>Ga0187871_10002102_pt1 | contig 16508 bp, 14 predicted proteins | sample June2016WEW_16_1_FD_132988 | JGI IMG/M metagenome (GOLD analysis project Ga0187871, IMG submission 132988) | Peatland microbial communities from SPRUCE experiment site at the Marcell Experimental Forest, Minnesota, USA - June2016WEW_16_10 | ecosystem: Environmental > Terrestrial > Soil >...
GGTATCGCTGACTCTGACGCCGATGATGTCGGCCCGCATTTTGCGCCATCAGCCCAAGGAGCAGCAGGGACGCATTTATCAGGCCTCCGAGCGCGTCTTCGAACGCATGATCGCATTCTATGGGCGGACTTTGAAGTTCGTGCTTCGCTACCAAACCATCACGCTGTTTGTCGCCCTGGGCACGCTGATACTCACGGTATTTCTCTACATTGTGATTCCCAAGGGATTTTTCCCGGTGCAGGATACCGGTGTCATTCAAGGCATTTCACAGGCTCCCGAAACCATCTCCTTCCAGGCAATGTCGGAGAAGCAGCAGGAACTCGCCAAGGTCATCCTTCAGGACCCGGCTGTCCAGAGTCTTTCTTCATTTATTGGAGCCGACGGCACCAACACAACTCTCAACAGCGGCCGCATGTCGATCAACTTGAAGCCGCTTGAGGACCGCAATCTCAGCGCCTCCGACGTGATCCGCAGGCTCCAGTCCAACCTGAAGAACGTTCAAGGAATCGCGGTCTACATGCAGCCGGTACAAAACATTACCGTCGATGACCGCGTGAGCCGCACGCAATATCAGTACACGCTTGAGGATCCCGATGCGAACGAACTGAACGATTGGACGAATCGCTTTGTCTCTAAATTGAAGAACTTGCCTCAACTCGAGGATGTGGCAACCGACCAGCAGACAGGCGGACTGGCGGTCTCGCTGATCATCGATCGTGTCACCGCCTCGCGACTCGGTATTGCACCGTCGACCATCGACAACACTCTGTACGACGCCTTGGGACAGCGCCAGATCAACACGATGTACACCCAACTCAACCAGTACCACGTGATCCTCGAAGCACTGCCGCAGTTCCAACACGATCCCAATGTGCTGCAACATCTGTATATCCAGGCCAATGCCTCATCCGGGACCTCTGGACCAGGAGCTTCTTCCTCGTTTGCGTCTTCCGGATCTTCCTCCGCTGGATCGAATGCGACTACGACTTCGGTCCTCTATACACCTTCTTCAGGCGTGCTGGTTCCGATCACGAATGCGCTCTCGCCAAGCAATAGTTCAACTGGATCGACGTCGAACTCTTCGGCGAACACCGTCAGTAGCACAGCGATGAGCAACGCCGTGCCCCTCAGTGCGTTTACACATGTCCAGCGCGCAACCGAGGCGCTCTCGATCAATCATCAGGGACAGTTTCCCTCCGTCACGGTCTCGTTCAATCTCGCGCCCAATGCCGCCTTGGGAAGCGCCATCACTGCAATCGACAAGGTACAGAAGGACATGAACATGCCGCCGAGTTTGCAGGCCGATTTCCAGGGCACGGCGGCCTCGTTCAAGAACTCGCTTTCGAACGAGGCCCTGTTGATTCTCGCCGCGCTGGTAACCGTTTACATCGTGTTGGGCGTCCTGTACGAGAGTTTCGTTCATCCAGTCACCATTCTTTCCACTCTTCCTTCCGCCGGAGTCGGCGCCTTGCTGGCACTGATGTTATTTCGTCAAGACCTCAGCGTCGTCGCCATTATCGGCATCATCTTGCTCATCGGAATTGTGAAGAAGAACGGAATCATGATGGTGGATTTCGCGCTCGAGGGAGAGCGCCAGCACGGCAAGAATGCCACCGACGCCATCTATGAAGCCAGCCTGCTGCGCTTCCGCCCGATCATGATGACCACCATGGCCGCGCTGCTCGGAGGCCTCCCATTGGCTTTCGGAACCGGAATTGGCTCGGAAATTCGCCGTCCCCTCGGAATCGCCATGGTGGGAGGACTCTTGCTGAGCCAGGCGCTCACGCTTTACACCACCCCGGTGATCTACATCTTCTTCGACAACCTCGGGAAAAGATTTTCAGGTTCGCATGCTGGTGAAACCTCGGGCGGCACCGCACCGGAAGCGCAGCCATGAATCCTTCTGAGCTTTTCATCCGGCGGCCGGTGGCAACAACCTTGTTGACTCTCGCCATCGCCATTGCCGGGGCGGTTGCCTACACTGTACTGCCGGTTTCTCCGCTGCCCCAAGTCGATTTCCCAACCATCTCCGTTTCTGGGTCCTTGCCGGGAGCGAGCGCCCAGATTATGGCGTCTTCTGTCGCTACCCCTCTCGAGCGGCAGTTTGGCCACATCGCGGGCGTCTCGGAAATGACCTCTGCCAGTTCGCTGGGGAGCACATCGATCACGATTCAGTTTGACCTCAGCCGCAATATCGACGGGGCGGCGCGCGATGTTGAAGCTGCCATCAGCGCAGCTCGCACCTACCTGCCGGCAAATCTGCCCGCCAATCCCACGTATCGAAAAGTTAACCCCGCCGACGCCCCAATCATGATTATTGGCTTGACCTCCAGTAAGTACGACCGGGGCAAACTATATGACGAAGCCTCCACCGTGATATCGCAGAAGCTCTCTCAGATTCAGGGCGTGGGACAGGTCTCAGTAGGGGGCAGTTCCCTGCCCTCGGTGCGCATCGATGTCAATCCCACGCAGTTGAACAATTACGGTCTGACGCTGGCTAACGTTCAAGCCGTATTGAGCACTCAGAACGCCGACCTCGCTAAAGGTCAGATGTCCGACGGGGCGGTCACTGCCGATATTATTGCCAATGACCAGATCTCAGCCGCCAGTGACTATAAGCCGATAATCATCGGACACAGTAACGGAGCGGCCGTACGGCTCTCCGATGTAGCCGAGGTGACCGACGATGTTCAGAACATTCGTTCCGCTGGGTATCTGAACGGCATACCATCCGTCACAGTCATCATCTTCCGCCAGCCAGGCGCAAATATCATCCAGACCGTCGACAACATTCGCAGCCAGTTGCCATTTCTGAAAGCTTCCATTCCGCAGGGCATCGACACCACTATTGTTCTCGACCGAACTACCACGATTCGCGCCTCGGTCAACGACGTGGAGCGCACGTTGCTTATCTCTGTGGGGCTGGTCATCCTGGTGGTCTTCGTCTTTCTACGCAACGCCCGCGCCACCTTGATTCCGAGCGTTGCCGTCCCCGTATCTCTGATCGGCACTTTTGCCGTGATGTATCTGCTCGGCTATAGCCTGGACAACCTCTCGTTGATGGCTCTTACCATCTCGACCGGGTTCGTGGTGGATGACGCCATCGTGGTGATGGAGAACATCTCGCGTCACCTAGAACAAGGGATGCAACCTTTCGCGGCTGCGCTGAAGGGCGCCCAAGAGATCGGCTTCACCGTATTTTCCATCAGCGTTTCGTTGATCGCGGTTTTCATACCCATTCTCATGATGGGAGGAATCGTCGGGCGCCTTTTCCGCGAGTTTGCCATCACGCTTTCGACCTCGATCGTCGTTTCTATGGTGGTTTCATTGACCACAACCCCCACGATGTGTGCGCACTTGCTGAAGGAGGAAACGAAACAAGAGCATGGCAGAATCTTTCAGGCGAGCGAGAAGTTTTTTGCCTGGATGCTGGAAGTCTATCGCCGCACCCTGCTCTGGGTGCTCGATAATTCGGGGTTGACTTTGACCGTTTTATTGATCACGATCGCATTGAACGTTGTGCTCATTATCAAAATTCCCAAGGGCTTCTTCCCGCAACAGGATACAGGCGCCCTGGTCGGAGGCGTACAGGGTCCACAGGATTCCTCGTTCCCCGCGATGGACAATTCGATCCGGCAGTTGGTCGGGGTCATCAAGAGTGATCCCGCCGTCGCCAATGTAACCGCCTATACCGGCGGGAACGGCGCCACCAATGGCGGATTCATCTACATCGCTCTGAAACCGCTCAACGAGCGCAAGATCGGCGCCCCGCAGATCATTAACCGGCTGCGCCCCAAATTGAATCGATTGCCCGTGGCTTCCGCGTTCTTGCAGGCGGCCCAGGATCTCCGAATCGGAGGCCGGTCAAGCAATGCGCTGTACCAGTACACCATTCAGTGTGACAATGTTCAGGATCTGTCGAAATGGGGGCCCATCCTTTTAACTGAGATGAAGAAGATTCCCGGCCTCCAGGACGTCAACTCCGATCAGCAAAACGGTGGATTGGAAGAACTGCTAACCTACGATCGCACCACTGCCGCTAAGTTGGGGATCACGACGCAGTCTCTCGACTCCTCGCTCTATAACGCCTTCGGCCAATCCGAAGTTTCGATTATTTATACTCAACTGAACCAGTACTACGTGGTTCTTGAGGTAGCTCCGCAATATTGGCAGAGCCCGCAAGGCCTGAAGTATATCTACCTGCGCAACGGAACCAACGGCAATATACCGCTCGGCGCTCTGGCAAGCTCAGAATCCGGCACCACGCCGCTCGCGGTAAACCATACCGGCTTATTTCCGTCGGTAACGGTTTCCTTTAATTTGGCTCCCGGAGTTTCTTTGAGCGATGCCACGCAGCGCATTGCGCTGATGCAGCAGAAACTGGGCACGCCTTCAACCATTCGAGGCTTCTTTGCCGGCACGCTGCAGGCTTACCAGCAGTCATTGAGCACTGAACCCATGCTCGTGTTGACTGCGCTGCTAGCGGTCTACATTGTGCTCGGCATCCTCTATGAGAGTCTGGTGCATCCGCTGACCATTATCTCGACACTGCCGTCGGCCAGTGTAGGAGCTATGCTGGCGCTGATGCTTTTCAAGATCGATCTCAACGTAATTTCGATCATCGGAATCGTGCTGTTGATCGGCATCGTCAAGAAAAACGCCATCATGATGATCGACTTCGCGCTGGTCGCGGAAAGGCAGGAAGGCAAGAGTACACGGGACTCAATCTTCGAAGCCTGCATGTTGCGCTTCCGTCCGATCCTGATGACAACCATGGCCGCGATATTTGGGGCGTTGCCGCTGGCCTTCGGCACCGGTACTGGTTCAGAGCTGCGCAGACCGCTCGGGATCACAATCGTGGGGGGGTTGATCGTGAGCCAGATGCTTACGCTCTACACCACTCCAGTGGTCTACCTGTTCCTTGATCGTTGGCGGCTCCGGCTGCAGAGCAAGCAGCACGGCGCGCTTCCGTCGCCAGCTCCGGAGACCACGTAGCGAGGACTGAGATGTTAGGCAGAAACATTATGACGATTCAGCGACAATCGATGGGCCGATGCACTCGGCCTTGCGCAACTGCGTTGTGGTTAGTGTTATTGGTGATGTTGTCGGGCTGCGCCGTTGGGCCTAAGTATCATCCACCTGCCCCGCAGCCGCCGGCGGCGGTTTACAAGGAATCACCCACCCAATTTAAGGAAAATGAAGGTTGGACGGTGGCGCAGCCTTCGGACTCCATGCTGCGCGGCAAGTGGTGGGAGATCTTCAACGATCCTGAACTGAATGCCCTGGAAGAACAGCTGGATATTAACAATCAGAACATCAAGCAATTCTTTGAGAACTTCATGGAAGCTCGCGCCGTCGTGCGCGAGGCTCGTTCGCAGTATTTTCCAACCCTCGCGGTTGCGCCCTCGTTCACCCGTTCGCGAACCTCAGGGAACTTAAGCACCACTCCGGTCAATACGACTGGCAAGGGTACCGCCATACCACAACTGCAATTCACGACTTATTCGCTGCCCCTCGAAGCATCATGGGAGCCCGACCTTTGGGGCAAGGTCCGCAACACAGTACGACAATCCCAGTACGCCGCCCAAGTCAGCGCCGCAGATCTCGAGAACGAGCGTCTGACTGAACAAGCAAGTCTGGCAGAGTTTTTCTTTGAGGTCCGCGGCCAGGACGAATTGCAAAAGATTTTCAACGATACCGTGGATGCGGACCAAAAAGCGCTCGACCTCACTCGCGCACTCTACGAAACTGGCATCGACGACCAGATCTCGGTGGTCGAAGCCGAGACCACGCTGCAGAGCGCGCAAGCTGGAGCAACCAACGTCGGCATTGCGCGCGCTCAGTATGAGCACGCCATCGCCATGCTCGTAGGGAAGGCAGCCACAAATTTCTCTATCCCAGTAAGACCGATGACCGTTGCTCCCCCTCCGATTCCAATCGGCGTGCCCTCGGAACTGCTCGAGCGCAGGCCGGACATCGCCGCCGCGGAACGCTCGATGGCAGAAGCCAATTCGTTGATCGGCATCGCATATGCAGCTTATTATCCGACGCTGACTTTGAGTGCGGAAGGCGGCTTTGAGAGTTCCGTCTTCACAAAGTGGCTCTCGTGGCCAAGCCGCTTCTGGTCCGTAGGCACCACGCTCTCTGAAACCATCTTCGACGCCGGCCTCCGTCGCGCCACCGTCCAACAATACGTCGCGACCTACAACGCAGACCTCGCCGGATACCGTCAGACCGTGCTCACTGCATTCCAACAGGTGGAGGATTCTCTCGCCGAAGTGCGCATTTTATCCAAGGAGATCCAGCAGCAGCAGCAGGCGGTGAATTCCGCCCAGAATTTCCTTAAGCTCGAACAGGGAAGATACGACACCGGCATCGATCCCTACATCGATGTCCTGATTGCGCAGACCACACTATTATCGAACCAGCAGACGTTGAATACTCTTCAGGTGGAACAGATGACCGCCGCGGTGGCGCTGGTCGAGGCTCTCGGCGGCGGCTGGGATCGTTCGCAATTGCCGACTCCGCAACAGGTAACGGAGAAGCCACCAAAAACGGATACGACCATCGAACACTAGTCTGGGCCATGCGGATTTTAATCCGACACGGCGAAGCCGAAGCCATCAACCGTTCTCGCGCTCAGTCGCATCCCGCTCCGCATTTCACTGCACCACGATCTTGCCGGTCATTTTCGGATGCACCGAGCAGTAGTAAGGATATTCCCCCGCCTTGGTAAACGTGTAGGAGAATTTTTCATCCGTGTCTCGGACTTTGGATTTGAACACACCGTCAGTGCTGACAACCGTATGTGGAATATCGTCTCGGTTGGTCCAGGTGACTGTGGTTCCGACAGCTACAGTGAGTGTCTGCGGCCCGAAACTGAAATTATCGATTTTCACTTCTGCGTTTGCAGTTGATGGCTGGTCACTTTTGGCCATGACGCTCGGCAAGCCCGCTAGCAGCAGAATCAGACTTGCTAAGGCCGTCGCCGACCCTGCAACCCATATATTTTTCTTTCTCATTATTACGCTCCTATAGATTGGACTTGCTTGTTTGATCTTCGCTGCTTGCACCGGATTCTTGGTGGCCTAGCCAAGGTTCGAGTCGACCACCGCCAGGGAATGCTGCCCCCGGACGTAGTTCACATCCGTAATTCCCAGCACAGTTCGCAACTGCTCTGCCGGCACTTTCATAGGTCCGGGAGAATCCGCCTTGCCCGGCTGTGGTTGCGGAAACGCTGTTGACATCGCGGTATGAAAGGTCACGTTTCCTTCGACCTTTTGCATGATCTGATGAATGTGTCCGTTGAGAACCGTGACCGAACCGAACTTCTTCAAGTATGCGAGTGCCTGTGCACTATCCTCCGTGCCCCATCCCCACTCCGGATACACCGACCACAGCGGTATGTGCGCGAACACAACGATTGGCGTGCTGTGCTTCCGATGCTTGACATCTTTTTCGATCCATTCGAGTTGCTCGCCGCCAAGTGATCCCAGTCCGCCCGACTTCAGATTCATCACGTTGACCAGCCCGATGAAGTGCACGCCTTTGTGGTCGAAGCTGTACCATCCGGAGCCTTGAGCGCTCTTTCCATAACGTTCGAGGTACGACTTGCCGTTATCGTCGAGCACGTCATGTTCTCCGGGCACAAAGAATATGTCTTTCGCATTCGCACTCTTCACAATCTGGTCAACGTTGTCGAACTGTTCTGGTTTTGAGAGGTGGCTGATGTCGCCCGTGTGCAGCAGGAACTCCGGCTGATCGGGTAAAGCATTGATCTTGTCGACCGCCGCCTGGAGCGTCGCGGCCACATCCTGATTGGCTGGCTTGTTGAATCCCATGTGGCTGTCGCTGATCTGCACGAAGCTGAAGTCCGCGCCTCTACCAGCGTCTTTGCCAATATTCTTGGCGAACGCCCGAGACACTGGAATGCCGCCACTCATCGTCCACACCAGTCCAGTGCCCGCCCACGCCATACACTTTAGAAATCCGCGACGGTCGACACCGTCATGATTGAGGTCTTGCAACGGCTGGTCGATAAGATCTTGCCTCTTGTCTGTCATTGTGCGCTCCGTGGTTTGTAGCGTTCTGAGTTGATAACTGGGCGCGGTCTGTTTTATTCCCGTGTAGAGCGGACACTCACGCCAGCTACTAATTGCGGTTGATCGTGCTTTGGATTTGAAGGATCCACACGGCTCTGGTGGTGCGGGTGGGTTGAACGTCGACGGCGAAGGCAGCGGACGAGGGTGTCCGCCCCACACCTTCAAAGAGTGAGCGTCTAACCGGATCCGTTTACGCCGCTCAGGAAGCCGCCCAAATGCCCTGTCAAAGCCACGACGCCGACACCCAGACATTCAATCGCCAAGCAGTAACTCGGCAACGTTTGTGCCCGCCGCCCCGAACGAAAATGCAGATACCAAACCAGCCAGATCATGGCAGTCGAGAGGCAGGCGAATATCAGATGCAGCAGGAGGACACCGTTGAGTTTCTGCCCTTCGAGTTGGAACTGCCAAGCGAGAACACCCGTCGCAAGAACGGGGAGTGTTGAAATGGCGGCCACCAGCAGGTTGTAATATGCCGCGTCCGCGAGGCTGCGGAGCTTCATCAATTGCGCGACGAGATCAAAGCCCACTGCTGAAATGAATAGCGCGATAGGAAAATGAGCCAACACGACATGTTGCGCATGTTTTGCTAGAAGTACAGTCTTGAGATCAAAAGGATTCGCCATAAAGATGGTTTCGTTTCAGGCTCATCGTTGAGAACTCGGCGGACCTTGCTTTATTCCCTTAGGAGAAGTGCAATGTGCAGAAAAAGTGTGGGGTGTTTCGGATTGCGCCGCTGTCAGCGTTTCGGACAGCGTGAGGCAACTCCGAACCTCGAATTATCGGGCCTCGTTGCGAGTGGAGGGCAAGAGGCAACTATAAAGGATGCAAGACGCGGACCCAGTCCAAACGCATTTTATCAGGCTGCTGCCGTCACTGGACCAGTGCCTCAATTGCCAACCCATGAAATCCGTCGGTGTCTAACACTTTGCCTCTGACTACGATCCCAGGAACACCTATCCGGTCGAGAACGTTGTCCGGAAGCCGTACTCCGTTCTGTACGCCGAGGACGAGATAGATTTGTCTGCCTTGGTCAGGAATAAAGAGCAGCGGACTACCCGCCGCTGCACAGAGCTTCGCACAGAAGGCATGATCATAGGCATGCGTGTGACTGCCCAGATAACAATTTGCGTCGGTGACTTCTCCTCGAAGGCTCGCGGATTGTCCAGGCATGGTTTGCTCGGCCAGCAGATCAACATTACCCTGCTTAGCCATTTTGCGTGCTTTTGCCAGATCGGAGACCAAGGGCTGCACCTGCGCGAATGCCATATTATTCAGCCCATACCGATCTCCGAATTGGAAAGCACACAGTCCTAGTGCCGCGACTAAACTGAGTACCAGCTTATTTTGATCCACTCTTGGTACCTTGGCTTGCTTGGCTTGGATGGTGAACACTCTGCTGACTTTCGGTGCTGGTGTAACTGACGCGCCAGATAGAATTCGAACCGTCGTCACTGACTAACAGCGACCCGTCCTGAGCCACCGTAATGCCAACGGGCCTTCCCCAGACATGCCCGTTGTCAAACACAAATCCGGTCAGGAAATCCTCGTACTCGCCAGTAGCCCGACTTGTTTGGTGTAACGGCACGCGGATGACTTCATATCCGGCGCGTACGGATCGGTTCCATGAACCATGCTCAGAAGCGAAAATGTCACCTCGATATTCACCCGGGAACTGCGCGCCTTCGTAAAACGTCATTTCGAGTGAAGCGTTGTGTGGCTGTAACAGCACGTCAGGAACCAGCGCCTTATCTCTCAACTCCGGATGTTTGCCTTCGTGGCGCGGATCCTGATGGCCGCCGATGTACCACCAGGGCCAGCCATAGAAGCCGCCTTCGGTGACATGCGTGATGTAGTCTGGCACAAGATTGTCTCCCAACCCGTCGCGTTCGTTAACCGAACACCATAACTCGCCGGTCTTGGGATTGATCGCCAGCCCTCCTCCGGCATTCCGGATCCCGTACGCGTATACGCGCATCTCGGAGCCATCAGGATTGAACTCCAGAATGTCGGCTCGATTTTTTTCATCTGGGGTCGTGTCGGGGTCATCGACATTCGACGCCGATCCGACTGAGACGAACATCTTCCTGCCGTCGGCCGTGAACTGAACGTCGCGGGTCCAATGCCCTTCGCCGTGCGGCAGGTCTACAATGTGCTGCGCGGGCCCGCTCGCTTTCAAGGCGCCATTTTGGTATGCAAACCGCACGACTGCATCGGTGTCGCCCACGTACACCCACTGAGGATTGTTGCCCGGCGGATAGAAGGCAATTCCGTAAGGCTCCTTGAGTCCGACCGCGAAAACGCCGGCCTGCTCTGGTTTGCCATCGCTGGTAATTCCCCGGAACACTCGGATTTTGCCGCTGCTGCTTTCTGCCAGGAAGATATCGCCATTGGGAGCGGTCCGTATCAATCGGGGATTATCCAGTCCGGTCGCGAATTGCTGCACGCTGAATCCGGCGGGAGCTTTCGGCCACGCACTGCGCGGACGAGCGATTACTTCCGGTCCATTGGCCGCCGAATCGGTAGCGTAGGGCGCCGGAAGATTTTGCACTGTGATCTTGCGGATGTTTCCGGGCTCTTCGAAACGGAAATCCGTGAATGGAGCCTGCGGCGACCGAGCATTCGTCCTAACCGGTTCCAGGTTGGCAGATGCGGGTTGGGTCGTTTGGGCGCTTGCGGAGTTCTTGAGGGACTTTAGATAAGTAACAATCTGCCATCGCTCCGACTCGGGGAGAGTAGCCCAAGACGGCATACCGTTATTGACCGAGCCGGTCGTGATAAACCAGAAGACCTCTCCGTCGGGTGCTAATTCCGTCGCGCCTCGGGATAGAGCAGGAATGTTTCCGGTGCCGCGTCCATTGATTCCGTGGCACGATCCGCAGTTCGTCGCGTACAGTTTTGCGCCTGCCGCGACGGCTGCCGTCTGCCCCGCATACGGATTCTTTTGCTGACTACTGGACGTGGGCGCGTTATGAAAGTGTGCGTCTTGGGCGGCAAGCATTAAGACGGAAAAAATCCACGAAGCAGAACATACTGTCACAGCAAGAAAATAGGAACGGGCTCCAACTCTCACGACTCGCCTCCCTTGATCTCTTGATCTTTGCTCAATTCCGCAAACGGATCGATACGGTTTTGGATGAAGTTCGGGTTTCTTGCGCTGCACGATTGTTGGACCAGGTTGCAATTTACTCGATCAATCCTCATCGGAAGTAAATACCGTCTCACCCCCAGACATCGCATTCCCCATCGAAGCAGGCCGGAAAATGTCCCTAAAAACTCGTAGAAGCCAACAAGGCGGGGACGGAATCTAATACAACATGCGAGTGCGAAGACGCTTGATCGGTTTCGTCATAATCATTCAGTCCGTTCTTTTCTTGACGCATTTTGTGCTGTACAAGACGTGGACATTTTCGCCTTCAGGAGGCGCCGACTCCGGGACGCTTGGGGCTAAGCTGGCTTTCGGATTTTTGTCGGTAAGCTTTGTGGCTGCTTCCCTCCTCGCCTTTCGTTACACGAACGCTGCTTTGCGCGCTTTTTACAGGGCGGCGGCGGTTTGGCTGGGTCTATTAACTTTCCTCTTCTTCGCGGCGATTTTCTCCTGGATCATTTACGGAGTTGCACTGCTCGCCCGTCTGGACTTGAACTTTCATCGCGTAGTGGAATTGTTGTTTGGCGCCTCGATCGTGGCCGGATTTTACGGAGTTTTTAATGCGAACTGGACACGAATCACGCGAACGACAGTGCGACTCGCCAACTTGCCGGCAGCGTGGCATGGGCGAAGAGCAGCGCTGATCAGCGATCTACACCTTGGGCACGTGCGAAACGGAACTTTTCTGCGACGCATGGTCGCAAAGATTGTGAGCGAAGAGCCGGACGCGATTTTTATTGCTGGCGATTTATATGACGGCACGGCGATCGACGCCGCACGAGCGGCAGAACCATTGAACAAGCTCACGGCGCCGCACGGCGTGTATTTTGTCGCCGGGAATCACGAGCAATTTGGAGACGACAGCAATTATCTAAATGCCATTGCGGCGGCCGGCGTGCGGGTGCTCAGCAATGAGAAGGTGGAAGTAGACGGCTTGCAGATTTTGGGTGTGCCATACCGAAACGCGGTCCAGGACGGGGCCTTTAGATCGGTGCTCCACCGGATTCGATTAGATCGCGACCGCGCCAGTATTCTCCTGACGCATGCCCCCGATCATCCGGAAATCGCGGAGGCTGCGGGCGTTTCTCTGCAATTGTCCGGTCATACGCATCTGGGGCAGTTCGTACCTTGGAGTTGGATGGCGCGGCGGATCTACCGCCAGTTTGTATATGGATTGAGCCGGGTAGGAAAAATGCAGGTTTTTACCTCGAGCGGAGCGGGAACCTGGGGACCGCCCCTGCGACTGGGATCGAATCCCGAAATTGTAATGCTCGAGTTCGAATAAACGACGCCTCGCGTTTATTGCGGCTTTGATGTTGCGCCTGCAGAAGCTGGGCCTGGTCGGTCCGAACTGGTCTTGGATGCGATGCCTGCCTGGGTTTGCTTGTTAGGCGGAACGTCGGTCCCGGTTGGATAAATGAAGATCTGCACCGTACCCCAGTTTCCGCCGGAACCTGTATCTGGCTGCTTGCCCATTCCCAGAGTTTTGAGCTGGCTATCATCGAATCCGAAGTTCTCGACCAGATACTCGCGCACAACCGCAGCCCGGGCTTCGGTCAGGACCAAGTCCTTCTGGGTATCGCCTTCCATGCCAACGGATGCCACGACCACCGCAAAGCCGAACTGGTTATTCGCCAGGAACTCGCCGCCATCGTTCAGAGATTTCTGATTTTTCAGTTTGGCTGAATCCTGCTTGTCGAAGAGCTGTTTCGCGGCGTAGGTAAACTGTTTTGTCGGCGTGCCCTGCGGCAGCCGTTCGATCTCATTTTTTGCCAGTTCGCTGGAATCTTCGTATCCGCGACTCTTGAAATAGCCGCGCAGGAAGAAGTTGTGCTTTAAGGCTTCCATGTTCTCCTGAAAGTCAGTCGCCCCGGCTTCCGCCTGCATCATGGTGTTGTGCATGGCGCCGCTTGTCTGTTCGAGGTTGTTGTAAAGTGTCTTGTCGTTAACCAGCGCCCCTGCGGTCCCCTGCCCACGATCGATCTTGGCGCTGATCGAGTCTAGATTCGCCGTCGCCCGAGTGGCGTTTTGGATGGCTTGCTGGCTGCTATCAAGAAGGCCGCTCGTCTTTTGCAGCAGGTCCGACATTTCGAGTGGCGGCTGGCTGGCGATGGTATCGCCATCGCGGACATCGGGCCTCCCTGCAGATCCAAACGAGATCGCCATATACTGGTTTCCCAACAGCCCTTCGGTTTCGATTGTGGCGACTGAGTCCTGCTTGATGACCTCGTGCGTCGACTTGGCTAAATCCATGACCACTGTGACCTTTTCGCCGGGCTTGTGAGGCGACACAATGCTGTGAACCGTCCCGCGGTGAACTCCGCCCAAGCGAACATCTGCGCCGTCATCCAGGCCCTCGACGTTGTCGAATTGCGCCTTCAATTGGTACGTCGAGCTGAAAAGATACTGCTTGCTTCCGATGATGAACACGCCGACTGCCAGAATTGCCAGCGTCGCAACGATGAAAGCGCCTAACCTCGCCGCTCTCGACATAGATCCTCCTACGAATGCTTTAGAAATTCCTTCACAAATTCGATGTCACTTTTCTGAAGTTCTTCAAAGTTGCCATCGATCAACACTTCTCCGTTATCGAGCAGAGCCAGACGGTCCGCAATCGTCTTTGCGCTGTGAAGATCATGAGTCACGACGATCGATGCCATGTGATGTTCGGCCTGGAGTTTGAGAACTAAATCGTCGATCTCCGCGGAGCTGATCGGGTCGAGACCCGCGGTGGGCTCGTCGAGCAGCAGAATATCCGGCTCCAATGCCAGCGCACGTGCCAGTCCTACCCGTTTCTGCATGCCGCCTGAAATATCCGAGGGCATCTTCTGATCGTCGTTCTCTCCCAGGCCGACTTCTGCCAGCAAGGTTTTTACCCGGTCGTTCCGCTCAGATTCCGACATCTGCTTCCTGTGGTGTTGCAGCGGAAAAGCCACGTTCTGCCCTACGGTCAGCGAATCGTAAAGCGCAGCGTGCTGAAACAGAAAACCCATTTTCTTCCGGATATCGCCGAGTTGATCGAGAGCCAGTCCGGCGATGTCCTGACCGTGAATGCGAACCGATCCCGAGTCCGGTTTCTCGAGGCCAATGATGAGCCTCAGCAATACGCTCTTCCCTGTACCGCTGCGCCCCAGCACCGCCAGGGTTTCGCCACGCTTCACAGCCAGGCTAATTCCGTCTAAGACCTTCTGACTTCCGAAGGACTTATGCAACTTCTCGACGGCGATAGCGGGCGCGCTACCGGTCTCTTCTGCTGTCTCTCGCTTGATCGAAACTTGATCGATTGTGTCCATATTTATTTCGCGAACTGTTGAATCAAAGTCACGGGAAAAATATGATGATGATTTTCACCAGCACCACATCCGCCAGGATTACGAACAGCGAGGACAAAACTACCGAACTCGTGGCCGCCCGGCCCACACCCGCTGCGCCTCCCTTTGTGCGCATTCCCTGAAAACACGCGATCGTGCCAATGATCAGTCCAAACACGGCGGTCTTAAAGGTCGGGGGCAACAAATCGCTAAAATCGGCGCCGCTGAAGCCGGCATTGATGAACTGGTGGAGCGATTGCGGCTCCGACAGGGCCTGCGTGACCCAACCCATCACCACGCCGCAAGCGTCGGCAGCCAGAGTCAGTAGCGGCAGCATAAGGATGCAAGCCAGAATGCGAGTGGCCGCCAGTAGCCTGTAGGGGTTTACCGCGGAGGCTTCGATGGCATCGATCTGCTCGGTTACTTTCATCGACGCCAGCTCCGCGCCGATGCCAGCGCCCACACGGCCACTCACGACCAGACCGGTGATAATCGGACCGGTCTCGTGGATGACGGAGAACACGATTGCAGCGGGCAGCAGGGACTTGGCCCCAAATCGAGTCAGGCTGTAACGAGCCTCCAGCGAGAGTACGACCCCGGTGGCGGCCCCGGCCAAAGCGACCAGCGGCAGGGACTTTGATCCAATCTCGTCGAGTTGTCGGAACAATTCGTGGAATTCAAATGGCGGTGTTACTGCAGCCCGGACAACTCGCCAAAAGAATATCCCGAGATCGCCGAACCATTCGAGAAACTGGTTGATCAGGCCCAGGAAGGAGCTCAAAGTGGAAGGCGCGCGTAAGGCCTGCAGCCCCGGAACTCGAGGGTTCAAGGATGCAACCGTACTGGGTCCGCGTTCGATCACGGATTTGACTCCGGATTTGCGGCGCGCGAACTGTTGAGGTGCATGCGGGAAAGCAAGGAGTGGGGACCGCTGTAGATAAACTCCAGACCGATATTCGCCCCCAGATATCCCAGCATGGTGTAGTTACCCATTCGGAAAGCATCCTTGTAGCTGTACCGGTCGGGATACCACGCGTAGACAGCAGTCATCGTGCCGGCGTACGGGGCGATGAGGGACGGAAACGAAAAGACATGATGGCCATCGTCGCCGCGGCGTGCCGTAAGGGTCGAGATCACGGCATGACGCAGCCGTGGAAATACGCCCTTGCACTCACAGCGGTAGTACAACGTGTCTTCCTTGAAGGCTTCTGCCAGCCCATAACGCGTTGTGGTGCTGACTGCGGCAATGCCGAAAGCGGACCCGATTCGCTTGCCGTATCCTTCAGCGCCTTGCTTCCACTCGGGAGGAGTGTTGTACGCTTGTCCAATGCCAGCCGCAAACGCCGCACCCGCGATGGAATACGGGCCAAAAGTGTCGAAGAAATAGTTGTGAAGCTTCGTCGCCTCCGTTGGACGCACATACGTCAGATCGGGGAGGGTCTGCGTCGTACTGGCGGGGATCACCGCGCTGGAGGAGTCTGTTGAATCGACCAGTGTTTGCGCCCTTACCAAGGGGCCTGCGACGCCCGTGAGCACCAACAACGAAACCATAATTCGGTGTGTGTTCATTCGAGAGTCTCCTGGGACCATGTGAGATTAAACTGCACGCCAAAGGTCACCAATTATTCTTCATACGGTAAGCGGACAGGATTGGTGGTCGCACTGGCACGCAATCTCCACCTCTTTGGATCCTGCTTCCCTACAGGCTTCACCGCAGTATTTGTCGCTGTTTTGCACCAGGCATCGGCAGGGCAGATGCGCACATTTGCTCTTTTCGCTTGTCGTCATCAGTTTTTCTCCTTTTGCGATACACCTATTTGCGAATAGGTTCGATGCTTGTTGTCCCCCTGACGTCTACCGTGGAGCTGGTTTTTGATCGTCGGGAATCGCTTTAGCCTCCGAGGGCGTTAGGCGAGAGCGATCGCAATAGCCGTAACCCTTCAAACA
>Ga0187871_10002105_pt1 | contig 16494 bp, 11 predicted proteins | sample June2016WEW_16_1_FD_132988 | JGI IMG/M metagenome (GOLD analysis project Ga0187871, IMG submission 132988) | Peatland microbial communities from SPRUCE experiment site at the Marcell Experimental Forest, Minnesota, USA - June2016WEW_16_10 | ecosystem: Environmental > Terrestrial > Soil >...
AAGGACCCACGGCTTTGTGGCCCTGGGCGGAGCCTACGAGGAGCCCGAAAACGAGACCCAGGCCCGCGTGAGCAAGATCGTCCGCAACGTGATGACCCGTCTGCACGCCGAGATCGCCCGCTCGATCAATTTCTACAAGGGACAACAAGGCGGCAACCTCCCGGCGCGCACACTACTGTCGGGAGGCACCTCGATCATTCCCTACACGGACCGTTTCTTCAAGGAGAAGATCCAGACGGACATCGAATTTTTCAATCCGTTCCGCAACGTGGAGATCGACCCGCAACTATCGCGGGAAGACCTTGCCCGTTGCGCGCACTTTTTTGGAGAAGTGGTTGGGTTGGGCCTGCGCAAGCACACCGAGTGCCCCATCGAGGTCAACCTTCTTCCGAAATCGGCCCGCCGCCGCGAACAGATGCAGCAACAACGGCCTTATCTGGTTGGTGCGGCCGTTTGCGCACTGCTGATACCGCTGTGCTGGCTCGGATACACCCAGAAGACGATTGCTCTCAAGACAGCGCAACTCCGGGGGTTTTCCGACAAGGTGAAAAGCTTGAACGACCTCAGCCAGCGGCTCGGCCGCGAACAAAGCCAGCTTTCCGAACTCCAGGGCAAGGCCAACCAGATTGTCTCGCTGGTCAACCAGCGCTCGCTTTGGCCGGAGTTGCTCCAGGATCTTTCGGCGAGGCTGGGCTCGAATATTTGGATTGTCTCCTTCACGCCGGAATCGGTGGTCTCCGCTGCCGCGGCACCTGCCGCGGTCGCACGTCCGCGGACGTCGGCTCGTCCGGGGCGCCCATCCGAAGGCATGGACATGGAAAACACTCCGCCTCCTGCGCCCAGGTCGGTTGGCGGCGGAGGCGGGTCTGGCAGAAACATTACGGAAATTCGACTCGACGGGGCGGGAATCCACTCGGCCGACAATCCCAAGCAGGATTTTCAGTTGGTCTATGATTTTGCCAATAACTTGCGAGCGTCACCCTTCTACGAAAAGACCGGTGTGGTGATTGATGTGCCTCCGAATCCCACTTCGCAGGCCAAAACCTTCACGTTCACCATCCGGGCCGAACTGCAGAAGCCGATTTCCATGTAAGGGATTATGAATCTGAAGTGGCTGAAACAGCATTCGCTGACGGCAGCGGTGGTGGCAGTATTTGTGATCGTGCTCGGGGCGTTGATTTGGTTGCAGCAGAAAGCGGCCTCAAAACGCGCCCAGGTAGATGCCGCTCTGCTCGAACAGCAGTCAACCTACGATCATTTGAACCAGACGAAGGTTGCGCCTTCACGCGAGAATATTAGCGCGGTCCAGCAGGATCGGGAGCAACTGGACCATCTGTACAGCCGACTGTTGCAATCGGTGAGCCATAACATTGAAGTGCCGGCCGACCTGGGGCCGGTCGATTTCCTGCAGCGGATGGCCTCATCCTTTGCACGTCTTCACCAGTTGGCCGAGGCGTCGGGCGTCAAGCTGCCGGAAAATTTCGCATTTGGGTTCGGCCGCTATGAAAGCACGCTTCCGGCAAAGAATCTTTCTCCCGAAGACACCAAGCGGGTCCTGGTGTTGCTGGTCAAACAGTTAACCGCAATCGAGCACGCCAGCCAGTTGCTAATGTCCAGCCATGTGGCAGTAATTGACGGGATACGCCGCGCAGAAGTCGAGCCAGGCGGCGGCACGGCCTCCGGGGCCGACTCGCTCGATGCCACGGTCAGGACCGAAGCCAATGCCCTGTATCAGGTTCTTCCATTTGAGTTCGAGTTCAAGTGTACCGGAGATGCTTTGCGCACTTTTCTGGACAGCCTGACCAAAGCAGATCTGTTTTTTGCCGTGCGCCGTCTGCAAATCACCGGCGAAACGCCTACGGGGGAGAAAACATACGCGGGGCCGGGAGTTGCTGCGCCGTTCGCGGCTGCTGCGGCCGCTCCAACGGGACCGAACCCCTCGTTGTTGACAGTGACCGTACGCATTGACCTGATCGAGTTTCCGCCCCCGCAACCGGCCAAGAAGGCGGCGGGAAAGTCGCGCGCTTGATGGACACCACGGAGGCACCAGCGACGAGACCAACATGGACTTCCTGAAGAGATACTACGAGAAGATTGTACTGGCGGCGGCGCTGGTGGCGCTAATCGGGTCGGCAATTTACCTGGCGATGCGAGTAAGTCAACTCAGCAGCGGCGGGCCGACGACGAGGACCGCGATCAAGGCCGTTCCCATCCAGCCGATGGATCCGACCCCATATTCCAACGCCATCACTTCGTTAGCCAATCCGCCGTTGTGGACGAATGGCAATCCGTTTGCGGAAATCGGGGGCCCCACCCCCGCGCCCCCGACCAACATCGACAAGACTGCGGCACCGGAGTTGCCCATCAGTCTTCTCAGTGTGGTCCGCAAGCCCTTCAAGCTTTTGTTCATGGCGTATGCGAATGATCCGGCCGCCGGTGGGTACAATTTCCAGATTAATTTCCAGTTTCGCGCACGGTCGTTTTTCATACCCGCGGTCGGCGACCTCATCAAAGATCGCTACGAAGATACCGGATACCGCATTGTCAAGTTTGAAAAGAAATCCGTCGCCGTCTACGATCCGACCTTCAACACCGCGCGAGACAAGGACGTTTCGGAACTCACGGTGCAGCATGAAGGTGCCAACCCGGTCGTGTTGGTTCTGGGCAAGGAAAGCGAAGACCAGGAGCCGGTGGCGCAGGTCCGGTGTACGGCAGACGGCCTGACCGGCGAATACCGACGTGGACAATTACTGAAGTGCAAGGGCGTCAGCTACAAAGTCTTTGACATTGACATCGATCAGAAACAAATGGTAATCGTTGACACGCAAACACAGGAGCAGCACATCATCAAGTCCCAGCAGTAGTTTGACCTACGAACACACAGCAACACTGCTGGTTCTTCGCCGGTGATTGGGGGGATGTGCGCAGCGCCTCAGGCGCATCGTGAACGGAATGGAGATTCGTCCTATGAGAAGAATGGCGTTCGCATTACTCACCACAAGCGTCTGCTTGTTCGTGCCAATGAATCTGCGCGCTGCAGCCACCGATGCTTCGTCCACAGGCTCTTCCGCCGCCGGACAGGCAGCCCGGGAAGAACTCGTTCGACGCCAGGAAGCCCAGTTGACCGCTGAGAAACTGATCGCCCAGGGCGAAACACTCCTTTCCGCCGGCCAGTACTCTGAAGCGATCGCCAAGCTCGAAGAAGCCATCCAACTGCTGCCGCGCGCCCCGGCGACTGAGGCGGATTATAATCGGACGGTGCACGGCCTGACGGATGCTTACACCCGGCTCGCTGACGCCGCATGGCGAAGTGGCAACACCGACAAGGCTGGCGCCTACGCCGAGAAGGCGCTGCTGTACTATCCGCAAAACGAGGCGGCGAAGGATCTCCTCGCCAAGGTCAAACAAGCTCAATCCAATGTGACCCCAACCAATCCCAGCGGGAAGCGATTGGACGAAACTCCTGCTTTTGTGGCCAAGAAGGACGATATCAAGAAGCTGTTCCGCGAAGGCAAGATTCTGATGAATTCCGGCCAGTACGATGATGCGGAGAGCCGCTTTCAACAAATCCTGGTCCTCGACCCGTACAATGAAGACGCGACTACCATGCTTAAGGTCTTGAACCAACAGCGCACCGAATACGCCCAAGACGCTCAAGATGCAACGCGGACGCGTCGTCTTCGGGAAGTGTCGGAGCGGTGGACGCCTCCAATCAGCAGCGAAGTTCAGCCTCCCAAGCCCGAAATGGCTGCCGGTCCCATTGCTCGAGAAGCCCTCCGCCAACAGACCATGACCAAAAAGCTGAATGACATAATCATTCCGGAGGTCAACTTTCGGGAGGCGGCCATTAGCGATGTCGTCAATTTCCTGACTGAACAAAGTCGGGCCAGTGACCCAGAGCATGTGGGCGTCAATTTTGTCCTGGGCACTGGCATCTCGAGCCCGCAACCCAGGACGCCCGCGGCTCCCGGTGCCGCCACCCCTACCCAAGCCCCGCCGACGGCGCCCGGTCAAGCCCCCCAGCCTGGCGCGGCTCCGACGGAGGAGGCGGGTGCGGAGTCTACGGGACAGAAGATCACCTTGGAGTTGCACCAGGTACCGCTGATCGAGGTACTTAAATATGTGACCAGTGCGCTGGATTTGAAATATCGAATTGACGCTTACGCGGTGATTATACTGCCCGCCGGAGCCCCCACAGGTGAGATGATAACACGCTCCTACCCGGTCAATCCCGGCGTTTTTAAGACCATTGCACCCCCCTCGACCGCGGCCGCGAATGCCACTCCCACTGGCGCGGTCGGCTCCTACCGTGCAATTGGTGGGGAGCCACTAGCCGCCAATGTCGGCACCAATGATGTTCTGGGTACCTTCAAGAGCGCGGGGGTTCCATTTCCGCCGGGATCCAGCCTCGTGTTTAACTCTCAAACAAGCACTATCATCGTCCGCAACACACCGGAAAACCTCGAGATTTTCGAGCGGGTCCTCTCCTCTTACAACTTCATACCGTCACAGATTGAGATTGAGGCCAGATTTGTGGAAATCTCACAAAACGACCTGAGTGAGCTCGGTTTTGATTGGCAGATGGGCACCAAAACACTGGGAAGTTTTGACGCGACCGGCGGCAGTGGCGCGGAAGCATTCCCTCCGGGAAGCGGCGCTTCCGCATCACCGTCCTACGACATCACGTCTGGTCTGCGGGGCATTTCTTCAATTCAAGGAAATGCCATTGATTCTCTTCTGTCAGCCGGAGGCTTAGCCAGTTCCGTACTGACAGGCCCGTCGGCACAGAGTTCCTCGATCGGAACCATTCGAGGCATCCTGACGAACCCGCAATTTCAACTGGTCATCAATGCGCTGGCCCAAAAGCAAAGCTCGGACACGCTCTCTGCGCCGAAAGTCGTGGGGCTAAGCGGACAACAGGCGCAGATTCGTTCGGTCCAGGAATTCATTTACCCCACGTCGTGGGCCCAGCCGACAGCGACTTCGTCTGGCGGTGGCGTTACCGGAGGCGGAGCGGTGGCGGTCACTCCGTCGATTCCAAGTTCGTTCCAGACTCGCGAAGTCGGCGTCCTCCTCAATGTGACACCCCAGGTTGGCGCCGATGGCTATACGATCAACCTGGTATTGGCGCCAGAAGTCTCAAATTTCCTCGGGTTCATCAATTACGGCAGCCCCATCGGCTTGTCGTCTGGCAACGGGAATGTCGTCACCACGTTTAACAACATCGAGGAGCCTCTGTTCTCCAGTGAAAACGTGACCACCAGCGTGACGATTTGGGATGGACAAACCGTCGTTCTCGGGGGATTGATTACCGAGCAATTGAGCAAAATCGACGATAAGGTGCCGTTCCTCGGCGACCTGCCGTTGGTCGGCCGTCTGTTCCAATCCAAGGTCACGCAACGCTCCAAACAAAACCTGCTTATCTTCGTCACCGCTCGGCTGATCGATCCGGCGGGCAACCCCATTCATCGGATGCCCATGGCGACCAGCGCGCGCTACTGAACGCATTGGCAGGGACGAGTCGCCGACTCGTCCGCTCCTGGTTTATGGTAGGGACCATGGGCGTCGCGTCACTCTGGCCGTGCTGCCGCGCGGCCCTACCGGGTTGAGCGATAACTGGATTGTGTTGGTTGTATCTGCGTGATACCTTCCGGGAATTATGGCTGGTGGTGTGCTCCTGTACGACGCCTTCTCTCTGATTTATCGCGCGTTTCACGCCATTCGATTTCTCTCTGGTCCGGACGGCCAACCGGTGAACGCCATTTACGGACTGACCAGGATGCTTCAAAAGATGGCCGCAGATCACACCCCGTCGCATCACGCGGCGGTGTTGGACCTCGGCCCACCCCGCCAGCGCCTGGGCCTGTTGCCCTCGTACAAGGCACAGCGACCGCCCACGCCGCCGGATCTGGATCGCCAGCTTCCCGTCATCCGGGAGGTGCTGCTGGCCATGCGGGTTCCAATCGTTGAGATTGACGGTGAAGAAGCCGACGATATCATCGCCACTCTGGCCGTCGGCGCGGCCCGCGCCAATCATCATGTCCTGATCGCCAGTAATGACAAGGATTTCATGCAAATCGTCGGTCCGCTCATCAGCCTTTTGCGCCCGGACGGCAAGGAAAGCGTCCTCGTCGATCCCGAGGCAGTGCGGGAACGATACGGTGTCTCACCGGAGCAAATTGTCGATCTTTTCAGCCTGCAGGGGGATTCCGTGGACAATATCCCGGGAGTGCCGGGCATCGGCGAAAAGACCGCGGTTAAACTATTGCAGCGCTTTGGAACGCTGGACAACCTGCTGGCGCGCACCTCTGAGATTGCCAAACCAAGACAGCGCGACAGCATCCTCGCCTCGACGGAGAGAGTGCAGACAAACCGGCGACTGATCACACTCCGGACCGATATTCCTCTTTCCGTAACTCTGGAAGCCCTGAAAGTCCAGGAACCCGACGCGGCGGCACTGGCGGCAATCTACCGTCGCTGTGGCTTCAAATCTCTGCTGGCGCGATTGGAGAATTCTCCGACACCGGATTTGTTTGCCGGAAAATGAAGTGCCGATCCAGTGTTCACCGGACAGCCGCCACCCTGCCGTTCGGCGCCGGTCTTCCGACTGCGCCGAACTGTACCGACTCATCTGCCACAAGGGCACGGAGCGGACGAGTCGGCGACTCCTCCCTACCACGGAAATTACTAACCGCTCAACGTGGAGATGACGTTAATCAGCGGCAGAAACATCGCGATGACGATGGTGCCGACGATGACTGCCAGGATGACGATCATCACGGGCTCCAGCAACGACGTGATCGCGCCCACGGCGTTGTCGACCTCATCATCGTAAACGTCGGCCACCTTCATCAACATATCCGGCAGCGCGCCGGTTTCCTCGCCGACGTCCACCATGCTGACCACCATCGCCGGGAAAACACCGGAGGCTTCCAACGGTTGGACAATACGTTCCCCTTCCTTCACCGAGTCGTGAATTTGGGAGACCGCTTTGGCAATGACCGCATTGCCCGAGGTTTCGCGTACGATGTTCAGGGCCTGCAAAATCGGCACGCCGCTGGCAATCAGGGTGCCAAGCGTACGCGTGAATCGAGCGATACCCACCTTGCGGATCAGTTGCCCGAAAAGAGGCGCGTTCAATTTGAATTTGTCGATGTAATACCGTCCTTTGACGGTCTTGCCGAGCAGTTTGAAACAAATCCAGATCCCCGCAATGCCCGCGCCCACGAACGGAGCCCGGTTCTTGATCAGATTACTCACCTCAAGCACAAACAAAGTCAGCGGCGGCAGAGATTTGCCCCCCAATAGATCGCTAAATATCTCCTGGAACTTGGGAACAACCATAATCATCAGAAATGTGACGATGGTCAAGGCCACGGCAATAACCACCGTCGGGTAGACCATGGCCGATATGACCTTGTTTTTGATCTTTTGGGCCTTTTCTGAAAAGTCAGCGAGCCGCGAAAGGGTGACGTCGAGCACGCCGCCCGCTTCTCCGGCACGAACCATGTTGATGTACAGCTTGTTGAAAACTTTCGGATGTTGGGCGAGAGCTTCGCTGAAGGTGCTGCCGCCTTCCACGCTCTCGGAAAGCTTCTGCAGTGTCCGCTTCAAGGTTGGATTCTTCTCTCCCTTGCGGAGCACATCCAAGCCACGCAGAAGCGGCAAGCCAGCGTCAATCAGTGTCGCCAATTGCCGCGTGAAGGCAGTCAAAACCTTGGATTTGACTCTGCCGGTGCTGAGAAACTTTAATTCGAGGGACCCGAGGCTCCTCTTGGCCCCTGCCTTGCCCAGGGCCGGTGCCGCAGGAGTGGATGACTTCGCACCTTTCCTGGCTGCAGCTTTTTCTGCCTCGGCAACGTTGGTGGGGAAATAGCCCATCTCGCGGATGCGGCTGACGGCCGCAGTCGTGCTTTCGCTTTCCAACACGCCGGTAACTTCCTTGCCCCGTGGGTCCAACGCTACGTAACTGAACTTTGGCATCGCCATCCTCCGCGTCCGTCACCGATTTGCTCATGGGCGACGGCGCTGTCCTCTGAATTTGAGCACCTATCAGCGGCTATCAGTGTACTTGAGCACCTCTTCAACACTTGTCTCACCGTCGAGAATACTGCGGATGCCGTCTTCACGCAAGGTTCTCATTCCCAATTCCAACGCCCTGCCGCGTATGGCACCTGCTGGCGCGCGCGCATTGATCAACTCACGAATTGGCTCCGAAATCACCAGTAATTCGAACAGTCCCTTGCGGCCGCGATAACCGGTTTCATTGCACTCCATGCAACCCTTTCCGTAATAGAATGGTCGTCCGGCAATGTCTTCCTTGGTCAGACCCAACTGGGTCAGAACCGAATCGCTGGGTTCGTAGGCCACCCGACACTTTTTGCACACGACACGCACCAACCGCTGGGCGATCACCCCTTGCAACGTGGAGCTGATCAGAAAGGGTTCGACCCCCATATCGATCATGCGCGTGACCGCACCAGGAGAATCGTTGGTATGCAAGGTCGTCAATACCAAGTGGCCCGTCAGCGAGGCCTGAATGGAAATTTGCGCCGTTTCCAGGTCGCGCATCTCGCCCACCATAATGATATCCGGGTCCTGGCGCAGAAACGACCGCAGCGCGCGGGCAAACGTCAAACCGATCGCATCGTTGATCGGCACCTGCATGATGCCCTCAATGTCGTACTCCACTGGGTCTTCAGCGGTGAGCAATTTCAAATCGATCGTATTAATCCGTTTTAGACAGGAGTATAGGGTTGTGGTTTTACCTGACCCGGTTGGTCCAGTCACAATCAGGATGCCGTTGGGTATGTGGATGAGTTCCTTGGAGCGCTCGAAGATCTCCGTCGGCATACCCAGGCTTTCCATCTCCAGGTTCACCACCGACCGGTCCAACACGCGCAACACCACGGACTCCCCGAATTGCGTGGGCAGCGTGGAAACACGCAAATCGACTTGCCGGCCCCCAAAATTCAGCTGAATGCGGCCATCCTGGGGCAGGCGGCGCTCGGCAATATTCAGGTTGGACATGACCTTGACGCGCGAGATGATGGGCAAGGCCAGGTGTTTGGGAGGCGGCGCCATCTCGTACAGCGCGCCATCGACGCGGTACCGAATCTTGAATTCATCTTCAAACGGCTCAAAATGAATGTCGCTGGCCCGGTCTTGAATTGCCTTCATCATGATCACGTTCACGAACCGCACGATGGGCGCCTGACTGGCCAGTTCCTCCAACGCCGCCGTTCCGCCGGTCTTGGCGGCCGTCTCAATGGCCTCAGCCGACGTGAGCTGGTCTTCCATGTCGGTGAGAACATCCTTGAGTGACTCGCTGTCTTCGGCAAAGTAGCGCTGAATCGCCTCCTCGATCTGCTTGGAGGGTGCCACGGCCACCTGAACGTCCTTGCCGAGAATGAACGAAAGTTCGCCGACAAGTTGCGGATTGTACGGATCCATCACCGCCACGGTGACCGTATTTCCACTGACCGACACAGGCACGGCACCATACATGCGCGCCACACTGGGAGGAATGGATCGCAATACCGCCTGCTCCAGGTCAACGTCGTCGAGGTTCAGGTAGTCAAGACTCAGGTGTTCCGCCACCGCCCGCAGCAACTGCTCCTCGGTGGTCAGGCCGAAATCCACCATCAGTTGCGAGAGGGATTTGCCGGTGCGCTCGTGCTCCTCCTCGATCTCATGGAACTGCTGCGGACTGAGCAGGTTGCGTTCGCGAACCAACTCCGACAAAACCGCTTTTTCGCCTTCGAACATATCTTACCGCCGGCCTCCCTCCCCTTGCAGCTTGGCCACGATGGATTGCGGGTCCTGGGCGATGGTGATCAAATCTCCGTAGCTGATTAAACCCCGCTCGTACAGGGCCATCAAATTCGCATCCAGCGTCACCATGCCGTACTTCGCTCCCGTCTGGATGTCGGAGGTGATCCGAAAGGTTTTGTTTTCGCGAATCAGCGCCTGGATGGACGGTGTGGAAATCATAATCTCGAAGCAGGCAACTCGTCCCTTTTTGTCGGCGCGGATCAGCAAGACCTGGGAGATAACCGCCAGGATCGACGAGGCCAACTGCGTGCGGATCTGCTCCTGCTGGTCCGTCGGGAACGCGTCCACGATCCGGTCCACCGTACGCGCCGCCCCCGTGGTGTGCAGCGTCGCGAATACGAGATGCCCGGTTTCCGCGGCAGTGATGGCCGCTTCCATGGTTTCCAAGTCGCGCATTTCACCCACGAGAATACAGTCCGGGTCCTGGCGCAACCCGCGGCGCAACGCCTCGGCAAAGTCGGGCACGTCCACGCCCACTTCGCGCTGGGTAATAATGCTTTTCTTGTGTGGATGGTAGTATTCGATGGGATCTTCGACCGTAATGATATGGCAATCTTCCTCCGTGTTGATCACGTCAATCATCGATGCCAACGTGGTCGTCTTGCCCGAACCCGTGGGCCCTGTCACCAGGATCAGACCTCGAGGACGGAGCAAGAGGTCCTTGACCGACGGCGGCAACCCGATTTCGTCGAGACTCATCAGCTTGTTGGGAATCTGCCGCAGCACAACGCCGTAGTTGCCGCGCTCCTTGAATACGCTGACACGAAACCGTGACACTTCGCCATAGGCAAATCCGAAGTCGGTGCCACCTTGCTCACGGACTTTCTGGACGTTGGCCTCGGAGGTGATCGATTTCATCAGAAGTTCCGTGTCCTCGGCCGTGAGCACCGGCAGATCCATGTGGATCAGCCGGCCGTGCTGACGAATCACCGGCGGCAAGCCTACGTGAATATGCAGGTCCGAGCCATTCTCGTCCACCACCACCTGCAGCAGGTCTTCCATTTGCACCGACATAATCTGGTTATCTCCGTTCGGTTGTGTCTGCCACGGCCATTGCCCCGCTAGGCCTCATCACCCTGGGTAATCGAGATGACTTCCTCGGGCGTGGTGATTCCCGCCATGATTTTGCGCACGCCATCTTCACGCAACGTCCGCATACCCAACTCACGCGCGCGCGCACGAATGACGGTCGCAGGCACTTTTTCGTAAATCAGCCGCCGAACGTCGTCATCGACCTGAAAAATCTCATAGATGCCCATCCGGCCCCGATAGCCCGTACGCGAGCACTCATTGCAGCCGGCGCCCCGGTAGATCGTCGCATTCTTCAACTCCTCCGGATTCAGCTTCAACGTCTGCATCTCATAATCCGTCGGGGTATAGGGTTGGCGGCACTTCGAGCAAACCTTGCGAATCAGTCGCTGGGCCATGATCGCCTTCACCGCGGAGGCAACGAGGAACGGCTTGACCCCGATGTCGACGATACGTGTCACCGCCGAAGGGGCATCGTTGGTGTGCAGTGTCGAGAACACCAAATGCCCTGTCAGCGCTGATTGAACGGCGATGTTGGCCGTTTCCAAATCGCGTATTTCACCGATCATGATGATGTTGGGCGCTTGACGGAGGATCGAGCGCAATGCCGCCGCAAATGTCAGGTTTATTTCCGCATTGACCTGCACCTGGTTGATGCCGTTCAACTGATACTCGACCGGGTCTTCGACCGTGATGATCTTGCGGTCCGGCTTGTTGATGTCATTCAAACAGGCGTACAACGTCGTCGTTTTGCCGGAGCCGGTGGGACCGGTGACCAGAAACACGCCATCGGGCATGTTGATGATCTTGGCCATCGTGCCCTGGTCGTCACTGAAAAAGCCCAGGTCGCCCAGCCCAAGCAGCATGCTGCTCTTGTCCAAAATACGCATGACGATGCTCTCGCCGTGGTTGGTCGGCAGATCGGAGACGCGCAGATCGATCGTCCGTCCCATGACCGGCAACTGGATCCGGCCGTCCTGCGGCACGCGTTTCTCGGCGATGCTCATGTTGGACATGATTTTGAGCCGACTAATGATCGCCGCTTGCAGCCGCTTCGGCGGGTTGTCCACCTCGTGCAGCACACCGTCAATCCGATAGCGCACCCGTAAGCGCTTCTCCAGAGGCTCGATATGAATATCGCTGGCCCGGTTGCGGTACGCCTCCATAATAATCAGTCCGACCAGCTTGATGATGGGCGCATCGGCGTCGGTTTCACTGACTTCGTCGATCTTGGTCTCGGTTGCCTTGTCGCCTGACAGGCCGAGGTCGATTCCGCCCTCGGTGATTTCCTGGAGCATGTTCTCAACTGTATCGTCGGCGCTCCCATAATAGCGGGCGATCGACTCTTCGATGTCGTTCTTGGCGGCAACGACCGGCTCCACGTTCATGTGAAGCAGGTAGCGGAGGCTGTCCACCGTATCGACATCCAGCGGATCGCTGATGGCGACGGTCAGAGTGTTGTCGTGCTTGTAGACGGGAACGATCTTGTAGCGGCGGGCGACATGCTTGGGAACCAGCGACAGCACATCATCGGGAACGCGGTACTCGGCCAGGTTGATCGTGTCCATGTTGAACTGGCTGGCCAGTGCCTTGGACACGTCCATGTGCGTGATGCGTCCCATCGAGATCAGCGAATCGACCAGGCCATGCTGCTCCACCTTGGCCTGTTCCTTGGCTTTCAGGATGTCTTCGTGGGAGATCAGCCCGAGATCCCGAAGGATCTCAACTATATATTCGTCTTGAGCCGGCATTGCTTGCGAGGTCCATTAGGACATTAACTCCTAAGCTTCTGGCAGTCAAGAAGACAGGGTGGACGCGACGCAGCGTTTTAGCGATTTGGTCGCGCACGCGTTTCATCCACCCTTCAGTTTGCGCAGCAGGATTTCGCCCACCCGTTGTGGGTTCGCCTTGCCCTTGCTCAGCTTCATGATCTGCCCCTTCAAGAAATTGATCGCGCCTTCGTTTCCGGCGCGGAAGTCTGCCACCGATTTGGGGTTGTTGGCAATCGCTTCTTCAACGAACCTCTCCAACGCACCCGAGTCACTGACCTGGACCAAGCCCTTCTCTTTGACGATCGCCGACGGGCTCCTGCCGCTGATGAACATCTCGGCGAAAATCTCCTTGGCGATCTTGCCGCTGATTTGGTTGGTGTCGATCAGCCTCACCAACTCGGCCAGGTCCTTCGGCTGGATCGGGCATTGCCCAATCGTCATTTTCGACTCGCCCAGCTTACCAAGAAGCTCGGTCATGACCCAGTTCGAAATCGCCTTCGGATTGTTCGATGCTTGTGCTGCCTGCTCGTAGAACGCTGCCTGGGTGCCGTCCGCCACCAGTACCTCCGCATCGTATTCGGGCAACCCATACTGCTTCATGAACCGCTGTCGTCTGGCTTCGGGCAATTCCGGCAACCGTTTGCGCACGTCGGCAATCAGTTCGTTGCCAACCACCACTGGCATCAGGTCCGGCTCGGGGAAATATCGGTAATCGTGCGCATATTCCTTGGTGCGCATCACGCTTGTCCTGCCCGTCGCGTCGTCCCAACGCCGGGTTTCCTGGGAAAGTTTCTCCCCCTTTTGCAGCGCGGCCGTTTGCCGCTGGATTTCATAGGCGAGCGCGCGCCGCACGCCTGAAATGGTGTTCATGTTCTTGATCTCGATCTTTTCGCCGAACTGCTTCTGGCCCACCGGCCGCACCGACACATTCGAGTCGCATCGCAGTTGGCCCTTCTCCATGTCGCAGTCGCTGATGTCGCCGCTGATAAGGATTTCCTTGAGTGTGGTCAGATAGGCGAAAGCCTCGTCGGGCGAGCGGATGTCCGGTTCGCTCACGATCTCCATCAGAGGCGTACCGGCGCGGTTGAAATCCACGCCGCTGTTGGTCTCAAAATGATAGTTCCTGGCCACATCCTCCTCGAGGTGTGCGCGTATGATGCCGATCTTCTTCGTTCCACCAGTCTCCAGCTTGATTTCCACCAAACCTTTCGTGCAGAGCGGCAGGTCGTACTGTGAAATCTGGTAGTTTTTCGGCATATCGGGATAGAAGTAATTTTTCCGGTCCCACTTGCTCAGCCGGGACACTTCGCTGCCAATCATGAGACCCGTCAGAATGGTTTTCTTCACGGCCTCGATGTTCATCAGGGGCAACACGCCCGGATAGCCGAGGCACACAGGACAGACGTGGGTATTCGGTTCTGCGCCAAACTCCGTCGCGCAGCCGCAAAACATCTTGCTCTTCGTCTTGAGCTGCACGTGAACTTCCAGGCCTATGACCGCCTCATATTGCATCGATTTTTCCGCCATCAGCCATCAACCCCACGTTGTGCGCCGGTCTCCCGACCTGCCCTCGATTCCTTATCGGGGCCGCGCACCGCGGCTCGACCGAAGGTCTCCCCTCCATCCGCCATCTCCAGTACTCCATCACTCCACTACTCCAATACTCCTATCCTCGTAAACTCCATCACTCCGCCTTCCTCCTTCATCCCTCATCCCTCCACCTCCGGTTTCTCCTTGTGCCAATCCGTGACCTGTTCGTAGGCGTGAGCGACTCGCAGCACGGTTTCTTCGCCGAACGGCCTGCCCAGAATCTGCAATCCGATGGGCAGTTTGGGACGGCTGGTAAATCCGCAGGGGAGACTGACACCGCAGATTCCGGCGAGGTTCACGCTGATGGTAAAGATGTCGCTGAGATACATTTTCAGCGGGTCATCGGCTTTCTCGCCGATGCGGAACGCGACTTCGGGCGAGGTCGGTGTGACGACGACATCGCATTTCTCAAACGCCTTTTCGAAATCCTGGCGGATGAGAGTGCGCACCTTCTGCGCCCGCAGATAATACGCGTCGTAGTAGCCGGCGCTCAGGGCATACGTGCCGAGAATGATCCGCCGCTTCACTTCGGGCCCAAAACCGGCCCCTCGCGTCTTGCCGTACATATCGATCACGTCCTCGCCCGTGACCCGCGCGCCGTAGCGCACGCCATCGAATCGGGCGAGATTCGCACTGGCTTCCGCGGTGGCAATCAAATAGTAGACCGCCACTGCGTAATCGGTATGCGGCAATGAAATTTGCACGACTTCCGCCCCCAATTCCTCCAGCTTGCGGATTGCCGAGCGCACCGCCGCCTCGACTTCGCGGTCCATTCCGTCGATGAAGAATTCCTTGGGCAGCCCCACGCGCAGGCCTTTGACGTCCTTGCCGAGGGCGGCGGTGTAATCCGGCACGGCCTGTGGGACGCTGGTTGAATCATGGCGGTCGTGGCCCGCCAGTACGCGCAGCATCAGTGCGCAATCAGTCACGTCCTTTGTGAAGGGTCCGATCTGGTCCAGCGACGACGCAAACGCCACCAGTCCATAGCGCGAGACGCGGCCGTAGGTGGGCTTGAACCCCACGCAACCGCATTGCGCCGCCGGTTGGCGAATCGAGCCGCCCGTATCGCTTCCCAAGGCCGCGAATGCCTCGTCGGCGGCCACCGCGGCCGCGCTTCCACCGCTGGAACCGCCGGGAATGCGGTCCAGGTCCCAAGGGTTGTGCGTAATGCCCCAACTCGAGTTTTCCGTGGAACTGCCCATGGCAAACTCGTCCATGTTCGTGCGCCCGAGAAGTATGGCTCCGGCGTCACGCAATCGGTGCACCACATCAGCGTCATACACCGACGTGTGGCCCTGGAGGATTTTCGAGGCGCACGTGCAGGGTTGACCGTCGACACTGAGATTGTCTTTGATGGCGATGGGCACGCCGCCGAGAAGTTGGCCGTTCCTGGCCGCGCCGGTGCGGTCAATGGCATCCGCCTGGGCCAGGGCATCCTCCGCATTGAGCCACAGATACGCCTTCAATTTGCCGTCCACCGCCTGGATCCGGTCCAACAGCGCCTGGGTTGCCTCACGGGCCGAAATGTCACCCCGGCGCAGCTTCTGGCGCAGTTGATGGATGGTCAACGTGTGGAGGCTCATTCGATGATCTTCGGGACGATGAACAAATTGCGGGCCTGTTCGGGAGCGTTCCGGAGCACCTTGTCGCGGTCGATGGACGGCTCGACCTCGTCCTGGCGAAGAACGTTTGAGAGCGGCGTCGCGTGCGCCGTCGGCTCCACCTGCGAGACATCCAATTCATTGAGTTTGGCGACGTAGGTCAGAATGTCTTTGAGCTGCGCGGAGATCTTCACTTTCTCGGCGTCGGTCAGATGCATGCGGGCCAAATGCGCGACGTACGAGACGTCAAACGAGTCAGTGTTCTCGGCCATATAAGAAATCCATCATAGCGGTGCGAAACAGGCCTGCTCAAGTAAAATGCTCACGCGACCGCCGTCGTAATCCCTCAGGCGAGCGACTTCGCGTAGATGATCGTGTCGAGGAGGCGCTCCGGTTCTTCCGGCTTGCGCATGCGCGGCTCGCGATGAACCTGGATAAACCCCAACTGTTCGAAAAAATGACAGCCGCGCAGATTCTCGGCGCTGACGCCGGCATGAACGCCGCGCACCCCCGCGTCGCGGGCGCGCTCAAAAAAAACCTCGACCAGACGTTGCCCGATGCGTTGCCCACGAAAGCCGTCCTGAACGTTGACATGTAAATGGGCCGGGTACTCGCCGAGCACCGGAGCGGACCGATACCCATGCGTCAGCCACATCCCGATATTAGCG
>Ga0187871_10002106_pt1 | contig 16492 bp, 16 predicted proteins | sample June2016WEW_16_1_FD_132988 | JGI IMG/M metagenome (GOLD analysis project Ga0187871, IMG submission 132988) | Peatland microbial communities from SPRUCE experiment site at the Marcell Experimental Forest, Minnesota, USA - June2016WEW_16_10 | ecosystem: Environmental > Terrestrial > Soil >...
GGCTCTTCGCCGAAGACCATGCGCGAAGTCTTGATGGGATAGCAACCGATATCCATCAAACCTCCGCCGCCGTAGGCGAGGATGTTGCGGACATTGGCGGGGTCGATGTTGTAATAGCCGAAGGCTCCGATGGCGCTGTGCAGTTGGCCGATACGGCCGGTACGGACGAGCTCAACGATGCGGGCCCATTGGGGGTGGGTCTGAACCATGAATGCTTCCCCCATGACAACTCCGGTGCGATCGCGGACGGCGATCAACTGGCGCGCTTCCGCGGCGTTCATTCCGATGGGCTTCTCGCAGAGGACATGCTTGCCGGTCTCGGCCGCGCGGATGGACCACGGGACGTGCAAGTGATTGGGAAGCGGGTTGTAGATGGCTTCGATTTCGGGATCGGCCAACATCTCCTCATAGGAGCCATAGGCCTTGGGAATTCCGAGCTCATCGGCGACGGCTTCCGCTTTGGAGGCGTCGCGCGAGGCGATGGCGGTGACCTCGCAGAGGTCGCCCGTTTGCATGCCGGGGATGACGCGCTGCCTGGCGATTTTGGCGGCGCCCAGGATGCCCCATTTGACTTTGCGCATAAATGACAATGCCTTCCAAACAACCGTTCAGTCTATCCGATTTCAAGAACCGAAGCCGTGCGCTAACCCGCTCGACGCCGCACTAACATGTGCAAAAGCACCTTATATCGAATGGGCAGAAAGGCCGGAAACGGCCAGTGCGCCAACGACCGCCACAGCAGGGGCGCCGCTTGCGAAGCGCCATTCTCACGGGCAATAACCGCGGCTCCATAGAGTTGGGCAGCCCACAGGCGACGCTCGACAACCCATCGCCGCCAACCGGTCAGGCCGGCGACCATGGTACTCTGGCAGACTTGCGGAATTCCGTCCAGGTGTTTCTGCACGTCGTGACTGACGCTATGCGGCAGAATACGATAAAAGCTCAACGGCTCGGAACAACAGGCGAAGGAGTAGTGGAGCCGCATGCGGACCCACATTTCCCAATCCTCGAAGCCGATCAAGTCTTCGCGAAAACCCCCCAGCTCGATCATCGCCTTGCGTCTGGCCAGTACGGTGGACGCGCCCAGAGCATTGTTCCAGCGCAAACGCGGCCAGATTGCACTCGGGCTGAGAGGTATGTGTAATTGGCGTTCTCCCGATTCCTCCGAGAGAACGCAAACTCCCGTGTAGCTCAAAGTTGCACCCGGGCATTTCTCGAGGGCAGCCAGTTGTTCGGCTGTCTTGCGCGCATCCCACCAGTCGTCGGCATCGAGGAACGCCACCCATTCCCCCGAGGCGGCCTCAATCCCCAGATTCCGGCCGGCCGCGATACCTTTCCGGCCGGCCTTCCGCTGATCGAGCAGCCTTACGGTCTCCCCGTAGCCGGCCACTATCTCCTGCGTTCCATCCTTGGATCCGCCATCCACCACGATCACTTCCAGCACCGGATGAGTCTGCGCCAGCACGCTGTCTATTGCGCTCCGGATGTAGGGGGCAGCATTCAGGGAGGGGATAACTACCGACACCGTGGGGATGCCAGCTGCCCTGCGAGGTTGGCCGCCTGTTGGAACCTCGCGCACGGACATGGCGATCATTATAGCTTGAGAACGCGCGCAGGCCCGGAATGAAACGCTGATGATCTATCCGGGCAAAGCGTGGGATCGGCGAATCGGTCCCAGGCCGGTCTCAAGATGACGGGGGAGTTCGGTGATTCGCGCAGAATCGGAATCGGCCGCGAATACAAATGCGCCCCCGCGATCTTCGAGCAGCCTTACGCGAAGACCGAATGGGCTCAGTTGGCCGGCCATGACCTCGAAACTATAATCGTCGCCGAACCCGCGATGCCCCTCACCGATGATCGCACCCACTTTCGCGAGCCATTCCGGTCGGTGGCTTAAAAGCTGCCGTTCACCGCCTTCGATATCGAGCTTCAGCAAGTCGATGCGATCCCAGCCGAGCGTGCGCATGATTGAAGGAACGGAGATCATGGGAACGGTGACGATTTCCGGCCGCGAATCCGGAATAACGCCGGCGTACAGCGCGGACCCCGCTCCAGGATCGGACGGCAGAATCTGAAACTGGGCTTCTCCGTCTTCTGGTCCCACGGCTGCCTCAAACAGCCGCACCGCAAGATTGTTCAGTTCAAAGTTGAGCTTGATCATACGAATATTAGCGGGGACCGGCTCGACACAGGCGAGCGCGGCATCGGGGTAGGCTAACTGCAAGAAGACGGAGGCCAAGCCAATGTTCGCACCGAGGTCGAGGATGGTCCGCACTCCTGGAATTGTAAGACGGTAGGCGTTGCGCGCGAAGATCTCGTCAACAAAATCGGCGTCAATCGCGTTTGTCCGGATCGCCAGACGCAAATTAGGGGTCTGATTTCGGACCAGGATCTGCTGCACTTGGAGGCGGCGGGCTTCCGCACCCGGAAGGCGGGTTCCGTAGTAGCTCCAAAGAAATCGGACACGGTCTCTCCAACCCAAACGCAATTCATGTCCGCTGGCGGCCAAGCGCCGTAGATGGTGAAGACTTAGCATGCCGGGGTCCAGGGAGTGTCTCCAGCGTAACACGTCGGGTGCCGGAACGTGCTCAGTTTAGAGGCCCTAACATGTTCGGTATTCAACGCTCGCCGCGCGCCAGACGGCGATCATACCAGGCGCGTGGGGAGGCCGTGCCCGACGCGGTTGACGATGGCCGCGTCGAGTCCATGGAGAGTGTGCGGTCTGTGACGGAATTCGATGGCGCCGCGCCCGGGACGCATGGTGACGCGGCTCAGTTTGGAGGTTACCGGCATCGGAGGGTCATCAAAACCAGACGTTGCCGGCACGCGAGCCTAGGGCAGTCTGGAGACGGAGCCTTTTGCGGGATTGCTGGTCGACACCACAGCGGCGGATGTCGAAGGGAGCGATGGAGCCGGCGGAGTTGAATCCGGTATAGAAGGAGAATGCGGCGCGGTAATTGGCCTGACGGAGAGCGCTTATGGTTTCCGCGGAGAAAGTGTCACGCGCGCCCACCGGGTAGGCCAAGGTGTCGATAGGGCGCCCCAGTTCCCTTTCGAGGATTTCGCGCGAGACCCGCAACTCCTGCAACTGGCTCTCCGCCGGCAGCTTGCTGAGAATCTCGTGGCTGTGGGTGTGGGAGCCGAATGCCATTCCGCCCTGCTGCATCTCGCGGGCCTCGTTCCAATCGAGGAAACAGCGCTGGGCACCGGGGCCGGGCCGTGAGGAATCGCAGGCCTGCTCGAGTTGTTCCACGAAGCGGCTGGCGTCGCGCATGGCGGGCTGTTTGTAGAGCCGCAGGATGTACATCAGGGAGCGCGCGATGCCCTCGGCTTCGAGGTCGAAATCCTGGGGCTGGGGATATTCCAGACGGAAGCGCGTGCGGCGGGAATGCTTCACGATGTAGGCGATCTCATCCCACCAGGGAATGCGGCCTGTGCCTGCGAAGCTGGTCGGCAGAAAGAAGACGCCCTGCACTCCGTGACGGCGGAGGATGGGATAGGCGAGCTGGAAATTATCCATGTAGCCGTCATCGAAGGTAATGAGGATTCGCGGTTCGGTAAGACGCTCCGCCCCAGACAGGAGGCCGACCACTTCGTCCAGCGTGGCCATGCGAAAGTGACTCTTCAGGTAGCCGATTTGCCAATCGAATTCCTGGGTGGTGCAGGAAAACAGGCCGGGGTCATATTCCGTTGCGTCTTTGTCACCGATGCGATGATAATTCAAGACCATCAGCACGGGGCGGTGCGGGATATGTTCCAACAGCCAGGTGGCTCCTGTAGCCGCACAGAGATCCGATATTAATTCACGCTTGCCACGCATGCGTCAATTTAAGTCTACGCTGTACAGGTTCCAGCCCTCGACGTTGCCGAGCCAGTGGAAGGTGGCATGCATCTGGTTCAGAAGATATTTGAACTGCCAGGCGTCGATGTCCTTCACGTCCGTCGCCAAGGCCAAGTAGAAGTGGGGATGAGTGGCAACGTAGGGATCGAAGGGAAGGATTCGGCCGCGGCTGCGCCCTTGAATAATTTGAGAGGCCACATCGGGCGTGTCGGACCCGCGGATGGCCAACTGCTTGCCGGTGTCGAAGAGGTAGACCAGGCTGTTTTCAGGGTCGTTGCGGTTGGTTTCGACCAAGGGAAGGAAGACGTTGGTTTCGGGAACGACGATGTCAGGGTGCGGCTCTGGAATGAGGCGACGAAATTCGGCGACGCCCGGGTAGGGGGCTTCGTGGCCGCGCAAGCGCATGGCGCCTTGTGCGGCAACCATAGCAGCGTTTCCGGCTATGGCCGCGAAAAGTGCCATGCCGACGACTTTGCGGGCGCCTGCGAGGTCGATGAGGAGAGGAAGGCCGACGATGAGGCCGAAGAGCGAAATGAGAGACATCCTCTCGCCATAGACGGAGATCTTCATGGCCGTGATCACAGCGCCGCAGACGGGCAACAGGAGACAGCCGGCGCAGAAGACCATCAGCGGGCGAACGGGGCTGGCTGGGGCGATCTGGCTGCGAGGCTGGCCGTCGTCATTCGACCGTCCGTTGTAGGCGGCAGCGAGCAACATCAGAAGGAGCGCGCCAATCCAGGGGAGACTGAACAGCATGCCGCCGTAAAACTCGTAAAGAGTTTTGAATGCCGGAGAGGGGAAGGGGTGAGGCAGAAAGGTACGCGTGGAAGCCACGAGTATCGGGCTCCAGATCAAGTAGGGGATGAATGCCACTGCCATGCAGAGGAGGGTGGGCCAATCGATGCGTTTGCGGATTCGCCATTTCGCCAGTTCGGCAAGGCCGAGAGGAAAGAGGATGGTAATGCTAAAGAAGTGCGTGGAGAAGGCGGCGGCCAGGCTCAGGATGAATGCGACGCGCCATCGCATGACGTGGCGGAGCTCGGGATCATGGAGCGTGTCCCAGCACAACAGGGCCAGCGCCGAAAAACCGAGCAAAGGGGCGTAGGGGCGGGACAGCGATCCCCAGGAACGCAAGGCGGTGGCAAAAGGCATGAAGAAGGCCGCGGCGCCGTAGATGGCATCCGCATACCGCCAGACGATCAAAGAGAGGCAGAGGCACATCAGACAGAAGGTGATGACGGAGGGCAGGCGGGCCAGCAGAAGGCGATCGCCGAAGATACGGAAGAGATAGTGCATGGCGGTGTCGGCGACGGGCGGATCGACCTGCACGCCGGCGGTGAGGGAATTCCAGATGGAACGCACGTCGGGCTGGCGAACGATGATCATCTGCAGACACTCGTCGGAGACGATCGCGCGGAAATGGGCGTACCCGAGGTTGGCCAGGGTACAGACGAAGCAGGCAACTGCGAGATAGAGGCGGCGATTGGTTGCCAGCCAGAGGTCGAAAGCGTCGGCCGAGCGAGTCACGATGTCACGAACGCCGGAGGTCCGTTCGATTTGTGACGCCATGTGAGGAGGTTTGAGTATAGCATGGCGATTTGAGGGGCGGTCGACATCATGTTTCACCACAAAGGCACGGAGACACGGAGAAAAACAACGTCAAAGGGCAAGATAAGAGGGCACCGAGGCGGCGGAGAACACGGAGTTGCTAAGCTGTCGGGTCTCAGCGTCCCCGGAGCTGAAGTCCGGGAGAAAAAGGACACGCATGCTAAACTCAGAGATCGCTTGCATCCCCGGGTGATCGCGAGAATATGGGCTCGGTACTCATCCTGATCTACATCGCGCTGAACCTGCTTTCACCCGCGGACATGCTGCCCGTCCTGGCGCCGTTTCGCCCGATGCTCATACTGGCGCTGCTGAATGTGCCCGTCGCGGTGCTCGCCCGGATGCTGGCCCCCGAGGTCGGAAAGTTACGTACCCAGGTGGTGATGGTCTTTCTGTTCTTCGGATTCACCATCTCGGCGCTGATCCCGCATCGCCTGTATGGAGCCAATCTGACGACGCTCACCGAAGTGGCGCCCAACGTTCTGGCGTACTTCCTGGGGATCATCTATTTTCGCACCCCGGGACAACTGCGGCTGCTGCGCGCCCTACTGGTGTTCATCGCGCTGTTTGTGCTGGTGAACGGAGTGTTGGAATTGCCGTATTCCCACGCGAGCGGCGTTGAAACGCCGTACGTGATGGCACACACCAATTCGTTGAGCGTCACGGACTACCGGATACGGGGATTGGGCATGTTGCACGATCCCAATACCTATGCGCAATTCCTTTTGTTGATTCTTCCTCTGCTGTTCGTTTGCAAGAACGATAGCGGCTTGGGCTTGCTGGGATGGGTCACAGCTCTCGCCGTCAGCGCATCCTTTCTATTCGCGATCTATCTGAGCGGCTCGCGCGGCGGGGTATTGGGGTTGGCGGTTCTGGCCGGATTGTTCCTGGTCAGGCGACTGCGAACCGCCGGCGCCGTACTCACAAGCATCTTGGGCGGTTTAGCGCTCTTGGCTGTAAATGCGTATAGTACGCGGACCATCTCCCTATCGGGCGGCATGGACCGCCTGGCGATCTGGTCCGACGGCATGTCTTATTTCAAGGAATCTCCGCTGTGGGGCATCGGCCCACGGAATTTCGGGAATCGCTATGGAATGACGGCCCACAATTCGTATTTGCTGGTGGCGGCGGAGTTAGGGATCGTCGGATACTTCCTATGGATGAGCATGAGCGTGGTGACTCTGATTCAGCTGAACCGGATCACACAAATGGCGGATAAGTTCCAACCATCGTTAGTGCGTTGGGCTTCGGCTTTGCGGATTTCGCTCGGCGGGTACTTATTTACCAGCTTCTTTCTGTCGCGCGCTTACGAGCTTCCGTTGTATATGCTGCTGGGGATGTGCGGGGGAGTTGTAATCGCCGCCGGCGGCGACGACGCCGTTCCGGTACGCGGCAGTTTATGGCCGGTTTGGACCTTCGTATTTTGTGTCGGTATACTCGCGCTGATTTACTTGATGCTGCGCCTGCGGTTCGCATAGGAGTTGAGTTTAAGAGACCTTCTGCGAAATGAAATCGAGGGTGGTGGTGGCGAGATCCTCGGGTGAGAACTGGCGGAATTCGGGAGCCACGGTGAATTGGGACAAAGCCTCACGGCTTCCGGGACGGATGTGAGTCCGCTTATAGATCACTTGGAGGCCCGCCTCGGTGGCGAGGTCCAGGAACTCCGGCGCACGCAGGCGGTTTTGATACTGCAGGGAGTTATTCCAACAGCGCCACTCCGCCTCATTAAAACGCAGGAAGTTCACGAACGAGATAGAGGGATCGATGAAAGCGTAGTGGTCGTTGCAGCCGATGTTGTGTAAGGCCAGACCACCCGGTTTGAGAATCCGCTGGCTTTCGCGCAGGATCTCGAGAATCGCCGGTTTGGGGACGTGCTCGAAGACGCTGTTGGAATAGACCAGGTCGACGCTGTTGGATGGCAGTCCGGTCTGGCGGGCATCTCCGGGAGCGAAGTATTCAATTCCGGCCAGGCGGAGGATCTCGTCTATGCCGGAGGCCTGCGACAGCAGTCGATGTTTGCCGCAGACTTCGGTGAGACTGGAACCGCACCATCCTGCAATGGCGTCGAGATGCGGTTCGAGACACTGGAGAGCGCGCGCGGTCAATTTAGCGTTGATGTGCCGGTGAATGTCGTAAGTCTTGATGCGGTGGGCGCCGGCGAAGTTGAAACAGATCGGCAGTACGGGATACCAACCCGTTCCGATTTCAACAATGGTTGCGGCCCGGGTAGGAAAGCGAACGTCGGCGAGATACCCGCAGGTCTGTTTCCAATCGGAAACCTTGGCGGCGATGTTCTGCTCGAAATGACGCAGTCCACCGGCCATTTGGAGCCGATCGTTAAGGTATTCGCCGCCGGGAATGCCGCCTAATACTTTTTGGATGCAACCCTTGAGTTTCCAGTGCACTGCAAAGCGAAGTATATCGGACGGTGGAATGCGGAGTCAATAAAACGACGGAGTTCTCAGGAGTCCTGAATGCGTGGAAATTGCCTTGACGCAAACCGCTCCCTTACGGCCGCGGCTCGGAAACGCAGTGTACCGACACTGTCGCGGGACACGAAACAGACTCGAGTTAATTTCCCAACCGCTCCGAAATTCCGGGGACGACCTCAGAGTCTCAGCTTGCCGAGATGGATGGCGCGAGCCATGCGATGAGACTGCGCCAATGGGGACGGGCAGCCGCCGGGAGTTGGTTGCCGATGGACAGGAACCGGCCGACATCTTCGCGTTTCAGGGCGGCGGTGAAGCGCAAGCAAACGAGCCAAAGCGCCGCGCCGCCAAGAACTGCCAGGATCAGACCCGGGTAGCCGGGTATGGCTCGCGTGATGGCGATCACGCCGGCCGCCATGATCGCGCCGGACAGCAGGATGCGGCCGCAGTCGAGGAGTTTGAGGTCGAGGCGGTCGGCTCTCCAGGCGTAGATCCAGATTCCCAGCGCTGCCAGGCCTTGAGCTGTTCCATTGGCGATGGCGGCGCCATTCGCCCCATGCTTGCCGGTGAGGAGAAAGTCCAAACCGATGTCGACCACGCCGCAGACGCATCCCCAAAAGATTAGAAACCCCTGTCTTTCGGTTGTCTGAAGGAGCATGGTGGGCGCCGTCACCAGCGCCTTTGGAATAGCCAAAAGAGCGATCAGCGTGAGCGTCGGAATCATCATTCGATAAGACGGGCCATACACGAGGACAACCAGTGGGCGGCTTACGCAGGCCATTCCCAGGAGCAGCGGCAGCGCGATCATGAGGGCGTAGCGGCCGCCATCGACGGTCATCTCTTTTAAGCGCGATTCGCCGCGGCCGAACTGCGCCATCATGGTGAAGCCCAGGGCTCCGCCGAAGAGGGTCGGGATCATGAGGACGCGTTCTATCAGGCTAAATGGCACGGAGAAAAACAGGACTTGCCTGGTATCCGGGTTCATTTTCTTGAGGATCAGAACGTCGGAACGGTCCCAGACGATGAGGGCAAGCAGGACGAGAGCGATGCTCTGTCCGGAGTAAGTCCACATGCGCTTGCGCAGTTCCGGCGCCACCACTCCGCGGCGCACGTGGCCCAGCCACTTCTCCACGGTCCGCAGCTTCAGGGCGCATTCCAGCGCGGCGCCGAGGAAGGCCGCCAGCGACAAGCCCACGAATTCCCATCCAAAATACAGGCTCACACCGGTGACGATGGCGGTAACCGCGACGCCCGCCACGGCGGGAGCGGCGTTGCGGCGAACCGCTTCGGAGGCGTTGTTGGCCTGCGAAGGAATGCTGGCAATGAGACGAGGCACGATGGCGGCTACGAGTAACACGGAGGCCGTAAAATAGCCCGGATCTCCGAGCCAGGCAACGACGGCTAAGCCGATCGCCGCGGCAATCAAAGAGATGTAGGTCTGTAATTTGAGGGTGGAGAGATAAGTGGCGCGGGCAACTTCCAGATTGCCCTTATTCAGATACTCCGCCATGTACTTTCGGGTAGTGGCCGGCAGTCCGAAAGTGCCCATGGAGAAAGTGATGGTAGTAAGCAAGACGATGTACTGATAGGATCCCAACCTGGCTTTACCAAGATCGTCTGCTCCGATAATCCGGGCGATGGCAATTGACGTAAAGAGGTTGGCAATCAGGCCGAAGCCGACTTCGACACCGCTCCAAACAGCGTTCTTGGCGATGATTCGGGAATTTGCCGTGGACATGGCTTTCCGTTACGGTGCGGCGGCTGCGGGCGTCGATGACCGGCCTTGGATCGCCGGCTGCAAAAACTGGCCGCGAGTGAAGCACCGGTGGAGTCCAATCAAAATGGGAGGGAAACCGTGGAACATAAGTGCGCCGGCGGCCCACAAGGTGATGAGAAACACGCGCCGCAGGCGAATGGCTGACATTCGGTTGGTCCCGGATCGAATCCCCGATTATACCAATGGGCCCGCAGGGTTAGCTCGATTGGCGGGGTGGGCGATTGCCAAGAGAGTATTCACCACGGAGCCCAGGCGCCGACTGGCGTCGCCGTTTTATTGAGCGGAGAGACTCAGACGGCAAGAAGGCGTGTTTCTGGTTACTGGACCGATTTCGCTTCGTCGTGGAATCAATAACTTGCAGGTGAGCTTCCAGAGAGACACGGAGACACGGAGAAAAAGAAAAGCGAAGGCCAAGACCCGAGCTCACGGAGGGGGCGGAGGACGTGGAGGGGTGCGCTGTCGCGGTGGGGTGTCGGCGGCAGGATGCAACCAGGATGATGTTCACCACAGTGACACGGAGGCACGGAGAAAAAGAAAAGCAAAGGCCAAGACCCGAGCGCACGGAGGCGGCGGAGGCCACGGAGGGCTGTTGCTGGGGGGAGATCGGCGCAGGAGTGGCTGCCGTTACGGTTATATTTGGAAATCCACTTCGATCGGGTCGATCATTGGCATCAGCCAGCTGGCTAGTTTCTGATGCTCGGGATGGCCGCCGTAGGCTTCGAGGGAGGCGCGGTCGGCGAAACGCATGACTCCGCCGTGTTCGTAGCCTTGACCGCGGGGCGAGATGTTGCGGCCGACCCAGGCGTCCAGGAGGCCCGGGATTTTGCCTGCTAGCGCTCGCGACTCGTCCATGGCGCGCTGCTTCTGCTCCTCTGTCACACCTTCTTTCCAGCGAAAGGCAAACATGTGAATGTACATGACTGTTCCCTGTTAACATAGCTGCTCTGCCGATGAAACTTCAACTGCTGGCGGTAATTCTCAGCTTCGGCGCTACTGCCGGGGAGGCTCCCAAGAATTTCCCGTGGGCAGTGCCGGTGGCCGACACGCTGATGGCGCGCTTCCCCGACCCGGACGCGATTCGCTGGCAGGGGCAGACGAACCACTTCAGCTGGCAGGCCGGGTACGCGATGTATACCATGGAGAAACTGGGGCGGCTGACGGGCGAAAGGCGCTACTTCGACTACATCCGGCGGTATGTCGATCAGCAGGTGGACGACCAGGGGCGCATTCCCGGGTTCGAGCCGACTGCCCTCGACAATTTCCTGCCGGGTTACGCGATCCTTTTTCTCTACGAGCAGACGAAGCTGGAGAAATATCGGATCGCCGCCACCACCATCCACGCGGCGTTTGCCCGCTATCCGCGCAATGCCGATGGCGGGTTCTGGCACGCCGATTGGGCCAAACACCAGATGTGGGTGGACGGCGTGTTCATGGGCGAGATGTTCGAAGCACGCTACGGCGCGGCGATGCACGACCGGGCGGCGTTCGATCAGGTGACACAGCAAATGAAGATCGTGCTGGGCCATTGCCGCAAAGCCAACGGGCTGCTGCTCCACGGCTGGGACGAATCGCGCGCCGCGTCGTGGGCCGATAAGCAGACAGGACTCGCGCGGGAAGTGTGGAGCGAGGGGCTGGGGTGGTTCGCGATCCTGCTCGCCGATGTGTTCGATTATCTGCCGGGGGAAAATCCCGACCGGCCGGTGCTGCTGAACGCGCTACGTGGGCTGTGCGCCGGCCTGAAGGACGCGCAGGATCCGAAAACGGGAATGTGGAATCAGGTGGTCGACAAGCCGGGCGCAGCGGGGAATTGGAACGAAACGTCAGGGACTGGGATGTTTCTGTATCTGATCCGGCGTTCGATAGACAAGGGCTTTATCGGGTGCCAAGAATACCTGCCGGTGGTGCGGAGGGCCTACGCCGGAATTATCACCAAGGCGGTGCGGGCCGGCGATGGCCGGCTCGATATCGTCGACTGCAGCAGCATCGGGGTCAAGGACAACTACCAGGCGTATATTCATTGCCCGAAGGAGACCAACACTTTCGCGGGCGTCACTTCTTTTATTCTCGGGACGAGCGCGATGGAGGGCCGCTAGTTTTCGGTGACGACGCGCGTCGCGTCGAGGCCTTCTCGATTTCCGAGTTCATTTCGCCGCCGATGAGGATGGCTCCGTTGGTAGCGTATAGCCAAAGCAAAAGCATGGCCATGCCGTTCAGGTGACCGTAGGTTCGAGAATAGTCGTTGACGCGTCCGAAGTAGACCCGCGCCAGAACAGTCGAGCCAAGCCATAGAACCAGCGCGAAAGCTGCCCCGGGCGTGCTCCAGCGCCACTCATGATCGCGGAGATTGGGAGCGAAGCGATAGAGCACCGCTATAGCGGAGGACAGCGCCGCTATCAATACCAGCCATTCCAGGATTGGGGGGGCGATACCTTTTTGGAACTGCCGGCTGAAGAAGATCACGAAAATGGCAATGCAGGCAGTGACTGCGGACGATAGAGTCAGGGCGGCAATCGTCATCGCCAGTTCCCACCAGGAACGGCGCTCTTCCACTTCGTAGGCGCGGTTGAGCCCGTAGATCATGGCCCAAGTGCTGTTCAGCGCGGCCCACAGCGCCCCGGCGCACGTGAAAACGATCTGCGTAGCGGAAAGCGCGCGGCCGCGTTGTTCGTCCAGCACGCTCTGCAAGAGTTTGGAAACCTGATCCGGAAAGAGCTGGCTGGAAAAATCCTGCAACGCGTTCTTCATGGAATCGACGAGATGGGGAATGCCCCCGAGAAAAAGAAACACGGCGAGCGAAGGGAATATGGCCAGGAACTGATAGAAGGCCATGCGGCCGCCCTGGCCGAAAACGCTGTCCTTCCAGGTCTCACGCGCTGTGCGTCGAACCAGATCGGATAGCGATAGGCCTCCCAGTGTCCAGAGTCGCGGCATGCCCTGCGTCTATTATCGGCCGAGCCGTTCCCCTTGACTATCTACAAAGATTCGAATATTGTAGATAGTCGAGGGGAGCTCCGATTGGGTAAGCCGACCGACCTGGTCCAGGGCACGCTGGACCTGCTGATTCTCAAAACCATCTCGCTCGAGCCGATGAACGGATGGGCGATTGCCAAACGCATCGTACAAATTTCCGGCAACGTTCTGCAGGTGCAGCAGGGCTCGCTCTACCCGGCCTTGCACCGCTTGGAGAGCCAGGGCTGGATCAGAGCGGAGTGGAAGGGGTCGGAGAACAATCGCCGCGCGAAGTTCTACGCACTCACGGCATCCGGCCGCAAGCGGCTCAAAGCCGAGCTGGATAACTGGCAGCGCCTTTCGGGCGCGATCGGCCTGGTGATCGAGGCGGTGTAGACCATGCGCTTCCTGAGAATCATTCAAAATGCGGCGCGATGGCTGGTTCGCCGCCGGCAAGGCGAGGCAGAACTCGCCGAGGAGTTTCGCTATCACCTGGAGCAGGAGATCGAGAACAACGTTCGCTCGGGAATGAACCTGGAGGAGGCGCGTTCGGCCGCGCTTCTGTTGATCGGTCCGATTTCCTATCACCAGGAAGAATGCCGCGACTCGCGAGGGACTGCGTTTCTGGAAAACTTCCTGCGCGATCTCCGCTACGCGTTCCACATGCTCCGGCGTACACCGCTGTTCACCGCGGCGGCGATTCTCACCCTGGCGCTGGGGATCGGCGCCAATACGACGGTGTTTACGTTCGTGGAGAATATTCTGCTGCGCCCGCTTCCGGTTCGCGACCCGCACCAATTGGTCTTCCTGAATTGGGGCGGAATGCAGAATATCGCGTACCCGAACTACTCCGACTTCCGCGACCGGAACCGCGTTTTTTCCAATCTGATCGCGTACCGTTACAACGTGCTCAGTCTCGGCATTCAGGCGCGCGGCAATTATCGTGTCTGGGGCTACGAAGCATCCGGCAACTATTTTGAAGCGCTCGGCATAAGCCCGTTCCTCGGCCGGTTTTTCGGTCCCGAAGAAGATCGAACGCCAGACGCTAACCCCGTAATGGTGATCGGCTACCGGTTCTGGCGGAGCCGTTTCGCGGCAGACCCGTTGGCGGTCGGCAGACAAGTGAAGGTCAACGGCTATCCGTTCACCATCATCGGCGTGGCGCCGCCCGGATTCGGCGGCACGGAGTTGATTACCAGCGCGGATTATTGGGTTCCCATGAGCATGGAACCGCGCGTCGAGCCGGGGAACGACTGGCTCAGTTCACGCAATGCTCAGAACCTCTGGACCATAGGCCGCCTCAAACCCGGCGTTTCGCGGGCGCAGGCGGAGGCCGATCTGGACCGCATCGCACGGGATCTGGCGGCGGCTTACCCGGACGTGCTCGACGCCAAAGCCCGCTTCCATCTTTCGGACCCGGGATTGATCGGAACAGCGCTCCGCGGCCCGATGACCGGCTTCGGTGTGGTGCTAACGGCGGTCGGCGGCCTGGTGCTGCTGCTCGCCTGCGTGAATCTCGCCGGCATGCTGACGGCTCGTGCGGCCGACCGGCAGCGCGAAATCGGCATCCGCCTGGCTCTCGGGGCCGGCAAGGGGCGCCTGCTGCGCCAACTCATGACCGAGAGTCTGTTGTTGGCCGCCATCGGAGGCGCGCTCGGCTTTGGCGTTGCCTTCGGCGCCTGCCGGCTGTTCAGCGCCTGGCATTTGAGCATCGACATCCCCCTGGAAACCGGTCTACGGCCGGACGCGCTGGTGCTGGGATTCACGGCGGCAGCCGCTCTGTTGACGACGCTCCTGTTCGGACTCGCGCCTGCGATCCAGGCAACGCGCACCGATCTGATCCGCAGCATCAAGGGCGGCGTGGCCGATCGCTTCCGCCGCTGGAGCGCACGCGATTTTATCGTGACGGGACAGATCGCGCTCTCGGTAATGCTGGTGATCTGTTCGGTGCTGATGGTGCGCAGCCTGCAGCGCGCGCTGGCGATGAACCTGGGGTTCGTGCCGGAGCACGCCGTTTCAGCCTCATTCGATCTGAGGTTGCAGGGATACGACAGAATCCGCGGCCGAGCGCTTGTCGCGGCTCTCGTCGAAAAAGCCTCCGCACTACCGGGTATGCAGGCGGTGGGACTCATCAATTATTTCCCGCTGCGCATCGGCGAGGACAATTCCGTCGTGTCGCGGACCGACCGTCCCGTGCCGCCGCCCGCCGAGAGGCGTGGCGCCGTGATGTACGAAATTACGCCCGGCTACCTGCAGGCGGCAGGAACGAAACTGCTGCTAGGCCGCGATCTCGATGCGCACGACCGCGAGGGCTCTCCGGCGGTAGGGATTATCAATCAGGCCCTGGCCGACTTTCTCTATCCGAAGGAGAATCCTATCGGCCAACATTTTCGAACGACCACCGAGCCCAACGACCGGGGTGTCGAAATCGTTGGCGTGGTGGAAACCGGGAAGTACGAGTCTCTCGGGGAAGATCCCAAACCGGTGGCGTTCTTCCCGGTGGACCAGCACGGCGCAGCTGAAACCACGCTGGTGGCGCGCAGCACTTTGCCACCCGACCGCGCCGCGGAGCTGCTGCGACGCACCATTCTCGATCTCGATCCGGAGCTCACCGTGTACGATGTTGGCGGTCTCAAGGACCAGCTGGCGCTGCCTCTGTTCCCGGCCCGCGCCGCCGCCATCGTGCTGGGGGTTTTCGGCGTGGTGGCCATGGTGCTGGCGGCGACGGGGCTGTTCGCTCTGATGGCGTACGGCGTGGCGCGGCGGACGCGCGAGATCGGCATCCGCATCGCGTTGGGAGCGCGCACGGGCACAATACTCTCGTCGGTTCTCAATCGGACCATGAAACTGTGTGCGGCGGGGATTTTCATTGGGGTGATGATTACGCTCGCCGGCGGCAAGGTGCTGGCGGCGATTCTCTACGGCGTGAGCCCGAGCGATCCTCTGACGTACGTTACGGCTGTGCTGTTGATTGCGGTGGTGGCAGCGCTGGCCTGTTGGAAGCCGGCGGCGCGGGCTATCCGGATCGACCCCGTGCGCACGTTACGGGAGGATTGAGGACGGCGGCGCGCCGCGCGCTACGAGACGATTTCATGCCGCCCCGCCGACGGCCCGCCGTGCGTGCGCCGATGAGAAGCGCGCGGAAATTGAGACGTTTGCGCGTCGATGCGGCGGAAGCGCTGCGGAGCGAGCAGGGGCGCTGCCCCATAGGCGCTAACGTAAGTGACGGGTATCGCCAGTTTGCTTGTGCCGGACTCGAGCTCGACGGGCGCTTCCATCGGCGGCCGGAAACCGTCCAAGCGTCGCGGCGGCCCGGCGTGTTCACGGGGAGTAGTCCCCCACATCACGACTTGTGGGGCCTTTCCGACCACTTCCGCGGTTTGAGCTTGATTCGGCCAAGTGGCAGAATCAGCGTTGTAAAAAGGGTCCTTTGCGTCCATTGGGCCGGGGACAGTCCCGGTTGAAACCGTGAAAGTTATACGACCCAATCACGTTTCGGGTCTTTCACGTATAAACGTTTTACAGTGCCGCAAGAGGTGCACAGGTCAGCAAAAAGGGTCTCCCTTCTGTCCCTTTCGGGAGACCATCCGAAAAAGCGCTTCTTTTTCTCTTTGCAGAGGAGGCCCGGATGTACGTCGCCACCACCACCAGAAGCAGAAACACTGAGACCGCTGATGAGTTGTGAACCGCCGCAGTGTTCGCATATATTGTTGGGCATGGACAACTATAGCCCATGAGAGGGTAATTCATGATCTCCCGTACCGTCATAAAAAGGGTAAGTTTCGCAAAGTCAACGTCGACCCCTGAAAACAGGGGTTCCGGCGTTGCAAAAGTCAGTCGCAAAATGGGTGGCTAAAACGGCTTTCGGAGGCCGGTTTATTGATCGTCGGA
>Ga0187871_10002107_pt1 | contig 16492 bp, 16 predicted proteins | sample June2016WEW_16_1_FD_132988 | JGI IMG/M metagenome (GOLD analysis project Ga0187871, IMG submission 132988) | Peatland microbial communities from SPRUCE experiment site at the Marcell Experimental Forest, Minnesota, USA - June2016WEW_16_10 | ecosystem: Environmental > Terrestrial > Soil >...
AGTTCAAACTGAGGCACTCTCCGTTTTCCGCCTCCCCACTTGACTTCCCGGCCAATCCTTGTAATAACTATTCGGTGATAGTAGTGTTGTAGCCGGTCCAACCGGACGGGTTTGGGGGTGTGTCAGTTTGGCGGAAATTCGGCTTCAAGAGGGAGAATCCCTCGAGAACGCTCTGCGCCGCTTCAAACGCAAGGTGCAGCAGGAAGACATAATCAAAGAGGTCAAGCGCCACTCCTTTTACCTGAAGCCCGGTGAGAAGAAACGCGTAAAGGCTGCGCTGGCTCGCAAGCGCGCACGTAAGAAGGTTCGCAAGGAGCAAGACTAGAGGCATGAAAGGGTCGCCCCGTCCCGGGGTGACCCTGCTCCATCTGGCCCCCCACCGGAGAGAGTTGCACGAGGGATTAATCGAATACTCATCACTTATTCGGCATTCTGTTCGCGATAGCTGTATCCACGCGCCGTTCCAGGCGCGTGGCGGGCCGAGTCCAGGGGCAGTTTGAGGGGGATGTACACAACCTGTGTTTGCTCTGTGCCACCGCCTTCCCCGCGTGTGGTGGGTGCACCACGGGCATAAGGGAGTAGCGGTTTGTCGTCCTGAGCAAGCGTTTCTTGGCGCGGCGCAGGAGAGGCCAGTCGCGCGAAGCGTCGCGCCTTCGGCGATGCAATAATCGCGTGGTTGCCTCGCTGTATTGTCAAACTGCCGACTCCCCAAAAGGGAGCCATCCTCAATGGAATTTCAGGACAAGGTACTCACCTGCATCGACTGCGGATCCGATTTCGTTTTCACCGCCGGGGAACAGCTGTTTTTCCACGACAAACGGTTCAAGAACGAACCCAAGCGCTGTAAAACCTGCAAGTCCAAGCGCGTTGCGGTGCTCACTGCCGCCCCTCCCCCGCGCGCCGCACACTACACTCGAGTGGAAACTCGCGCCACCTGCTCCCAGTGCGGTAAAGAGACGACCGTGCCTTTTCGACCCACCCAAGGCCGCCCCGTCCTCTGCCGCGAGTGCTTCACGCAGAAGAGGACCGTCGCTTCTGCCTGATCGCCGGCCGGAATCATGCGTTGCCGAAGCCCCAAGCGCTTCGGCAGCAGCGGAAATCTATTCGGCGAATGCAGTCCAACTTACGCAAACCGGGCACACGCAAACCGGGCTATGCGCTAGGATAGTTGCGTGCCCACCTACCACGTGGAAAACTTCGGATGCCGCGCCACTCAAGCCGATGGCGCAGCCGTCGAACGTCAGTTCGAATCGCGCGGCCTCGCCCGCGCTTCCGCGGCGCAAGCCGACCTGGTCATTTTGAATACGTGTACGGTCACGAATTCGGCGGATCGCGATGCCCGCGCCGCGATCCGCCGGGTGCAGCGGCAGAATCCGCTGGCAAGAATCATCGTCACCGGATGCTACGCCCAGCGCGCCCCCCAGGAGATTGCTGCCCTGCCCGGCGTGACCTGCGTGATCGGCAACTCCCACAAACATCAACTCGCAGAAATTGCTTTGCCGATGCTTTCCGATTTGACGTGGGGTAGGGCTGGAAGAGCTGAGGTAGATCCGATCAATTTAGTCACGGCTTCGGCAGTGGAGGGAAATTCATTCGTTCCCGTCGCGAGTCTCATGCCCGAGGCCGGAAGCCGAAAGCCGGAAGCCCGACTTTTCGTCTCCGACATCTTTGCCCATACCGAACTTCTGGCCGCGCCCGTGTTCGATGCCGCTGGCTCGCACGAGAGCGACCGTACCCGCCCGAACCTCAAAGTGCAGGACGGATGCGACAACCGCTGCTCGTTCTGCGTGATTCCGAGCGTGCGAGGCCAAAGCCGGTCGTTGCCGCTGCCGCAAATCATTCGCGAAGTGAACACGCTGGTAGACGCAGGTTACCGCGAGGTAGTGATCAGCGGCATCAACCTGGGCCGCTGGGGACGCGATCTGGATACGGGCTCCGGCAAAATCGAAGGCCTGATCCGAGAAATCCTCTCCGAAACTCAGCTCGAAAAACTCCGCATCTCCTCGGTCGAGCCCATGGATTGGTCCGACGAACTGATCGAGCTGATGGCTTCGTCGCCGCGCATCGCCCGGCACGCGCACGTCCCGCTGCAATCGGGCAGTGACGCGGTGCTGCGCCGCATGCATCGCAAATACCGTCCGTGGCACTATCGCGAGAAGATCGAGAAGATTCACGCCGCCATGCCCACCGCTGCGATCGGGGCGGATGTGATGGTGGGATTTCCCGGTGAAACGGATGCAGAATTTGAAGCTACGCACCGCCTCATCTCCGACCTGCCTTTCACCTATCTGCACGTCTTCACTTACTCGGCGCGCCCCGGCACGCCGGCCGCCGCTATGCCCGGTCAAGTCCCGTTACAAGTCGCCAGCGAACGCAACAGAATCTTGCGCGAGCTTGCAGCGGAGAAGAAGCTTGCGTTTATGCGGTCGTTCGTTGGCAAAACGCTCGAGGCCATCACGCTCAATGTCGTGCACAGCCGTTCCGGCGCAGAGTTCACCGAAGCCCTCACTGACAACTACCAGAAGCTGTATCTGATGGGACGCCGCGAGGCGAACCGATGGATCACCGCGAACGTCGAGGGAGTAGAAGATGGCGTGCTGGTGGGAACTCTCTTGATTCCCGCGGACTCGGTTCTAGATCTGGTCTCGTAGGTAGGGCTTGGTTGCCCTCTTGGAAGCCTACGAGCAGCGGAGGGCGGAAAGAGCGGCGTAAATGAAGGCGTTCGCCAATTGCGCTCTGGTAATCGCCTGTTCCCTAGTCGCGGGCGGCATTCTTTTTGTAAGCAGTTTCGTGGTGATCGACTTTGTATGGACGCATCTGGTCGTCTCAAACCCGAAAGACATAGGACTTGGCGATGGGGTTATGGTCGTAGGCGGAGGGTTCGTAATTGGCTGCGCCTTGGGAATTTCTGGAATAGTTTTCGTGCTCTACAAATTTTGGCCACGTAGAATTTCAAAGTAGCCACTAGCCCGCTTTCCCATTAACCGGCGCACGCGTGCCGCTGTGATACAATCCGGGCCGCAAAGTCGTCGATTAAGAAGCTCCGACAGCTCTACACTCTTTCGCTGGCTCGGCGACTCTTGATGCCGGAGAAGTCCAGCTAATGCGATTTCGTTGGTGCGCCGCCGCCCGCTGCCAGTACGACCGAGGTGCCTATGGCCGTCGTAGCTAATCCTTCTTCCGCCTCATCTTCCGCTCCACCCCCAGCCAGCAAGCCAGAAGCCGGAGGCCCGATACCCGCCATCCTGATGGCCCTGGTCACGGGCACAATCGTCGTCCTGGCCTGGATCGGCGCGACGCCGACCACGCCCTGGCAGCAAGGCTACGATCCCTTTGGCCACTGGTGGCTTTCGACGATGGTCGCTGCGCTCCCCGTGGTCGTGCTCCTCGGAACTCTGGCCATCTTCCGAATGAAAGCTCACTATGCCGCTTTTCTGGGACTGGTGACCGCACTGCTGATCGCCATCGGCATTTTCCATATGCCAGTCAAAATGGCGAGCATCACCGCAATTTACGGCGCCCTCTATGGACTGTTCCCCATCGGCTGGATCATCCTGAACGTCATCTTTCTCTATCGCATGACGCTGCTCACCGGCCGCTTCAAGGTCCTGCAGCAGAGCATGACCGGCATCACGCAGGACACGCGCCTGCAACTGCTGCTGATCGCCTTTTCTTTCGGCGCGTTCTTTGAAGGAGCATCCGGCTTCGGAACTCCGGTCGCGGTGACCGCGGCGATTCTGATTGGATTGGGATTTAAACCGCTGCAAGCCTCGGGCTTGTCGCTCATCGCCAATACCGCGCCGGTGGCCTATGGCGCGCTGGGTACGCCCATCGTTGCTCTGGCCGCAGTCACCGGTTTTTCCGAGTTCACTCTCGGAGCGCAGGTTGGCCGCATCCTGCCATTCTTCTCCCTTCTGGTGCCGTTCTGGCTAGTGTGGGCCTATGCCGGCTACAAGGGGATGAAGGAAATCTGGCCCGCGATCGCGGTCGCCGGTGTTACCTTCGCCGTCCCGCAATTTCTGATTTCAAACCTGCACGGTCCGTGGCTCACGGATATCGGTGCCGCCATCGTCTCCATGTTGTGCCTAGTCCTGTTTCTGAAGATATGGCAGCCGAAAACAATCTGGGGACACGAGGGACATCAGGAAGCCGAGCATCGCGCCGCTCGCGGCCAGCACGGTTACAGCCGCGGCGAGGTCGCCCGCGCCTGGCTGCCGTGGCTGGTGCTCAGCATTTGCGTTTTCTGCTGGGGCACGACCACCGGCAAGAAAATTATGAACACTCCGGAAAAAGTGTTCCCATCCCTCAGCGCCTGGTCGACTCCGCCCAGCAAGATTACGAACCCGCAGATTCCCGTGACCGGTCTCAACAAGCTTTCGCAACGCATGCCCCCGGTGGTGCTGAAACCAACGCCCGAGCCGGCGGTGTTCGGCTTAAACTGGATCTCGGCCACGGGCTCGGGCATCCTGTTCGCAGCCATCATCTCCGGCTTCATCATGGGGCTCTCGCTGCCGAAGATTGTTGCCATGTGGTTTCAAACCATATGGCATATTCGCTTTTCGCTGATGACCATCGCGGCTATGCTTTCGATCGGCATCATGACCCGCTACTCCGGCGTGGATGCCACCATGGGCCTTGCCTTCGCGCGCACCGGACATCTGTATCCCTTCTTCGGCACGCTGCTGGGCTGGCTGGGGGTGGCCTTGACTGGCTCAGACACCGCGTCGAACGTGCTATTTGGCAGCCTGCAGAAAATCTCGGCACAGCAGATCGGGCTCTCCCCCGTCCTGATGAGCGCAGCCAACAGTGCGGGTGGCGTCATGGGCAAAATGGTCGATGCGCAGAGCATTGTCGTCGCCAGCACAGCCACCGAATGGTATGGACACGAAGGCGACATCCTGCGCTACGTCTTCTTCCACAGCATTGCGCTCGCGGCCCTGGTGGGAATCCTGGTCACGCTCCAGGCCTATGTATTCCCGTTCACGCATTTGGTATTGCGATAAAACGCGCGGCAAAAACAAGAGCGATAAGACGAGCGCGGTAGGCCATGGCCCACCGGGGCCTGCCTCAACACCGCGCGCTCACAAACCTCTCGCACCCTAAAGTGCATCTCAAGTCGGCGCGCTTTTCGTGCGCCCGAGTGGCACCCCAGTGACCTAGGTTGCCTTACGAGGGCGCGTTATAAACCGACATGCGGATCCGTGCCAAAGGCGCGCTGTCATTGCTGTTGTTCTGTCTGGCCGCAGTCCCAGCCGGATTAGCGCAGCAGAAGCAGGCAGGCTCCAACGGCGTCTATCGCGCCAATCGCGAAGACCCGCCCCCGCAGTACAAAACAACCGCGCTCCGCACGCTAAATCTGGATGAAGGTTTGGCGATTTTGAGTGTCGCTCTTGATTCCCGCCACAATAAAAGTTTCTCCTCCGACTGCTCTCACTTTGTCCATGGGCTTTATACGCGCGCCGGTTTCCCTTATGGCTACGCGCCTTCTTCGGACCTCTACGCGGGCATCGACGAATTTCGGCGAGTGGCAACGCCGCAACCGGGCGACTTGGCCGTCTGGCCGGGACACGCCGGGATCGTGGTCAGCCCCGTGCAGCATTCTTTTTTCAGCCTGCTGCGTTCGGGCCCCGGAGTCGATTCCTACGATGCGCCATATTGGAAACAACGCGGGCGTCCACGTTTCTTTCGCTACGTTAAAGCTGGTTCAAGTGGAGCGCTCTCCACTTCGCTCCGGACGGCGAGCTTGAACCCCGCAACTTTGGACAACGTGGAACCGCGCGAGCCTGAGTCTGAGGATCCTGCATATGGGGATAAGGTATCTGAGGACCCAGCGTCGTATGCTTCGACTGAGGCCTTAAGCCAGCCTCGCTCCGCAACCAAAGTTGCACAGAACCCGGCTGTGGATACAACGATTCCTCGTCCTGCCGTGGTGCATTCGAATCATCCCAAGCCCGATCAAGTGAGCGCAGCTTTTCTTCAGACATGCACGGACTCGGAAGAAAATCTCCGTGGATATGACCTCTTCAAATCGGCGCAACCTTTAATTGTGTTCGACCATTTTGCGGTAAGCAAAGTACACATCGCGGGAAACCAGAGCTGGGCCGAGGTCCGGATCGATGAACTGGCTTCTCTCACCGGCGGAAAGGCCAAGGTGCACAAGAAATCAGAACGGGAACGCTGGCCTTTGGTCCGCCGTGACAAGACCAGCTGGGAGCTGACGGCGCCGCGAAACACAATCTACCTCCCGCAGCAGATTGCCGCACGGATCCTCGCGCAGCAACTGGCGCAACTCACCGAGGACGGTGCCAACTCCCCTGCCAGGCCGCAGCAGAAGGCCGAACTGGCGCGGGTCCTCGATTCGCTCCTCCAGGAATAATCGGCGAAGCGACGAATCATGTGGGAACAGGCCGCCCTCGATGTCCATTCGAGCGAAGCTCGACCTAGCGTTGTCGTAAAGTACCGCAGAGGAGCGGCACTTCAGCGCCGCGTAAAGTGCCTAAAGAATTGACGGGGTTTAGCCTGGTCGTATCGTCGCAACTTTTATGCTTGTTTTCGCTTCTTAGCACGGCATTCCAACTCCCGCTCGTATGCGTCCCGTCGTGCCAGGCGTTCACGTTCGCTCTCGCGCATGTTCACCTCCAACTCTTGTCGAACTCGGCTGGTTTTTCTCCCACCCGTTTTCAGCAGACAGAGAAAGAAATGGCGATCCTCGACGATCGGCCCCGGGCTACCAATTTCGGCTTCTTTCGTGCCGAATTGCGGGGGGAGCAGCTCTCGAAGAGTATCGACGGTGACCTTGCGCGCCTCCGCGGCGATGAAACTGTCTAGCACCTGTTGTGTGTAGGTAAGTGTGATCTCCGTCCCGGTCGCCCAGGAATGGGTTGTGAGGCGAACGAGCGCAGTTTCCAACGCGATCGCATTTGACCGCACATTCTTCGCAATATAGAGCGCCGCATCCGTTGGAAGCGTTACATTGATCTGCTTGGCTTTTTTCCGCAGGATGGCGAGTCTTGTTGGGAAGTCGAAGGTTGGAATCAGGCTGGCAACAACTTCTTCCCGCACGCGGCCTCCTCATCAAATTCCGATGATTGTACCGCGAGTCTCTGGAGCGACGCGAGAATCACTTACCCCATTTGCTGCGAACGGCCGCGCGGAGGGGTAGTCTTTGCGTTTCTCAACGTCGCAAGGTTTGCAAGCCTTATTCGAACTCAAGCATTACAATTTCTGGATTCGATCCGAGTCGCAGCGGTGGTCCCCAGGTTCCTGCCCCGCTCGAAGTGAAGACTTGCATCTTCCCGATCTGGCTTAGGCCGTATACAAACTGCCGGTAGATCCTGCGCGCCATCCAACTCCACGGGATGAACTGGCCAAGATGGGTGTGCCCCGATAGCTGCAGCGAAATGCCCGCAGCCTCGGCGACTTCGGGATGATCGGGAGCGTGCGTCAATAGAATGCTGGCGCGCCCGCGATCCAGGCCGATGCGGTCTAGCGTCGACGCTAACTGCCCGTTTGCTGCATTTCGGTAGGGCACACCCACGATCTGCATACCATCCACTTCCACCTTCTCGTTGCTGAGCACGCGTACCCCGGCCGCGGCAATGGCACCCAGATACCGGCTGTCATCCCCAAACTGCTCGTGATTTCCAGCGACAAAATACACGCCATGCGGCGCTGTCAGTTCGCTCAACGGTTCGGCCGCGCGCCCCGCGTCGATGGCCGTACCGTCGTACAGATCTCCGGCGATAAAAATCGCGTCCGGCTCTTCCCGCAAAATCTTCGCAACCATGCGTCGCAAAAAGCTGCCGTTTCGGACGTGCCCCAGATGAACGTCGCTGATCAGGGCGGCTCTTCGCCCGCGCCACGTCTCGGGCAAGTTCGCCAGCCGCACTGTGGTTCGCGTGATTCGTGTCCAACTGGCGTTGAAAACCGCGTAGAATCCGGTAACGATCGCCACACTGAACAACAACTCCACAGTCTCGTGGAAGTTCACGGCAAACCCCGCCAGCCGCCCAAGTGCAAGAACCAGCCATGAAGAAACCGCCGCGAGAAAGAGGAAAGTCAGCAAACCCAACCAAACCGCGGCAACCCGGTAGAACGCGCGCAGACCAGCGTTGGTACAGCGATAGGCGAGTAACGAGGCGGCAACAAAGCTGACCGACAGAAGGCTGAGCCCCAGTTTAATCCACAGGGCCCCGCCAGCGCGGCCTCCGGCGGTCGCAAACGTCCACGTCTCATAGAGAAAAAAGTGAGTCAGAAAGAGCACAGACTGGATAATTGCAATGAAGGCCATCAGCCGCTTTACTCGCATTCCGCATTAGATTCTCCAACCTCCTGTTTCGATTGTTGATGTTCGAAGAGGCTGACCGAATCTCCATGTTATAATTTCCTATTCCCAGTCGCTTCCAGCGCGGAGGACCGTATCGACAAACGTTTTATCCGAACCAACGACCGCATTCGAGCCCGCGAAATTCGCGTAATCGGAGACGAAGGTGAACAGATTGGCGTAATGCCTCCCTTCGAGGCGCTCAAGTTGGCCCGCAGCAAGAACCTGGATCTGGTCGAGATTTCGCCCACCGCGCAGCCTCCCGTGTGCCGCATCATGGACTACGGGAAATACCTGTACCAGCAGGAAAAGAAAGAGCGCGAAGCCAAGAAGCACCAGAAGACGATCACGGTAAAAGAGGTCAAGTTCCGCATCAATGTGGACGACCACGATTATGAGACCAAAAAGAACCACGTCCTGCGCTTCCTCGATGGAGGAGATAAAGTAAAGGCCACCATCTTCTTCCGCGGCCGCGAAATGACGAGAACCGGCTTAGGCCGGCAGATTCTGGAGCGGCTGATCAAGGACGTGGAGTCGCAGAGCATCGTGGAATTCCGGCCGAGGCAGGAAGGCAACACGCTGCACGCCATCCTGGCCCCAAAGAAGACAGCGGTCGAGCGCGAAAAAGAAAGAGAACGGGAAGCTAAGCAAAAAGCGAAGCAGGAAAGAAAGCTGGCGCAGGAAAAAGAAAAACCGGCGCAGGATAAGCCGGTCGAAGAGAAGCCGGCAGCGGAAAGCGAAAAGCAACCGGCGCCCGCAGCTGTCGCCGCAGCCCCGAATCCGGTTTCGCAGGCTTAACAGGAATCGATACCAAGAACTGACAGCTGGCAACAGGCGGCTGGTCCCAAGAGGAAATATGCCGAAACTAAAAACCCACAAAGGCGCGGCCAAGCGCTTCAAGAAGACTGCCACCGGCAAGGTGAAGCGGGGACATTCCGGCCTGCGTCACATGCTGACCTCCAAGGCCCACAAACGCAAACGTAAATTGGGCACATCCACATTAGTAAGCGACGGCGATCTCCACAAAGTAAAGCGGATGATCCCATATCAGTAGATGATTTTGTGGCGCGGGCGCCCTCGCCCGCGACTGCGTGCAGCAGAAGTTTTGCTGCCGAATGCGGCCGGGGGCGGCCGCACCACATGAACCAGGCGCGTGAAGAGGCCAGAGATTCGCCGCAAGGCGATCGTCCTTACCTCCAGCCGCCAGTAAATAGAAAGCAAAAAGGAGAAAACCATGCCTCGTGTAAAACGCGGAACCAAACGCCGCGCCAAGCGCAAGAAAATATTAGACCGCGCCAGCGGATACTTCCTCACCAAATCCAAACTCTACCGCTCCGCCAAAGAAGCAGTAGAACGCGGCCTCAAGTTCGCATACAGCGGACGGAAGCAGCGGAAGCGGCAGTACCGCTCGCTTTGGATCGTGCGGATCGGCGCGGCTTCGAAGCTGAATGGGTTGAGCTACAACCAGTTTATCCACGGTCTGAAGAAGGCCGGAGTAGAACTGGATCGCAAGATTCTGGCGGACCTCGCGGTCAAGGACGCGCCCGCGTTTAAGAGCCTGGTGGAACAGGCTAAGGGCGCGCTCGCGTAAGAGTTTTCAGCTCTCAGTTTCAGCTGTCAATTAATCATTTGTCATTCCGAGCCGCTCGCAGCCGCGCAACGCGCGGAGAGCGCGAGCGAGGAATCTGCTGTTTGCTCGTTGCCAGAGAACAGCAGCTTCCTCACCGCTACCGCGGTTCGGAACGACAAAACCTCTCAAGAGAATGGCGTATTCCGTTTCCAAACTGACGGATTATTCGGCGGCGGCGCTAGAAAAAGCCGCTGCCGAATGCGTTCGCGCTTGCGCAGGCGAGGCGGGAGCGGTTCGGAGCGATGCCGAACTGAAGGCGTTTCGCGACCGCTGGATGGGACGTAAGAACGGGATCCTCACACAGATCAACGATTTGTGGTTGAAGGGCGCTCCCAAAGATGCGAAGCGGGAAGCCGGGATCCGCGTGAACGAGTTGAAGGCGCGGATTCAAGAACTGGTGGAGGGAGCGCGGGTCGCCAGCGATGGCGCTGGGTCTGCCGTGGCGGGGCGCGTCGATATGGAGCGCATCGATATTTCTCTTCCCGGCGTGCGGCGGCCCATCGGTGCGGAACATCCCGTCATTAAGACGACGAACGAGATGGTTCGCGTCTTCCAGAAGCTTGGCTACTCCGTTGCCGACGGCCCTGTGGTCGAAACCGATTACTACAACTTCGAGTCTTTGAATTTTCCGCCGAATCATCCGGCGCGGGATACGCAGGATACTTTGTTTATTGCGGGGCAGCAGGGGAAGCCCCAGCGCGAGCGGTTGCTGCTGCGCACGCATACTTCTCCGGTGCAGATTCGGACGATGGAGAAGATGCGGCCTCCGATCCGGATTGTGATTCCCGGGACCGTGCATCGCAACGATCCTCCGGACGCGAGCCACTCGCCGATGTTTCATCAGATCGAAGGGCTGGCGGTAGATACCAACATCACGTTCGGCGATCTGAAGGGGACTCTGGATCACGCCATGAAAGAGTTTTTCGGGTCGAGCGTGAAGACCAGCTTCCGTCCGTCGTTTTTTCCGTTCACTGAGCCGAGCGCGGAGATGTTTGTTTCCTGCTTTATTTGTGGCGGGAGCGGGAAGCGCGGAAGCGAACCTTGCCGTCCGTGCAAGCAAACTGGATGGATTGAGATTCTCGGCTGCGGGATGGTCGATCCCAACGTCTTCGAGTTTGTGAAAGACAACGGGTACGACCCTCGAAAAGTTTCTGGGTTTGCCTTTGGCATGGGCGCGGACCGGATCGCTTTGCTGAAGTATGGCGTGGATGATTTGCAGTTGTTCTTCAACGGGGACGTCAGATTTCTGGAACAGTTCGCTTAGTAATAAGCCGGCGGGACGCCGGTCCTAAGAAGAAACGATGAAGATTTCTCCACAGTGGGTGCGCGACTTCGTTGATCTCGCCGTCGACGACCGCCGGCTGGCTGAGGATTTGACCGGCGTCGGGATTGCCGTCGAGGGAATCACCGGATCGGGCGCGGACACTGTTTTCGAGATGGAGATTGGCACGAATCGTCCCGACGCGATGAATCATTATGGCGTGGCGCGGGAGGCGGCGGCGATTTATGATCTGCCGCTGAAACCACTGTCAGCTGTCAGTCATCAGCCGTCGGCTAAGAACAATCCCTTCCCGATTAGCGTCGAAGAGCCGGAGCTTTGTCCTCGCTTCTCTGCGCGAGTGGTACACGGAACCAAAATTAAGCCTTCGCCCGAAAAGATCGCGCATCGCCTGCAACTGCTGGATCAGCGGCCCATCAGCAACGCCGTCGATGCCACCAATTATGTTTTGTGGGAGATGGGCAAGCCCACGCACGTCTTCGATATGGACCTGCTCGAAGGCGGGAAGCTCATTATCCGAAAAGCCAAGAAAGGCGAGAAGCTGAAGACGCTGGATGGAGTCGAGCGCACGCTTACCTCCGACGATCTCGTCGTCGCCGACGCTAAGAAGCCCGTCGGACTTGCCGGGGTGATGGGCGGTTTCGACACCATGATCACCGACAAGACGCGGAATATTTTGATTGAGTCGGCCTGGTGGGATCCGGTGACGGTGCGCAAGAGTTCGCGGCGGCATGGGATTCATACCGACGCTTCTCACCGCTTCGAGCGCGGAGCGGATTTCGAGTCGACGGTTTTGTCGTGCAATCTGGTGGCAGAACTCATTCTCGAATCGGGCGGCGGCGAGCTGGTTGGTGGCGTGGTCGACGTGGTGTCAAGACAGATCGACCTGGCTCCGGTGCTGTTGCGGCTGTCCGAGGTGCGGCGCATTCTGGGCGGGAACCTGGAGGCACGCGAGATTTTTCGCATCCTGAAGAAGCTTGGATTCGCTTTGATTCCTGAGGGGCAAGGGGATGCGCAGTTCCGGGTACAGATTCCGAGCTGGCGGCTGGATGTGGAGCGCGAGATTGACTTGATCGAGGAAATCGCGCGGCTGCACGGCTACGACAAGTTCGAAAACACTTTGCCGGCATACAGCGGTGCGGTGGCGGAGCCGCCGAATGCGGCTATGGACGCCACTTTGCGGTCACGGGCATTGGCCCTGGGGTACAACGAGGGCATATCGCTGACGTTTATTGCACATGCGGACGCCGAGAGATTTTCTTCTGCCTCGGTGCTCGAACTGGAAAATCCGCTGAGTGAAGAAGCATCGGTGATGCGCACTTCGATGGCTCCCGGAATGTTGGACATGCTGGCGTGGAACCTTAATCGCGATTCTGAAAACGTGCGGCTGTTCGAGATGGGCCGGGTCTATGAAATGCGCGGCGGAGAACGGGTTGAGCCGGCACGATTGTGTCTGGGTGCGACTTCAGCGGCGATGAGAGAGTCGTTGCCTTTGGGTGGGGCGCTGGACGTCAGCAAAGGGGAACAGGCTGCAGCGGCCGAGGAGTTTCGCTCGTTCAAGGGCGATGTGGAGAATCTTCTCGCGCCCTTTGCGTATCGTGAATTGAGTTTCGACCGGGAGACGGCGGAATATTTTCATCCCGGCCGATCAGCGCGGGCGTTGATGGATGGGGCAGTGGTGGCGCAGTTCGGGCAGATTGGCGAAGCCGTCAAGACGGAGCGGAAGTTGCGGCAGGACGTTTTTCTAGCGGAGATCGATCTGGAGCAGTTGCATGCGATTGGACTGCGCACGGTTCGATTCGCGCCACTGGGAAAATATCCGGCGGTGGAGCGCGATTTCTCATTTGTGTTCAGCGATGAGGTGGAGTTCGAATCGGTACGGCGGGCGGTGAGAGGGCTAGGCTTGGATGCGCTGCGGTCGTTTGTTCCGGTTGAGATTTTTCGAGGCGGGTCGATTGAGGCCGGGAAATATTCGATTCTGCTGCGCGTGAGATTGCAATCCGATGAGGGTACGCTGCGCGATGAGCAGATTACGGTCTGGTCTGCAAAGATCGTCGCGACACTGCAGGGGTTGGGCGGCGTACAGCGGGCGTAGAGCGCTTCCATAACCTGCTTAACTGGATTTGCGTGAGCCAGAAGTTGCGAGCCGGCAACTGGGGATGTAAACTGCCGCTCAGGCTGAGAGGAGCAATGAAAACTCTCGGAAACAAGCGCAAATCGCTGTGCTTCTCTGCGATTTTGTTCGCCGCAGCGGTTCTGGTTCTCGCCGCACCGCTGTTCTCGCGCCAAACTCCTTCTGAAAACAACTCACAGCTGTCCTCTCACAGACTCGCAGATGAGTGCAGTTTTTCCGACGGAAGCACGATCACTTTCGGGCGGAAGGCTCTCGGCACATCGGGCGCGTCTGGTGAAAGTGCGTGGCGCACGGGTCCTTACGAAGCAACTGCCTTTCGGGTTGGCGAACGGATGGTTATTCCTCCTCTTGACAGCTCTCTTGAAATACCAGCCGGCACCTACACCATGTTCGTTATCGATAAGGGTATGCCTCCCTGGACTTTGATTGTCAGCAAGAAGGCTGGTGAATGGGGGACGCCTTATCCGGGCGAACAGTACGACTTGGGGCGCGCCAGTTTGGGATCGGACGTGCAACCGCCGGTAGAGAACTTTGTCATCGGCTGCAGGAATTTCAAGGATACAGGTGGGCCGATCATGCTGTGGATGCAGTCAGGCCGGCAGGTCGCCTACGGCAAGGTACTCGCAGCTCACACTGAGGACGGCAAAACCGAGTTGCTCGTGCATTAGTTGAGCGAAAGCTTTCCAGCCGCCACAGCCTGCTGCTGCTCCTGATTCGGATCCTTTCCATTTTCTTCCTGTGCTAATCTGCCTGCTATGGCGGATGTTATTTCTTCTCTATCCAATCCGACGAAACAATTTCTTAGCGATAAGGTTTCGCAGTTTACCGAGTCGGTGATCCGGGAGATGACCCGGCAGGCGATGCTTTACAGTGCGGTGAATCTGGCGCAGGGGTTTCCCGATTTTGCAGCTCCGGCGGAGATCAAGCAGGCGGCGCGGGCGGCGATTGACGCAGATGTAAATCAGTACGCAATTACCTGGGGCGCCAAGAACTTGCGCAACGCGATTGCGCGGCAGATGGGCGTCTGGCAGGGGATTGCGGTCGATCCCGAGAAAGAAGTCACGGTTTGTTGCGGGTCGACGGAGGCGATGATTTCGACTTTGCTGGCCGTGTGCAATGCCGGCGATGAGGTGGTGATCTTCGAACCGTTTTATGAAAACTACGGTCCGGATTCGGTGCTGAGCGGCGCGCGGCCGCGCTTTGTGAAGTTGAGGCCTCCGGTTAGCGACGGAGCGGAGTGGACTTTCGACGAGAAGGAATTACGCGCGGCCTTCAGCAAGCACACGAAGGCGGTGATTCTTAATACGCCCAATAATCCAACGGGAAAAGTTTTTACGCGGGCGGAGCTGGAATTGATTCGCGATCTGTGCGTGGAGTTCGATGTGCTGGCGATTACCGACGAGATTTACGAACATATTTTGTTCGATGGGACTGTGCATATTTCGATGGTGTCGCTTGAGGGGATGCGGGAGCGGACGGTCACGATCAATGGAATGTCGAAGACTTACAGTGTGACGGGATGGCGCGTGGGATGGGCGGTTGCGCCGGAGAAGATTACGAATGCGATCCGGAAGGTGCATGATTTTTTAACTGTGGGCGCGCCTGCGCCGTTGCAGGAAGCGGGCGCAGCGGCGTTGAGTTTACCGCCAGAGTATTACGCGAAGCTGGCCGAGGGTTACCGAGTGCGCCGCGATCATTTGATTCCGGCACTCGAGGCGGCGGAGTTTCAGTGTTTTCGTCCGCGGGGCGCTTATTACGTGATGACGGATATTTCTCGGTTTGGATTTGAAGATGATGTTTCGTTCACCAAATATTTGGTTAAGGACATCGGAGTGGCGGCGGTGCCAGGGTCAAGTTTTTATCGAGATGCGCGGGATGGTGCGCGGCAGGTGCGGTTTGCATTTTGCAAGAAGTTGGAGACCCTGGATGCGGCGGCAGAGAAGTTAGGAAAGTTGCGGGCGCGAAAGTAAGCGGCTGTCCTCGCTGCGCTCGGTCGACAGCCCGAGGCGGCTCTCCCCACATGACAGGTGCGAGCGCGCTACTTCGTGATTGCGCCGCAAGCTATTCGGTCGCCAGAGTTGCCGGAGGGATCGGTTTTGTAGTCGTCTGCCTTGGCGTGGATGATAATTGCGGTGCCGCCGTTGCTGAAGAGCGAGTGTGGGCCGTCGCCTAAGGTTACGTCTTTATCATCGAGCTTCACGTCGGCTTTGCCTTTCGCATCGACGGTGAAGTTGCGAATGTCGCCGGCGTGGTGGCCATCGGGATTGTCGAATCCGTGCTTCTTGGTTTCGGGATTGAAATGCGGGCCGGCTGATTTAAAGTCGGGTGCATCGCACTTGGAATTCTGATGAAAATGGATGGCATGCTCACCCGGTGGAAGTCCGTGCAGGTGAAGCTGAAGGCCGACACCTGGTCCCTGTTGCCACAGGGCGATGGAGCCTACGGGTTTGCCTTGTGCGTCCTTGAGTTCGACTTTGGTTTTAGCTGCGCTGGGGAGAGAGAAAACAATCAGAGCGCCGGCGGCGGCTAGCGTGGGGAAGGTGATAGGTTTCATGCCGGAGATTATAGCTAATCTTGCGGCGACGCGGCCACGCAGGCCGCAGGGGCTATGCCTGATCCACAGGAAGGTGGAGTATACTTTGGGAAAGTTTGAATCCTCTCGGGAAAAGTGCAATCATGGCGTTGAATGCGGTGGAGCAGGTGACGGAACAGGTTCCGGTAGACAATTTTCAAGCGCTGGAAGAGAAGATTTACCGCACTATCGAGATGTATAAGGCAGCGCGGCAGGCGCAGGCTGTCGCAGAGCGCGATGCGGTGCGCGTGCGACAGCAATTGGAAGAACGTGAGGAGCAACTGGCCTCCTTGCGGCGCGAGGCGGTGCAGTTGCGGAAAGAGCGGGAAGAGATTCGCGGGCGGGTAGAGAAGATGCTGGAGCAGATCGAGTCGATCGCGGAGGAGCGGGCCAGCTAGTTTGGATTCGGCTACGGGCTTCGCCAGGAGTTGGTTTTTGGGTGGGCGGTGAGAGTGGAGTGGCGGACGCGGAAAGCAGATTCCTCTGCACCGCGCTTCGGAATGACAAGGTCGTTTTTCACAAAGGTTGACGGTTATGGCTACCGCTACGACGGC
>Ga0187871_10002109_pt1 | contig 16488 bp, 20 predicted proteins | sample June2016WEW_16_1_FD_132988 | JGI IMG/M metagenome (GOLD analysis project Ga0187871, IMG submission 132988) | Peatland microbial communities from SPRUCE experiment site at the Marcell Experimental Forest, Minnesota, USA - June2016WEW_16_10 | ecosystem: Environmental > Terrestrial > Soil >...
GAGACCTCGGCCGCGTCCCCACCGCCGCAGCCGACGAATCATGAACACGGAAGATGGTCAGTTTTCGCGTTCCGTCAACTGATCAGAATTCGGCTTCCGTTGATGCGATGAAGGAGCGGAGCCTCCCGCTCCCCTGGCGGATGCTGGAAGTTGCGAAGCATCCGTCTTCCACCAGGCAAGGGAGGCCCCAATGGAGACAGCGTATGACGGCCGGCAGATTGTGGGCATGGATCTGCATCGCCGCCGGTCGGTGCTGGTGCGGATGACCGAGGACGGCCGGCGGCTCGGGATGGCCAGGATCACCAACAGCCCGCAGGAGCTACAGGCGCAGATCGCCCGGGCCGGGACGTCGCCGAAAGTGGTACTGGAGGCCACGTTCGGGTGGTGCTGGGCGGCGGACACCTTGGCCGGGGCCGAGGCCGAGGTGCACCTGGCGCACCCGCTCGGGGTGAAGGCGTTCACCTACCGCCGGGTCAAAAACGACGAGCGTGACGCCGCTGATCTTGCTGACCTGCTGCGGATGGGCCGGCTGCCGGAGGCGTGGATCGCCCCGGCCGAGGTGCGGGAGCTGCGGGAGCTGACGCGTTACCGGCATAAGCTCGTGCACCTGCGGACCAGCTGCAAAGACCAGGTGCACGGCGTGCTGGCCAAGCTCGGCATCCCAGTGACCTGCACCGACATCTTCGGGACCGCCGGGTCGGCGTGGCTGGACGGGCTGGGCCTGCCGCAGCCCGACCCCACAGGCCCGCTTCCGGACTATCGACGGAGTCCAGATCCGGTACGCCCACAGCGGTAGCTCGCAAAAGCCGACGGTCGTCCTTACCAGTCCGGTGGCCGGAGAGCGTCTACGCGTTCGCGCCGATCTGCGCGCTGCCGCCTCAGGTCACCGGACCTCCCGCGGAACGCAGGGCTCGGCGCCAGATGCCCTGGTCATCCGCGTGTCAGCGGCGGCTTCTTCGGCTCACGGATTGCGCCCGCTGGCGGGCTGGATGTTCTGGTTGACATGGAAGGTGTTGTCCGGGTCGTAGCGGTCCTTGACCTGGGCGAGCCGACCGTAGTTACCGAGGTAGGACGCTTTGACGCGATCTTGGCCCCGGCCCGGCCGACGCGGTCCTCTCACACGGCGGGTCGTTCTCCGAATGCTCCCCATTCAGCCCTGCCAGCCGCCGTGGCACGTCAGAGCGTTTGTCGTGTCGCCGCCTCGGGTCGGCTCGCCGCCTCGGGTCGGCTCGCCGGGCCAGGGTCCCTGGCCCGGCGAACCCACGTCCGGCAGTTACAGCGTCCGCCGGATAATTCTGCGCACCGAGAGCTTCATGGGCGGCTCCCTCCGGTGACCCCGGGACACCTTGGCCGCCGTTGGCGGCTGACCCGGTGTCTGCCCCTATCCTACATTCGCAACTGAAAACTAGCAATAGATTTCTAGAAACTGAAGTCTACGAAAAGGCGGCGGCCTGCAGGGCAGCGAGCTGGTCGGCGCCGCGCACAGCGCCTTCGTCAACGCGATGGCGATGGGCATGCGCGTCGCCGCCGGCGTGGCACTGGTCACCGCGATTGGCGCCGTCTTCGCCCTCCCACCGCGCCGCAAGCCGGAGGCCGCCGGCCTCACCCAGGCGGCCAGCGCCGCGCTCGTCCCGGCCGCCTGAGGCGAGCACACTCGTGGCACAGACCTGTCCCGGCCGCCACACAGCCCAGGCCGGCGGCAGCAGTCTTCCTGATGGCTTCCGTGTTCAGCTACCCGGAAGACCGCAGGGCGCCCCAATTTGGCCCCAAGATAGCCGAATCTTAGTTACTCAGCTGGACCGCTCCGGCACGAAACACTCCCCCCGGCCCGGCCAGACGCGCAGCAGCGCACCGCCGCAGCCGGCCCCAACCCGCCGCAGGAGGACCGAACTCATGACCCGCACCGACACCGCCACGACCGAGATCATCGACACCCTGGACAGCTTCTACTGCTACAAACGTCACCGCCGCCCTATGGGCCGACGCGGTGATCAGCCGGCTCGAGGGCCTGGCGATCTTCCTGCTCGGCGACGAACTGGCCGAGGTCGTCGGCCGCGCCCGCGCCGCCGCACGTCGGCTGGCGGACCAGATCGGCGACCTCGGGGGGGGGATCACCGCCGACCCCCGCCAACTGCCCGACCGCAGCGTCCCCGTGGAGTTCGCCCTCCCCGACTGCTCCGACGCCACCTCGATCGGCGAATACGGCCTGCAACGGCTGAACATCATCATCGGCGCCTACGAGACGTTCCTGGACCGGGTCCGCGGCACCGACGACCTGAGCTTCCACACCGTGCTGGACCTGCTCGCCGCCGAAACCCACCAGCGCGCCGACCTCCAAGCCGCACTCGCGCGGCGCAGTTGATCCACCCCCCGCGCCGAATTGGATGATCTGGGCGGTTTCCGGTTCACGACCGGTCAACGACCGACACGCTGGTGGGCCGGGCCGCGGACAGTGATCCGGTAGCCGCCGCTGCGGCCTGGATGCCCTACCTCACCGCATACGGCGCGCTGGTCGACATCGGGCACCTGCGGGCGGATGACGTCATTCTCGTCACGGCACCGGCCTCCAGCGTCGGTCTCGCGGCGATACAGGTGGCAATCCGGCTCGGCGCGTCGGCCATCGCGGTCACCGACGACGACGCTGCCAGCGAACGGCTGCTCGAAGCGGGAGCCGCCGAGGTGGTCAATGCCAGCCACGGTGGTCTCGTCGACGTGGTCATGTCCCGGATGGCCGGCCGTGGAGCGGACATCACGTTCGACGCCGTGGCCGGCCCGGGCGTGCAGCTACTGGCCGCGGCCACGAAGCAGGACGGATCTCTTCGTTCACGGCTCCCTGTCCGGCGAAGCGACACCACTGCCGGGCCTCGATCGTATGCTGCCGGTGTTCATCAGGCCCTACACCGTCTTTGAGATCACCAGCGATCCAGAGCGATTCCGGCGAGCCAAGGCGTTCGTGTCGAGCGGGCTCGCGACAGGAACTCTGGTGCCGGTCATCGACCGGGTCTTCGACCTGTACGACATCGTTGAGGCGCACCGGCGGATGGAAGACCGGGGTCAGCTAGGCAAGATCGTTGTCACGGCGCGGCTGATCCGCCCGTGTAATTGGAGCAAGTCCTGCGGGGGTGGTCAGCTCTCGGCGCTGGCCCGGGTGGACTTTGCTCCGTGGGCCTCGGTATCCGCGGCAGACTTCATTTTCCCGCCTGCGGTGACGCGGCCGGAGCCATCGGCCGCGAACGTCTCCCACGTGTGCGAGGCGCCATCAGAATCTGGCGTCGGCGAACCAACAGCGATGCGAAGACCCTGTCCCAAAGTCATGGGGGCGACCAGACGGTAGGAGAAGGTCGTGGGCCCACTCCAGCCGGTGGCTTCGAGCTCGCGGTTAGCGGCCTGGGCCATCAGCAGTGCTTGGAGGGGACCGTGAACGACGAGACCGTCGTAGTCTTCGACGTTCCTGCAGTAGTCGGCGTCGTAGTGGATGCGGTGCGCATTGTAGGTAAGGGCCGAGAACTGGAACAGCAGCGCTTCGTCGACCGGGAAGCTTTGTGACTTTACGTCCTCCGGAAGGCGACGGGCTGTTGCTGGGTCCGGCGGAGGGAGTTTGCGTGCTTCGCGGTAGACGATGTCCTGTTCTTCGATCACGGCGACGACACCGTCGTTGCGCTCGAACAGGGACTCGGTGGTGACGATCGTCAGGTCACCTGTGCGGCCGGAGCGCTTTCGGACGTCGGCCACCCGGGTGGTTCGGGTGGCCGACGTTCCGACCCGAAGGGGGGCGAGGTTGCGCACTCGACCGCCGGCAAACATTCGGCGCAGTCCAGGCGAGGGCGGCTGAGGAATTCCGTGCACCGGGTGCCCCTCTGGCCCGAGCTCACTGTGCGCAGGACGTTCGAGCAGGTACACCAGATGCCACATCGGCGGGAGCACGAAGCCTTCGGTGACCACTGATGTGTCCTGCCCGAGCAATCCGGCCAGAGCGACAGCGGGGCCGGGCGAGAGCCGTTCTGCGAACGTTTCCTGCTCGCTCAAGTTGCCTTCCTTCGTGACGATGTCGTGCGTGGCCGCCGCTTGCTTCGGTGAGCTGAGAACAGCTCCATCGGCGCAGTGCTGAAACTGACCAGCAGGTTTCTGTTTGCTGGTAGGGGACCAGCATCATCTTGTGGTTCTCACGGCCGATGCCGGACTGCTTAACCCCCGGACGGTCGCGAGTTGGATGAGTGCCTTGTCATCCCCTCCGGATGCATCCTGAACCAGGATCGGCTGTCCCGGCGGGTATGACCACTCGGTCGGTGAAGGTTCCAGGCAAGTTATCGCTGAGGCAGGTGCGCTGGGGGTCGGAAGTCTTGCCTGCGCACCAGCCTGGAAGGCGATCACCGGGTAGTGCGAACCGTTTCCGCCACACGGCGGCCAGCCGATCAGGACAGGTAGTTGGAGATTTCGATGAGGTTCCGGTCCGGGTCGCGTACGTAAACGCTGCGGATCGTGCCAGTCGCCCCGGTCCGATCGACAGGTCCCTCCTCGACAGGAATGCCGGCGGATGCCGGGGCGTCGACCACCTCGTCGATCGGGTCATCGACGATGAGGCAGACGTCGGCCGACCCGGGTTGGGGATGTGACGCCTTGGGCTCAAACTCGCGGCCGGCTTGATGGAGGTTGATCTTGCTGGTGCCGAAGTTCAGCCCTCGGCGTCCATCGCCGAACACAGAATCTGTCATGCCGAGCACTCTGGCGTAGAACGTGACGGTGGCGTCGATGTCGGCGACGGTCAGCACCAGATGATCGAGACGATTGATTCGCATTTCGAGGTTCTCCGTTCATGAGGAATATCGGCTTGCGCTTCGCGTAGCGGTTCAGCGACCTCCGCACTGCATCGGGCGAGCTCATCAGGAACGCGGGGGGTCAAGGCAGGTCCCCGCTCGTGTCTGGGGGAGGCCAGACCACAGCTTGCGTTACCCAGCCTGCCGAACCGGTCCAGGTGGCCGGTAAGCAACCCCCGATATGGCGCACGGCGGCGGCACCTGTGCGTGCTCGCCGCCAATCTGAGGAGATTCAGATTCTCTGGGGTGGCTGATGCCAGGTGGGTGCTGTGGGGTTGGTGGCGGGAGGTGGCCGCTATGCCGGCAGCGCTCGGTGAAGCTGACCCGTCTGAGGGCGGGTATGGGTTGGTGGGGTGGGCGGAGCAGTCTGGTCGCCGCCTGAGTGACGGGCAGATACCCGGTGGCTTGCGGTTCGTGTTTTACGGGCGGGTGTCGACGGAGGACTGGCAGGATCCGGTGACCTCGCGGGCGCGGCAGCGGGAGCAGGCAGAGGCGCTGGTCCGCGGGCACGGGGTCATCGTCGCGGAGTTCTTCGACGCCGGGCAGAGCCGGACGGTGGCGTGGGGCCGCCGCCCGGAAGCCGCCGCGCTGGTCGCGCAGCTAGCGGATCCCGAGCGGGGGTGGGACGCGATTGTGGTCGGGGAGTACGAGCGAGCGTTCTATGGCAGTCAGTACGCGGCGATGGCGCCGCTGTTCGAGCACTACGGTGTCCAGCTATGGATGCCGGAGGCGGGCGGCCGGGTCGACTACGCGTCCGAGCATGATGAGCACGCCATGACGGTGCTGGGGCTGTCGTCGAAGCGGGAGATCACCCGGACGAGCATCCGGGTGCGGACCGCGATGGCGATCCAGACGCGGGAGCAGGGCCGGTACCTGGGTGGCCGTCCGCCGTACGGGTACCGGCTGGCCGATGCCGGGCCGCACCCAAATAAGGCACACGCTGCCTGGGGGCGCCGCGCCCGCCGTCTCGAACCCGACCCGGAAACCGCGCATGTCGTGCGGTGGATCTTCGCCCGGCGGCTGGCGGGCCATTCGGTGGCGCGGATCGCGCGGGCGCTGAACGACGCCGGGGTGCCGTGCCCGTCAGCGGCGGATCCGGCCCGGAACTCCCACCGCGCCGGGACGGGATGGGCGCTGGGCACCGTCGCCACGATCGTGCGGAACCCGCGGTATACGGGCCGCCAGGTGTGGAACCGGCAGCGCACCGATAAGGACCTCGCCGACCCCGGGAACGTGAGCCTGGGGCATAAGAGCGTGCAGCGGTGGAACCTGCCCGACGGGTGGGTCATCTCCCGCAAGCCCGCGCACCCGGCGCTGGTCAGCGAAGCCGACTTCATCGCTGCCCAGGGCATCAGCGCCGCGCGCGGCCCGTCGCCCCGAGGCGATCTGATCGGACCGCAGAAGCGGCGGTACCTGCTTGGCGGGCTGCTGGCATGCGGCGTGTGCGGCCGGCGGATGGAATCGGCCTGGTCGAACGGCAAGGCTGCCTACCGGTGGTTGCCGCCACGGCCATACCACCGCCAGTGTGCCCAGCCCGCAGCGTCCGAAGAACGCTTACGTCCGCGAGGATCTCATCGTGCCGCACCTGCCCGCTTTCCACCTGCTGCTCATCAGGGGCGCCGGAGGACGGCGGAGGCGGCGCATCCGCCGCGGAATCGACGTCCGGTGCCAAGCTGCCGAGAACGCGATCAGTTACCTGCGCGAGCAGCAGATCAGCCTCATCTTTGACCCGGCCTCCGGCACGCTGCACGCAGGCACTGGCGAGGCCGCCCAGACCATCGCCCTGACAGCAAGCTAACCCTGGCTGAGGCCCCGCATCCGAAGGAGGAACCAAGAAAGAAATCGCCGGTCGCCCGGCGCTGGCGGCAGTCTGAGCCCGGGTGACGCCCCAGCCTGCCCGGAAACGGGCGGATATGGGGTTTTACTGTGTCCGAGAACACACGTTCACGGGAGATTTCCCTGATTGAGGAAATCATGAGGTCAGCGTAGCGGGGCACACCCCGCACCCGCCAGCACGTTCCTCCCGAATGACGTCCGTGCCTATGTTTACCGATTTGAACCCCCATAACGCGGACGCACTGCCGTCAAGCGGCCGGATGGATTACTGCCGTAGTGCCGGTCCGGGTCGTCCCTCCCCTTCGTCTTCCTCCTCAGGCGCCCGCCCTGGGCTGCGGTAGCCAAACCATGCGCCTGGACAGCGGACGTGCACGTATAACCGCCGCTATGCCTAGCATCTGATGGGTGGCAGAGCTGCCCGAGGTCCGTGCAGCCCTAGCCGATCGAGACGCCCTGCAACCCGAGTACGAACACCCGGTCATGCCGAAAGTAGTGAGTCTCGCGCGGCGCATAAAGATGCCGATCAACGCAGGGGATTCGTGGCCGCATAGGTCGTCCGCCGAATCCTGAGCAAGGGCAGTCCCCTTCGGGCTCGGCGGGAAGTTGCCAGCGCTGCCAGGCCGCTGACTCGGCGCGATCGACAGCTGCGGTTTCCGCGAGGACGGCTCCGTACGTAATATGAGAACGGCTCCGCACATAATGTCTAGTGGTGTCGCGTGTCATTCTGCCGACAGTCGAGTGTCATAGTGCTGCGGCAGTAACGCAGTCCCTGGCCGACCAGCATCCTCGAACGCGGCGGCGAAGCTGAACCGGCGATCTTGCTTACAAATGATCCGGATCCTTTATGGTATTGGATAGATAAGTCCATGCAACTTTCCTTGACTTCTTCATCCGGAACTGCATCTTTCGAAATTCGGCAAGATCGGCAAACTTCGCTTGCTGACTGATGACCGTATCGTACACGAATTCCGAGGTTGCCAATCCAAGGTCGGCCGTGGTCACGGCGATCTGTTTCTTAAAAGCTGGGGCCTCGATGAACCGGGCGGTTTGGTCAATTGCGTGTCCAGATATACCCTCTGGATCTGTGGTTACGGGCCCGACGTGAATCGCAGCGCGCAGCTGCGACGGCAGTTCGCCAGGGCCTGGCATAAGCCTGTCCTCAGCTCGGCCAGTACGTTCATCAACGCCGCCTCCAGGCTAACCCGGCGATCAGGTCAAACTCGTTGCCTTCGATGTCGGCGAAGGTCGTCCACCGAGACCCACCTGACTGCCGGTCGCGGAGCCTGCGGGCGCCCAGGCTCAGCAGGCGCTCGGTCTCGACGTCAAAGGTGTCGCTGACGAGGTCGAGGTGGAGACGGTTCTTGACGATTTTCGCTTCCGGCACCTTGTTGAATACGAAACATGGCTCGCTGATGTCCCCGCCGCCGGCGAGCAGCACCGCGCGCTCGGAAATGCGGCCTTCCGCAACCTGCCGCCCGAGAACGTCGGCCCAGAACCGGGCCAGGGCAGCGGCGTCGGCGCAGTCAATGGCGACTGCGAACAGCGAATTGCTCATGGTTGGCATTCCCTTTCACAAATGGACTTCGGCTGTGCGGCCTGAGCTCGCACCCGCGACCAGCGTGTACCGCCCCTCAAGGTCACGACGGTCCTTCATCGCATGTCCCTTCGGCTGAGTACCTCAACCATGGACGGCGCCGGGACGGCCGGGGTATCCGCAGCATGACTGCACATGGCGGATGTGCAATGCGCGGTCAGCGCGGCGACACTGCCGGTTTTGCCTGCCCGGCAGCGCCCGGGTAATTCCGGCATGGCGAGAGTGCAGTCACGTGCCGGATACCCCTCGTACCCGTCCGGCAGGGACGCTGGCGTCGTCGCGGTGCAGCGGCTAAGCCGCGGAGGCAATCATGACCACCGCCCAGCAGAGGAGTCGTTCCGGCCCAGCGGCGGCACAGCAGCGCCGCCGGCCCAACGCAGTTACACGGCGGACGAGACAGATGACAAAGATGGATCTTCGCCCGGCGGCTGGCGGGGCATTCGGTGGCGCGGATCGCGCGGGCGCTGAATGACGCGGGGGTGCCGTGCCCGTCAGCGGCGGACCCGGCCCGGAACTCCCACCGCCGGGACGAGGTGGGCGCTGGGCACGGTCACCACGATCGTGCGGACCCCCGGCATACAGGCCGCCAGGTGTGGAACCCGGCAGCGTACCGGCAAGGACCTCGCCGACCCCGGCTGCGGCGATCCTGATCTGGAGATCGGTTCCTGGCCGCAGTCGCGTGAGTGCGGCCGGGTGACGGGACGGCGGGCGTCGTCGTGCTCAGGCCTGTTCCGTCTTTGGGGCGGCGTCGAGCAGCGCGGCGGCGGCGGCCCGGGCCGTGGTGGCCGCGGAGGGATCGTGGTCCATCCGCGCGGACAGGCCCGCACCGTCGTACAGCAGGCGAAGCTGCCGGGCGAGGGCATCCGGGTCGGCCACGCCAGCATCCTGGGCCAAGGTGGTGAACAGGGTCCGCACCCACTCCCGGTAGGCTCCTGCGGCACGCTCCACTGCACCTCCGGGCGGAGCCTCCGCACTGGCCATCTCGAACGCGCACCCCTTGAACCCCGGATCAGTGAACAACTCGTCCAGCGCATCGAACACGCCCAGCAGTCGTTCACGCGGGGTACGGAAACGCGTCAGCGCCTGGCTGACCCGTTCACGGGTCACGGCGTGACGGGACTCCAGATACGAGCGGACCAGCCCTGGCGGGCTCAGGCGGCCTCGTACCATGCGCGGCATCCCTTCCGGGCGATGAGCGGCGGCCTGCGGCCGTCTCCTTTGTGCTCTTTCTTGTGTTCCCGCGCTGGCTCAGGCGGCCTGGCTGTCCAGGAGCTCGGTCATCGCCTCGGCCGGGGTCTTCCAGCCCAGTACCTTGCGCGGCCGGCCGTTCAGCTGGCCTGCGACCCCGGCCAGCTGCTGCGGGCCGTGCACGGCCAGGTCGCTGCCCTTGGGGAAGTACTGGCGCAGCAGCCCGTTGGTGTTCTCATTCGAGGGCCGCTGCCACGGCGAATGCGGATCGCAGAAGTAGATCTGGCAGTCCGCGGCGACCGCGATCTGCCGGTGCAGGGCCATCTCCGAGCCCTGATCCCAGGTCAGCGACCGGCGCAGCCCGTCTGGAAGCCCGGCGATCACGGGCGTGACCGCCGCCGCGACCGCCGCCGCGGACCAGCCGTCCGGCAGCGGCACCAGCATCGTGAACCGGGTCGTGCGCTCGACCAGGGTACCGATCTGCGACTTCCCGGCCCGGCCCTCGATCAGGTCACCTTCCCAGTGCCCGGGCACCGCCCGGTCCGCCGCCCCGGCCGGCCGCTGGCTGATATTCACCATCCCGGCCAGGTGCCCCCGCCCATCCGCCCCCGCGGCACGGCGCGGCCTGCGCACCTCTCGCCCGGTCCGCAAATGGCGGGCCAGTTCCCGGCGCAGCGCGCCCCGGCCCTGCACATACAGCGACTGGTAAATCGTCTCAGGCGGCACCCGCATCTCCGGACGGTCCGCGAACTCCAGCACCAGCCTGGCACTGACCTGCTCCGGCGACCAGTCTAGCGTCAGCTTGCCCTGCACCCATTCCCGCAGCTCAGCATGCACCGCCAGCTTCGCCGGCTTGGGCCGCCGCGCCCGATCCAGCGCCTCCCGCTCCGCCAGGTGCGCCCGGTACACCCCCCGCACACCGTTCCTGCGCACCTCCCGCGACACCGTCGACGCCGACCGCCCCGGAGCCAGCCGGGCCGCGATCTGCCGGCACCCCAGCCCCGCCGCCAGCCCCACCGCGATCTCCTCCCGCTCCCACCGCGCCAGAAACCGCCCCGACCCCGCCACCGGGCCATTCGCCTTCACCCCGCCCGCAGCAACCACCCACCGCCGCGCCGTCTCACGCCCCGCCCCCGCCGCCGCCGCCGCAGCCTCCTCAGTCCCCAGACCCGCACGCACCCCGTCCCAAAACGCCACCTGCACCTCACGCGGCAGCACCGGACGACCCAGCCTCATCACAACGAACCTCCACACAGGAAACCGTTGCAACGACCGGAAGAATCCGCCCCTTCCTTGCTGCCGAAAATGTTGTACAGAGACGCCTTGGCGACACCCGCATGACTGATGATGCGGTCAATGCCGACAGTCTGCACACCCTCCCGGTAGAAAAGCTCGTCAGCGGACGCCAGTAGACGTTCACGGGCGGACGGCTCCGCCCCCCTCTTCGGCATGGCTCGTACCTCTCAGACTTGCTGTGGCCGCCGCACCGGTCCGGCGAGAGGATCCCCGGCATAGTTCCTGGTCAGCGTCAGGCTGCGGTCTTGCCGCCGTTCACGGCGACGATCTGGCCGGTCACGAAGCGGGCGGCGTCGGAGGCGAGGAACGTGATGACGTCCGCGATGTCGTCGACGCTGCCGAGGCGGCCGGCCGGGACGGTTGCCGCCATGGCGGCGGCGCGTTCCTGGCTGCCCGCGAAGTGCTCGAGGCCGCCGGTGGCCACGGGGCCGGGCGCGACGGCGTTGACGCGGATGCCCGTGGCGGCCACCTCGAGCGCCGCGGACCGGGTAAAGCCATTGACCGCGTGCTTGCTGGCGCTGTAGAGCGCCGCTCCGGCGCCGCCCCGCTCGCCGAAGGTCGAGGAGAGGTTGACGATGCTGCCGGCCCCCTGCCTGGTCATCACGCGCAGCTCATGCTTGAGAGAGAAGAACAAGCCGCGGACGTTGGTGCCGAAGACGGCGTTGTATGCCTCGAGGGTCTGGGTGGCCAGCTGGCCCGGGTGGCCGGTGAAGCCCGCGTTGTTGACGGCGACATCCAGCTTGCCGAAGGTCTTGACGGTGCCGTCGACCAGGGCCTGGACGTCGTCCTCGATGCTGACATCCGCCCGGAGGTATTCGGCCTGTGCCCCCAGCGCCCTCAGCTCGGCCGCGAATGCCTTGCCGTCCTCGTCGCGCCGCCCGGAGACGACGACAGCCGCCCCGTCGCGGGCGAAGGCTGTGGCCGTCGCCCGCCCGATGCCGGCCAGGGCTCCGGTGACCAGTACCACGCGCTCGTTCATGTGATGCTCCAATCGCAGGCAGAAGAGCGGCCGCTATCGGCACGGTGCCGATGCCGGGCTAGCTCGCGGCCGTCACGGCTTTGGCTGCCGTCTCGATGAGCTCTGCCACCTCACTGGGGTGGGAGACCATCGCGACGTGGCTAGAGGGGATCTCGACCGTGGCGGCACCCATGCGGGTGGCGAACTGGCGCTCGGCATCAGGCGGGAGCGCCTCGTCATCGGCGGCGACCAGGTACCAGGAGGGCAGCGTCTTCCAGGCCGGGACGCCCATCACCTCTTCGAATATGGACATGGCTATCGGCTGCTGCACGGCGTACATCACCTTTGCCTGGACCGGGTCGACGTCACCGGCGAAATGGTCGACGAAGTCGTCCTCAGGCAGCCAGCCGAAGCCGTGGGAGTCGGTGAGCAGGTGCGCGAGCGCCGGGGTTACCGGTCCCTGCGACAGCAGCGCGCCGAGTGATTCGCCCTGGTCCAGGCCGAACGCGGCGATGTAGACCAGGCCGGCGACGTTCGGCGTGTCCGCGTCAAGGGCGGTGATGACCTGCCCGCCGTAGGAGTGCCCGGCGACGACAGTGGGGCCGTCTTGGAGGTCGAGCACCTGGCGCAGGCGGGCAACGTCGTCGGCCTGCGCGGTCAGCGGGAACTGCGGGGCCGTGACGTGGTAGCCGTCGGCTTGCAGGCGCTCGATGACGCCACTCCAGCAGGAGCCTTCGGCCCATGCGCCGTGGACGAGAACGATGTTCGGTCGGGTGTTCATCTCGTGAGTCCCTTCGTGGCCGTGTCTTCTCTCATCGTGCGACCCGAGGCTGGGACCGGGGTATCCGCAGCGCTACTGCACATCTGCGGATGACGGCTGCGCGGCCGGCGTGCTGGTCTGGGCGATCACGTCACGGAGCTGGTGACGGCTGGCTACCCCCAGCTTGGGATAGGACCGGTACAGGTGCGAGCTGACCGTGCGCGGTGACAGGAAGAGCCGGTCGGCGATCTCGTGGTCGGTCAGGCCGTCGCTGGCCAGGCGGACGATCTGGCGTTGCTGCGGAGTCAGCTCCGCTAGGGCATCGGGTTCGCCGGGCGCGCGGGTGACGGCCACCCCGCATGCTCTCAGTTCCGCCTGGGCGCGCTCAGCCGATGACCGGGCGCCTAGCCGCTGGAAGGTGCCCAGGGCTTCGGTCAGTACGGCTTTGGCGTCGTTGATCCGGCGGCGCCGCCGCAGCCATTCGGCGTGGTCGAGCCGGAGCTGTGCCCGCTCGAACGGCCACTGGTCCCCGGCGGGGTCAGCGAGCGCCTTGTCGAAATGGGCTTCGGAGTCGGATGGCTCGGCGAGGATGCCGCGGGCCCGGGCGATGAGCTGCTCCAGCCGGGCGGAGGCCCTTCCGTCGAGGCGGCCGAGTGCCTGCTCAATAAGGTCGCATCCTTCTACCCGCCGGTCGGCGCGGACCGCAGCGGCGGCAAGGTCTGCCACCCCCAGGTAGGAGGCGTAGTTGTGCAGCGGCACGCCGTCCTCGCTGAACAGCCCGGAAAGCTGGGTGAACGCTTGGAGGTAGCTGCCGTCGGCGAGAGCTGCGACGCCGAGGGCCCGCCGGGCCCGGGCGGCCACCAGCCCGCACTCGGCCGGATCGACGGTGGCCATCGCGCGGGCGGCGTGCCAGCGGGCCGCGCTTGAGTCGGCGCGCAGGGCGAGGACAGTGGCGGTGATGACGTCAGCGGACGCGGCGACGATTTCCATGTTGTTGGCCTCGGCGATGCCGGCGGCCTCGGCGGCGGCGTCCAGCGCCTCGTCCCAGCGCCCGGTGTCGATGTACGCCCATCCCAGCACGGTCAGGCTCCCGCCGCTGGTACCCCGCACGCCGGGAGCGCGGAGCCGCCGCATGGCGTCCTGCAGCAAGGTGATCGCCAGGTCAGACTCGTCCAGGAGCCATGCGGCGGACGCTACTCGCCACAAGGAGGGCTCTTCAATGGGCGCGCCGACGATCGTGCGCAGGGACGGGAGGAGCTGGTCTCTGGCGGCGATCGGGTCGGCGCTGCTGCCAATCCAAAGTCTCAGCACGTTGACATCAATGCCCGGGACCTGGCCGGAGGCCGGCGGGCCCTGGCGTTCCAGCAGAGCGAGAGCGCGGTCGACGGCCTGGCGGCCCGCGGGCGCTCCGGACTGGTAGGCGACGGTGGCCGCGCTCCCGAGCGCGTCCCAGGCCAGCGCCGGCCGGTCACGGGATGCCTCTTCGGCGACGGAGATGAGCGCCGACAGCGCGGCGGTGCGCCGCCCTGACCAGGCCAGCGCCCAGGCCGCGTCGTGGCGGGCGGTCAGCCGAAGTTCCGGATCCGCCGCGACCTCCAGCGCGCGCCTGGCGAGCTCCTGCACCCAGTCCCCCTGGCCGGTAGGAACGGCGGCCGACGCGGCCGCTACCAGCCTCCGTGCCTGCTCTCCGGGGACGGTGCTGAGTTCGGCTGCCCGTTCCATGGCCAGCGCGGCGGCGGCCGCACCGCCCCGGTGCTGCGCCTGGGCGGCGGTGGCCTCCAGCAGCGAGGCCACGTGCTCATCCGGTTGCAGGGCCGCGGCGGCCAGGTGCCAGGCGCGCCGGTCTGGCTGGTCACGCAGGGCCTCGGCGAGTCGGCGGTGCGCGGCGGCCCGCTGCGCGAAGGGTGCGGAATGGTAGATGGCAGAGCGGACGAGGGGATGGGAGAACTCCAGCCCGGTCCTGTTCACCGTGACCAGGCCCAGCTGCTCGGCCGGCGCCAGCGCCCGCGCATCCGGCCCGGCGCCGTAGCTGGCGGCCACGCGCAGGTCCGGGCCATCGGCCACGGCGGCCAGCAGCAGCGCTGCTCGCGCCTGCTCGGGCAGGGTGGCGAACCGGGCCGTGATGACGGCGCTCAGGCGGTCGGTCAGGGGCAGCGGCTCGGCCGCCCATCGCCGGCTGGCGGCAGGATCATCGGCGATCACCGTGGCCAGCTCGATCAGCGCCATGGGATTACCGGCGGCTTGGGCGAGCACCTGCCGCCTTGCCTGCCCACGAGGAGGGCGAGGCTGCCCGTCCAGCAGCAGGCCGGCGTCCGCCGCTGACAGCGGCTCAAGCCGAAGCTCCGGGAAGCCCCGGCCAAAGCCGGGGGGCAGGGCCTGCCCGCGGGCGCCGACCAGCAGTACGATCCGCTCGGCCTCCAGGCGGCTGCCGACGAAGGCCAGCGCCTCCAGCGAGCCGCGGTCGATCCAATGGGCGTCGTCGGCGATCACGAGGACCGGGGAACGCTCGGCAAGATCCGAGAGCAGGGTCAGGACGGCCACCCTGGTCAGGAGCGGGTCCGGAGCGCCGGGGTCCGCCGTGAAGCCGAACGCCCCCATCAGGGCCTGGGCCTGCCGGCCGGGGAGACTCGCCGCCCTAGACAGCACCGGCCGCAGGAGCTGATGCAGCCCGGCGAACGCGAGTCTGGACTCCGATTCCCGGCCGGTGACGGACAGCACCCGGGTGCCCGATGACCGGGCCCGTCCGGCCGCGTCCGCCAGGAGCACGGTCTTGCCGGTCCCTGCCTCACCGATGACCAGCAGGACCTGGCTTGCCTTCGGGACCGGATCTACCAGTCCGCGCAGCCGGGCCAGTGCGGCGTCCCGGCCGATGATGGGTGCATGGTGCCGTGCGGGGGGTTCACCGGGGCCTGGCATCTGCCTGTCCTCTCGGCCAGTGCGTTTCGTCAACACCGTCCCCAGGGTCAACCGCGACCATGGCCCGGGCATGCCCGCAGCGCGTGAAGTGCAGTCGCGCTGCGGATACCACTGGCGCCGGTCCGGGCCGACAGTGATGTCGGGGCCGGGCGTTACCGCTGCGAGCACGGAACGATGAGGATCACAATGCCGTACGTCACTGTCGGGCGGGAGAATTCAGCCGCTATCCGGATCTACTACGAGGATCACGGGTCCGGCTCTCCGGTCGTGCTAGTGCACGGCTACGGGCTGAACGGGCACTCGTGGGAAAAGCAGAGGCAGCGCTGCTGGCCGCCGGTCACCGGGTCATCACCTACGACCGGCGCGGCTTCGGCGCGTCCAGCCGGCCCAGCATCGGATACGACTTCGACACGCTGGCCGGCGATCTTCACGTCCTGCTCAGCAGGCTCGACCTGCACGCGGTGGTGCTGGCCGGGTTCGCCATGGGCAAGCGACCAGGATCGCGTGCTGCCGTACGAGGCCACCAGCCGCAGGCTTCCCGCGTTGCTGAAGAACGCTCGCTCCACCGTCATCGCCGGTGGGCCGCGCGCGCTCATCTGGATCCACGCCGACGAGGTCAACCAGGCACTGCTCGACTTCATCGACCACCCAGGCCAGGTCCGCTGACGGCACAGCCGAGCAGCTGTTCCGCCGCTATCGGATCGGGAAGAGCTCAGCGCCAGCCAGTTCGGCGTACACCAGGAAGCCGAACGGATCCGACAGCTGGCGCTGCTCCATCAGCCGGACCAGGACCGCTTGCCGGAGCTCGGCCAGCTCGCTGCTGTCGGGATGGCGGAGCAGGCCCGGGGTGACGATGTCCAGCGCGAGAGCCAGGTCGCCCTGGTCGGCAAGGTTGGCAGCGGCGCAGGCGAATGCATCCGCCTTTCCCCCGGCCAGTCGGACGCGGCCGGGCCGAGGCCTGACCGTCGCAGCGCCTCGGCCGCCTCCTGCTGCCGCCCGAGCACTAGCGATCCTTTGGATCGGTGACTTCGACAGTTGAGCTGAGTTTGTCAGGCTGCCGCCGGCAGCCTTGCGGCGGAGATGCGCTGGTCGATTTGCTGGTTGATGGTGCGCAGGGCGGCGCGGA
>Ga0187871_10002111_pt1 | contig 16478 bp, 14 predicted proteins | sample June2016WEW_16_1_FD_132988 | JGI IMG/M metagenome (GOLD analysis project Ga0187871, IMG submission 132988) | Peatland microbial communities from SPRUCE experiment site at the Marcell Experimental Forest, Minnesota, USA - June2016WEW_16_10 | ecosystem: Environmental > Terrestrial > Soil >...
ATCCTGGGGCCGGGCCTCCAGATCGAAGAACGCGGCACTGGACGACTCCTCGCCCAGCGTGCGGGACTTGAAGTTTCGGGTGATGCCGATCACCTCGTAGGTCTTGCCGTCGCTGGCCACGCGGCGGCCAAGCGGGTCGGCGCCTGGAAACAGGCGCCCGGCGGCGTGCTCGTTCAGGATGACGGACGCCGCGTCGCCCGGTTTGCCGAAATCGCGCCCGCGCAGCAACGGGATCCCGACGGTCTCAAAGAACCGGGTCCCGGCAAAGTAAACGTCGGTGTTTGCCGGCTTGGCATCTACGACTCCCTCAGCCTGGAAGTCGGAGGCGCTGCCGCCCATGCTGAGTGGGATGCTGTCCAGATAGCTGACCGACCGGACACCCGGAAGAGCCGACACACGCGCGCGAAGCTGGACCAGATACTGCCGGGTCCTCGCGGGCGAATACTGGCTCAGCTTGGGATTGGCGGCCATCAGCAGCACGTGGTCCGGGCGCATTCCAATGTCGATTGAGGAAGCCCTTTGCAGGCTGCGCAGGAACAATCCCGCACCGGCCAGCAACACCAGCGAGAGAGCCACCTGCACGATCACCAGCAGATTCCGCATACCCAGCCGGCGGAAGCTGCCGAACGCGGTGGTCTGTTCCTTCAAAGTCACTACCAGATCGGGGCGCGTCGCGCGCAGGGCCGGAGCCAGGCCGAAAATGACGCCGGTAATCACCGCCAGCGCCGCCGTAAACGCGAACACGCGCGCATCCGGCGCGAAATCGAACCGGATAGGTAAAGGCAGCGGCAAATCGAAACGGGAGATGGATAGGGTGGCCGCGGAGGCCAAAGCGAAGCCGCCTGCCGCTCCGATGAGGGAAAGCAGGATGCTTTCAGTGAGCAACTGCCGGACCAGCCGCGGCCGGCGCGCGCCCAACGCCAAACGGATGCCGATCTCGCGCTGCCGCGCTATGGCTCGCGCGAGCGTCAGGTTGGCGACGTTGGCACAGGCAATCAGCAACACCATGGCGACCAATACGGCCAGCATGGCCATGAAGCCGACCGCGAAGCCGGTTCGCGGGGCTTTTCGCTCTTGCGGTATGTATCGTCGAGCCGCCTCTGAATCACATTTAACGCGGCGGCCGCCTGCTTCCGGCTAACTCCGGGTCTGAGCCGCGCATCGAGCATCAGCCAGTGATTGCCGCGCTTCGCCCCAGCGCTATCGTTGAGCAGATCCGGCATGATCCCGGAAAGCATGGCAATTGGCGTCCAGAAATCCGCCAGAATGGCGCGGTCCGTGCCGTGAAATCCGCGCGGCATGACGCCGATAATCGTATAGCTTCGGCCGTTGAGGGCGATTTGCCGGCCGATGACGCCGGGTGTGGCGCCTAACCGCCGCCGCCACAATCCGTCGCTCAGTACCACCACCGGGTCGCGTCCCACCGCGCGGTCTTCTTCGGGCGTGAATCCTCGCCCGAGCGCGGGCTTGATGCCGATGACCGAAAAATAGTTGCCGGCGGCCACCTGGCCCCAGATACGTTCCGGTTCGCCGGCTCCGCTCAAATTCGCTGGAATGAAGGGGAAGTGCGCTGTGATCCCCTCGAAGACTTGGGAAGTCTGGTCGCGATAATCGATGTAATCCGGGTAAGAGAAGGTCTTGCCCTGGTTCAGGCTGACCAGGCGGGAGGGCTGGCGCACCGGCAGGGCGCCGAGCAACAAGCCGTTGACGATGCCGAAGACGGTCGCGTTCGCGGCAATAGCGAGCGCCACGGATACCACGACGGCAGCCGTGAATCCGGGGTTCTTCCGTAGCGTGCGGACCGCGAAAGTCAGGTCTTGCGCGACGGTGCGGGGGAAATCGGTGTGCGGCATGATGAACCTCGTTTGCAAGCGGGTTGGCGACGCTGGGAGGTTTCTTCCGGCCGCGCGACCATCCTTCTATACTGACGATAGGGACAGACCACAATGAACAAGGTTTTCAGGATTGGCACGAACTTTCTACGCGCGCCGGTGGCCGCCGCGCTGATGGCGGCCTGCGCTCCCGCGCAAACGCCGAACTCGGACGCCGCCACTATGGAGGCGCTGCTGTCGGAAGTCCGGCAGTTGCGGCACACGGTGGAGAAAACGCTATCGCTGGGGCCCCGGATGCAATTGCTGCTGCAGCGCGCGCAGTTTCAGGAACAGAAGATCTCACGGATTCAAGCGCAACTGGACGAAGTCCGCAAGCAGATCGCCGCGGAGACGGCGCGGCAGGCGAATGCCAACGACCGGCTGGCCAAGATCGAGCAGGACATTTCGAACGAATCCGATGCCGCCCGCCGGTCGCAGCTCGAAGATATGCGGGCGGGCTTGAAAATGATCGCGGGCAACGGTCCGGATCAGCAACTGCGGGCCCGTGAAAGCGAACTATCCAATTCACTCGACACCGAACAGGCGGTCCTGGGCGAATTCAACGAAAAGCTGGATGCGCTGGCACGACAAATGGAGGCCGCCGCGGCGAAGTAACATGGTACGGATCTATTCCGGCTTGGTTCTCCTGCTGGTGCTGGCATTTGCCTTCGATTGGTTTCCGAACGAAATCAAGAGGCCGCCGGGCGTGCTGGTGGCGGATGAGCCCGAACAAAATCCGGTTGCCAGGCCGGAACCGTGGCGCTACAAGGATTACCGCATCACGCCGCTCGCCGATTTCCACCTGCAAGCTCGCGTGCTCATGACGGAACGCTATTGGCTGGGGCGCGAAACGCAACTCTCGCCCGTGGACCTCACGGTGGGTTGGCGGCTGATGTCCGACCAGGCCATCCTCGATCAACTGGATATTTACCGCGGCTTTCGGATGGTGTATTGGCGGCCGAAGTCCGGCCACTGGCCGGCGCCGCATGAGGATATTACCGCCCACGTCGCTAATCTTCATACGATTCCCGCCAAGGATGACATCGACTCCCGCTTGAAGTCCATCCGCCCCGGTAACCTGATCGACTTGCGCGGCTACCTGGTGCTAGCGGAAGGGGCCGGCGGCTGGAGCTGGCGCAGTTCTTTGAGCCGCACCGACGAAGGCCCCGGCGCGTGCGAGCTGGTCTGGGTTGACAAGTTGGCGGCGCGATAGTCCAGTACCCGTACCGTGACTTGGGCTTCCGGGCCGGCCGGATTGCTATACTACTTCGAAAAGCTATGAGCATGCGAAAACCGAGGACCAGCCTTGTCCTCACCGGACTGCCGATCATATTGTCTGCGCGGATTTTTGCCGGCGTCACCATTGTGTCGCTGACGCCGTCGCATGCTTCTCCCCAACCGATCGGAAAGACGATCGCCTGGACGGCCACCGCCACGGACAGCAATACCGGGCCGCTGACTTTTCAGTTCAACGTCACTCCCCCCGGCGGAGCGGCGACGATGGTTAAGGACTTTAACGTGGGCACGTTGAGCGGTGGCACGTGGACGGCGCCATCGTTTGTGTGGGTGCCCACCGGGGTCGAAGGCATTTACAAAATCGAGGTGGTGGCCAAGGACTTTGTGTCCGGCAAGAGCGCCTCAAAAACGGCCGCCTTCCAGGTGAGCGCGGTCGCGACGGGCGGGCCGGTGGTGGAAAAGACCGCGAACCCGTTGGTAGCCCTGTTCAGCGCGCCTTCCTGCGCCAGCGGAAGCACGATGCGCATAGCTTTTCAGGAACAAACCGGGAGCGTGCCAGGGTCCGCTACGAATTGGGTGGCTTGTCATCCGCCCGCCACCATGACGTTCGAAATCGCAGGCATGTACCCCAGCACCAAATACAACATGCATGCGCAAACCAACACCGGCGGAAAGATCACGAACGGCGCCACACTGAGTTTCACCACGGGCGCGCTGCCCACTTCCACCGTCACATTTCCAAGTTTCACGGCAGTGAAGGCCGGCACGGACACCGAGAACCCGGTTTTCCTCCATACCTTCATCGCATTTCAATCGGAACCCGTTTATCCAGACGTAGCCACGGATTTGCAGGGCAACATCATCTGGTATTACTGGGCGAACACGGCCACGCACGTCGATCTGATCACGCGCCCTCTCCCGGGCGGCGGCAACATCACCATACAAGACGACTATGCCTGGGATCCAAATGTGAACCAGGACCAGTTTCTGCGGCAGGTCGACCTGGCGGGTAATATCGTGCGCGAAACCAATATGGGCGCGATCCAGCAGGAGTTGGTCGCACTGGGAGCGGTGGATGGAGGCGCCTGCACCGCGATCGGTACCCCCGCACCGGTAGGCGCGGGCTGCACCGGAGCCTTCCATCACGATGCCATTCAGACTCTGCCTAACGGCTTTACGGCGGCCCTCATCGACGTGGAAAAGATTTTCCCGCCGGGAACGCAGGGAGATTCGAGCGGCCTCCCCGTAGACATCATCGGAGACATGATTCTGGTCATGAATACGAACTGGCAGGTCGTCTGGTATTGGGACTCGTTCGACCCGGGCAGCGGCGGCAGCGGCTATACCCCGCTGCCGGTAACCCGCACGGCGCCTTTGGGAGAAACCTGCGCCATCAACTCGAACGGCTGTCCGCCGACGATTCTGCTGGGAACCGGTATCGCTCCTCTAGCCCATGACTGGCTACACATGAACAGTCTATACTACTGGCCCGCACCGCAGGACGGCAACACCACCGGCGGCGATTTCATTGTCTCCTCGCGGCACCAGGACCTCGTTTGGAGAATCGATTACAGAGACGGGGCCGGTACCGGAAACATTTTGTGGACCATGGGACCTCCCGACCATGGCCTGCAGCCGCCCAGCGACTTCACGTTCGATAACACTTTTAACGATCCATGGCCCTGGTTTTCACACCAGCACGATGTGGGTATCGAGAACGGCGGCAGCGGGCAGACAACCATCATGGATAATGGCGACACCCGGGTTTCGGCGCCGCCCCTTGGGGAGGGCTGCAAGACATCCTGCTACAGCCGCGGCATGGCGGTCACCTTCGACGAGAACACCCTGGTTGTCACGCCGGTGGTCAGCCTCGACCTGGGAGGTTACTCATCGGCGATGGGCAGCGCCCAGTTGCTGGGGGACGGCAACTACTTTTTCGAGAATGCGATCGTCTACGTGCTGGCGCAAAACGCGTCATTAGGCTACAGCTTGGAACTGGGCCCCACTCCGGCGGCTCCGGAAGTGGGGCCGGCCGATCTCATCCTGGATGTCGGCGGTCCGCAGCATTACCGCGGGTGGCAGATGCCCAACCTGTACGATCCGCCTACGACATAACCTATGGCGTAGCGGCCGCCGGTTTCGGCGTGTGCTTCGCTCTGGCAGCGGGCTTCGGCGCCGGGTTCCAGAATTCCGGATCGGCGGCGGCGAACTCTTTTGAGACGAAGCTCATGCGCGGATTGAAGGCAAACAGCAGGTTTTCGGTCGATTGCACCACGTCGGAAGCCAACGCATCGAAGTGCTGGCGGTTGCGGTCTCCCATGGCCTGGCGCGTGGCAGCCATGCGGCCGGGACCCGCGTCCATGCGCGCCAGCGAGTCCATGGGCGAGAACAGCAAATAGGTTCCCGAAGGCCCGCCCGAGACGACCTGATAGGCGATCACGGGTTGGGCGGAATTGGACTTTTCGTCGCCGTCGATCATCAGTTTGGCGACTTGCGCCAGGTCGGCGTCGCGGCCATATTTAATGCGAAGCACGGTGACTCCCATGTGCCGGCACTTGGGCAGCGACGACATGGCTTCCGCCGTATGGTAGCTGAGGTCGCCGCGGAACACCGCCAGGAGATTGCGCGAGCCGGTGCGCAGCTCACCGTCATCCACATTTGCCGTCACCAGGTCCGCCGCCAGCGGCGATTCATAGACCGCCGCGCGGGCCTTTTCCATGGCGCCGAAGGAATCGTAGGGTTCCAGGAACCAGGCCTCCGAGGGTCCGGATTCCGCGGCCATGCCGATGTAGTACATGGCGACGTTGCCTTTTCGAAAAATGCGCGGCCAGGCTTCTTCGGCCTTAATGTGGGCCGCCTCGCGGCCCTCCTTGATTTGCTCGCGCACCACCATCAGGACGCGCGGGGCGGGCGATTCCTCTTCGATCTGCGCGCAAAGCGGCGCAGTGCCCGCCAGGCACAAACCGAGCGCGGCGATCGGGAAAACATTCGGCTGCATGACATCACCTCTCAGGGGCTATGTTACAAGACGGCGATACATGGCGGCAAACTTCGGAAGGTCGATCTGTTCGGCGCGCAGCGGGGCTTCCGGCCAGGCGTCGACTGCCGTGCCGTATTGGGCGGCCAGATTATTGCGCAGCGTCTTGCGTTTCTGCCGGAAGCAAAGCGACACGAAACGCAGAAACCCGGGACGGTCCGGGATACTCAATTCCGCGGCCCTGTCCCGTGGCTGGAACCGCAGCACGGCCGAGTCGACTTTGGGCGGCGGATGAAAGGCGGCAGGCGGCACTTCGAATAACAATTCGATATCGGACGACAATTGCATGAGCACGCTGAGATATCCGTACTCGCGGCTGCCCGGGGAGGCGGTAATGCGCTCGGCGACTTCTTTTTGTGTCAGGAACACGCCGCGGCGCACGACGGGGCCGAACTGCATCACCCGTTCGAGAATGGCAGTGGCCGCATAGTAGGGCAGGTTGCCGGCGATCACCGCGGGTCCCCATTGGGCGAGATCGATCTCCAGGGCGTTGCCCTCCACCACCTGGAGGCTGGAACCGGCAGGCGGAAGCGTCTGGGCCACTTTCTGCGCCAGATAGCGATCGATTTCGACGGCGACGACGCGGTCGGCGCGGGCCAGCAGGTGAGTGGTGAGAGCCCCGCGGCCAGGGCCGATCTCGATGACCAGCGGTTCCCGATCGGGACAGGCTGCGCACGCAATACGCTCCAGGACCGCGGCGCGAACCAGGAAATGTTGGCCAAGCTTCTGGCGCGGCACCGCTAGCCGCGGACCACGTAGTTGATGCGGCGGAAGGAGACCAGTACCCTGCCGTTGGTGGGCTGCCCAAACCAGGTGGCGGGGGTGAAGCGGGCGAAGAACATCATCTTGGTGAGGTCTGCCTGCATTTCGGGGCTGACCTTGCCCTTTTGCACGGAATAGTCCGTGGCCTGGCCCTTAGCGTCCACATACAACTCCACTACGGCTTCATCGTTGCTGATGCCCAGAGGAGCCACTTCCACCAAGGTGGCCGCAGTATAGAAACCGGTGGGGACATCGTTCATGACGCTGGGCCTGAAACCGAGCGTGGGCACTACCACACCGAAAAGCAAAAGCGCCGAGGCCAAGCCGCCGGCCAAAGGCAGCGCCAGCGGGCGCATTAGATTATCGATAGCCAGTTTGATGTTGACCGCCCAGTTGTGCAGGGCCAAAGATACGGTTTTATTGGCGTTCCAGCGGGCGCGTTCGCGCGAGGCGAGCACTTGCAATTGCGTCCGCAGAGGTTCGGGAACGGGCGCGGGCGGCAAATTCTTCAGACTGCTTCGCAAACCCGAAAGAGCACGCAAGCGGGCCGCGCACTCCCGGCATTCATCCAGGTGCACGGCTACGCGCATCCTTTCATCCCCTGACACTCTGTGGTCCAGGAATGCCGAAAGCGAATTTTGCACCGTTTGGCAACTCATAGCACCTACTCGACTGTTTTCGGCAGCCACTGCATGAGGGGCTGCGTTTGCAACTTCTTTTCCAACTCCTGGCGCAGGGCTTCGCGGCCCCGCAGAATTCGCGATTTCACCGTGCCCAGCGAAACCTGCAGGACATCCGCGATCTCTTCGTAGCTCAAATCCGTGATATCCCGTAAAACCACGGCAGCCCGGAAGGTGGGATTGATGCGGGTCAGCGCGGCTTCGATCATGGCCTGCTGTTCCTGGTCGAGCACATAATCGTAGGGAGACTGGGTAGCGTCGGCCAGAGTGTCGGCCCGGCTGACGGAACCTTCCTGCTCCTCTTCGATTCCAACCTCCCGATTCCGATGCCGGAAAAACCAACGCCGCTGGTTATGGGCCTCGTTAATGGCGATGCGGAAAATCCAAGTCTTCAGGCTGCTCTGGCAGCGGAAATGGCCCACATTCCGGAACACCTTGAGAAATACTTCCTGGACCACGTCGGAGGCGTCCGACGGATCGTTCAACAGGCGCAGGGCGAGATTATAAACCGGCTGTTGGAAGCGCGAGAGCAGCGTCTCGTAAGCGCGCTCCGAGCCTTCGCGAAGAGCGCGCACAAGCGCCAGATCGCCGGAATCGGCCAGTGTCGCCTTCTGCGCGTTAAGGTCCAGAATTGAGGTGGCCACGGGGACCCTTCCCTTGAACCATTATAGACACCGGCGCGCGGAAAAAGTTCCCGCGGCCAGTGCGGCAGCTTCGGCCGGTCTGAAGCCTCTGCAACCACGCCCGCCCCACCTGTTATGATAGGTTTTAGTACGATTCCGAGGTAAATCCCATTGGCTTTAGTCGAAGGTTGCAAGCACACGCTGGAGATAACCGTGCCTGTCGAGGAAGTTGAAGCCGAAACCGGCAGGGCAGTGGCCAAGGTCCAGCAGCGCGCGAAATTGCCGGGTTTCCGGCCGGGGAAGGCGCCCACATCAATCATTCGCCAGCATTTTGCGGGCGATATACGGAAACAGGTGCTCGAAAGTCTCATCCCCAAATACCTGCATAACCGGTTCGAGGCGGAAGACTTGAAGGTGGTCGGCCAGCCCGATATCACCGAGGTACACATGGATCCGGGGGAGCCGCTGCGCTTCAAGGCCGAATTCGAAGTCGTACCGCAAGTCGAACTGCAGGATTATAAAGGCCTGACGGTGAAGTATCACGATCCGGAAATCACGGACGCGGACGTGGACCAGCGGATTGCCGAACTGCGGAATTCCAAGGCCGAATTCGTGAACGAAGATCCGCGGCCGCTGCAGGATGGCGATTTCGCGGTGCTCTCGCTCGAAAGCCTGAGCGCCGTGGAGGGTCCGCCCGTGAAGGACGAGGAGATGACGCTCGAAGTGGGCGGCGGCGATACCCTCGAAGACTTCAGCACGCATTTGCGCGGCATGACTCCCGGCGAGGAAAAGGAATTCGATGTCCACTATCCGGAAGATCACGGCCAGCCCAAACTGGCGGGGAAGACCGTCCGTTTCCGGGCGCAAGTGAAAGGCGTGCGGCGCAAGGAGCTGCCCGAGATCAACGACGAATTCGCACAGGATCTGGGCGACTATCGCACGGTGGATGAACTGCGCGAAGCCGTCCGCAAATCGCTGTTCGCGCAGCGCCAGTACGAGGCGCAGCAGGAAGCCAAGAACCAACTGGTGGAAAAGCTGGTGGACCTGCACGATTTTCCGGTGCCGGAGACGTTTGTCGATCAGCAGATCAAGAACCGCGTGGAGCAGCGGGTGCGCGCATTGGCGGAACAGGGCTTGGATCCCAAATCGCTGAACCTGGATTGGAAGAAGGTCAAGGAGAGCCAGCGCGACAAGGCGCTGCGCGAAGTGAAGGCCTCCATGCTGCTGTCCCGCATCTCCGAACGGGAGGCCATCGCCCCGACGCGCGACGAGGTGGACAAGGAAGTTGAGCGCGTCGCCCGCCAGCAGCGGGAACCTTTCGCCGCGGTGCGCCTGCGATTTGAAAAGGATGGGACGCTGGGCCGCATCGCTTCGCATATTCAAACGGAAAAGACGCTCAACTTCCTGTTCGAGCACGCGGGCAAAACTGAGGAGTAGAATCGAACCGGAGGGGTAACGCTATGAAATGGCTGCTTTGTCTGATGGCGATCTTCGCCTTTTCGGCATCGGCCGCCGATGTGAGCGGAAATTGGAAGGGAACGGCCGATACGCCCAACGGCCCGGTGGAGCGGACTTTCGTTTTCAAGGTGGACGGCCATAAGCTGACGGGCGAGACCACCAGCAGCATGTTCGGCAAGTCGACGATCGAAGACGGCAAGGTCGATGGCGACGACATATCCTTCAGCGTCACGGTGAGTATTGGGGGCAATGAAGGGAAGGTCAACTACAAGGGCAAAGTCGAAGGCGACACGATCAAGTTCCAGATTGAAGTGCAGGCCATCGGGCAGACTTTGGAGATGACTGCCAAGAGGGTGCCGTGAGCTGCCTGGGGCGATTATGAATCTGGCCAGGCGCCGTCACCGGGGCAGGTGAACCCGCCCGATGGGTTCCCACGTTGAACGTGCCCAGCAGAGCACCTTGTTCTCCGATTATACGGTCGAAGAACCGGTGCTTGTGGCCGTAAGACTGGTTAGCGGAGAATAGCGAACTGCGTGCCGCCGCTGGACGGCCATTAGGGGCGGCGCGACCCGTGTGCGATTCCGAGTTCGCCGGCCAGCCTGGCCAAATGCCGGTCGGCTGTCCAGAGAGACGTGTCCGCGACAAGGGCGGAAGCGAGCAGATGCGCGTCGATCCACCCAATGCCTCTGCCGTACAGTTTGTGTGACCGCACAAAGGTAGCCACGTCGGCATGACCGACAGGCGGAACCCGGTGAATCAGGCCGTATAAGTTCAACAACTGGGTTCGCCCGCCGGAATCTCCGATCAATAACTCGCCGTACACGAGGTCGTGCCCGGCGGCTTCGTCTCTCTCGAGCAGGCGGTCCAGTTCAGCGGCGTATGGCATCCGGTTGGCGAGAAAACGGATCCAGACGGAGGTGTCTACCAAGACCATCAGGCCGCCGCTTTTGGTTTGCGAGTCTCTGGCCGGCGCCTCGGAACGTCTTTCGCGTCCGCATCGGAACCTCTGAGCTTTCGCAATCTCTCATAGGCCGAATGCCGGATCAGAGCTTCAAGGCCGAGCCGCACGGTTTCTGTATCGGTCACTGCGCCACAGGCTTTCTTCGCGTCGCGAAGCGTGACTTCATCAATGTGAAGCGTTTTCTTCATACATCTAGAATTACCATATCGATACAGCGATACTAGCCATACCCGATGCGGGCTGTCTTGTAGCGAACGAAATACAGGCTTAGCCGATGCTAGCCGGGCGAGAGACGGCGGTCCGGCTGCGACTCTGGCTGTCAGGCGCGCCTGGACTCGCGGCGCAGATCTTCGTGGGCGAGCATTTTGAGCAGGGTTTGGTAGCCGGTGCCATGGCGCGTTGCCAGTTCTCGAGCCTTCTCTACATCCGAGCCGAGCAGCCGCAATGCGACCTGAACGCTTGCGCCGATTTCTGCCTCAGGAAGTCTCGTCCTGGGCGACTGGCCTACAAACGCCGAAGCCGCCGTGCAAGATCGTCCTTCTTTTGCCCGGCATCAAGCTTGTACGCGGTAACGGCGCGGATTCGGCCGTCGCGTTCCGTTAAGACGACCGCAAACGATCGTCCAAGCGGGACTTAAAAGTCCCGCCGGCACGCTGAAGCGCGCGCCACGGGCTAGCGGAAGTCATCACGAGATATGTCCAAACTCCAGAGACGACCGCAGGCGGATAACGGATCTGAAATGAACGCCGATCGGACCCAAAGCTCGGCACGGGGGCTGTCGAAAACGCGGACTTGTGACGCGGTTTACCAAGGGGTTTGTTTAGACGAGGCTGGTTCGGAAGGTCAACCCCATTCGGCCCCCCAGATCCGCCAGTACTTTTTGCCGGGACAGGGCACATTGCCTAAACCACCGCATTCGGGTGATAATAGAACTGTACCCGTATTTCCACCCCCGGAGGCGGGAGAGGTGCATACCCTGGAGGCAACTGCGTGAAGCGTGCCGGATCCGATGAGGCCCTGCGATGTTCGTTCTGTCACAAAAGTCAAGATGTAGTCGGGAAGCTCATCTCATCCCCTAGCGATTACCCGCGAGCGTACATTTGCGATGAATGCATCGCAGTGTGCAACTCGATTTTGGACGACGACAAAGTCGACCAGCCTTCCGGGATGCCGCATAAGATCCCGAAACCGTTGGAAGTAAAGGAGCATCTCGACCAATACGTTATCGGCCAGGAGGCTACCAAGAAGAAGCTGGCGGTGGCGGTGTACAACCATTGCAAGCGCATCCACATGAACCGGATGAGAAACTCCGACGTGGAGTTGTCAAAATCCAACATCTTGCTGATCGGTCCGACCGGAACCGGCAAGACCCTCATGGCGCAGACACTGGCCCGGATTCTGGACGTACCTTTCGCCATCGTGGACGCCACCACCTTGACTGAAGCCGGTTACGTCGGCGAGGATGTCGAGAACATCATCCTGAAGCTGCTGCAGGCGGCCGACGGGGACGTCCAAAGGTGCCAGCAGGGCATCATATATATCGACGAGATCGACAAGATCTGCCGCAAGGACGAGAATCCATCGATCACCCGCGATGTTTCCGGTGAGGGGGTGCAGCAGGCTCTCCTGAAGATCCTCGAAGGCACCATCGCGAATGTGCCGCCGCAGGGCGGGCGCAAGCATCCGCACCAGGAATTCACGCCGGTGGATACCACGAATATCCTGTTCATTTGCGGCGGGGCTTTCGTGGGGTTGGAGAAGGTGATTGGGCGGCGCGTGGGCAAGAAGTCCATGGGGTTCCTGCCCGAAGAAGAGAAGAACAAGACCATAGATATCGCCGGCCATCGGGATATCAACCTGCTGGCCCAGGCGCAACCGCAGGACCTGATCAAATTCGGGTTCATTCCGGAGTTCATCGGCAGGCTGCCGGTGAACGCGGTCCTGGAAGAATTGGACAAGGACTCGCTGGTGCAGATTTTGACCCGGCCCAAGAATGCCATTGTCCGGCAGTATCAGAAGCTTTTTGAATTTGAAAACGTGCGGCTGAAGTTTAGCGACGACGCTCTGGAGGCGATCGCCGATTTGGCCCTGGAACGGAAAGTGGGAGCGCGCGGTCTTCGCATGATCCTCGAAGATCTGATGCTGGATCTCATGTATTACCTCCCTTCATACAAGAAAGTGAAAGAGTTCCTGGTCACCAAAGAAATGGTGCTTTCGCAGAAAATCAGCCTTACAATACTAGAAAAGGCCGGCTAAACCAGCCAGCGCACTTTTTTTGCGTCTTGCCTGCCCAAACCGGCCGCGGGTCGCCGGGAGCTAACCCTTGCGGAGAAACATGCTTACTTTAAAGGAAAAATCGGATACAAAACGTCTGCCGATGATGCCCATTCGGGATGTAGTGATTTTCCCGTATATGATGACCCCTTTTGTGGTGGGGCGGGAGTCCAGTGTGCGGGCGCTCGAAGAGGCCATGGCCGGCGATAAGAAAATTTTCCTGGCCACGCAGCACGACGCCTCCATCGATGAGCCTAAGCCGAATGAGATTTATACGGTCGGCACGGTTGTCAATATCGTGCAAAGCCTGAAGCTGCCGGACGGGAACATCAAGGTTCTGGTAGAGGGCGTAGAGCGGGCTAAAGTTTTTTCCATCACCGACGATGAAGGGTTTTTTCGGGCGGTCGTGCGCACGTTCAACTTCAAAGTGGAGCCCGGTCCGCAGCTTGACGCGCTGACCAGCCGCGTGACTACTTTGTTCGAGCAGTACGTCAAGTTGAGCCAGAACCTGAACTACGAAACCATGATCGCCGCCATCCGGGTGGACGACGCCGGCAAGCTGGCGGACACCGTGGGCGCCAATCTGCAGTTGACGATTGAGGAAAAGCAGGAACTGCTCGAAATCTTCGATCCCGTAGACCGGCTTACCCGCGTAGCCGAGATGCTGGACATCGAGATCGAGAAGCTGAACGTGGACCGCACCATACAGGGCCGCGTGAAGCGCCAGATGGAAAAGGCCCAGAAAGAGTATTACCTCAACGAGAAGATCAAGGCCATCCAGAAGGAACTCGGCCGCGGCGAAAAGAGCGAGATCGATGAGCTGAAAAAGCGCATCGAGACGGCCGGCATGACGAAGGACGCGCTGGAGAAGGCTATGGCCGAACTGAAACGGCTGGAGAACATGCCGCCCATGTCCGCCGAATCTACCGTCTCGCGCAACTATCTCGATTGGCTGCTGGCAGTGCCGTGGAAGAAGAAATCCAAGGAAATCCGCGACCTGAAGTTCGCCGAGGGTGTACTCGAATCGGACCATTACGGGCTGGAGAAAATCAAGGAGCGCATCCTGGAATTCCTGGCGGTGCGCCGCCTGGTGAAGAATCCCAAGGGTTCCATCCTCTGCTTCGTGGGGCCTCCCGGAGTGGGCAAGACCTCGCTGGGTATGTCGATCGCCAAGGCCACCGGACGCAAGTTCGTACGCATGTCGCTGGGCGGCGTGCGGGATGAAGCCGAAATCCGCGGCCACCGCCGCACCTATATCGGCGCGTTACCGGGCCAGGTGATCCAGATGATGAAGAAGGCCGGCACGCGCAATCCTGTCTTTATGCTGGACGAAGTGGAAAAGATGTCGATGGACTTCCGCGGCGATCCTTCCGCCGCCCTGCTCGAAGTGCTGGACCCCGAACAGAATTTTATGTTTGTTGACCACTATCTCGATGTGGAGTATGATCTGAGTCAGGTCTTCTTCATCGCGACGGCCAACGTTCTGCATACGATTCCACCCGCCTTGCAGGACCGGATGGAGGTCATCCGGCTTTCCGGCTACACCGAATATGAGAAGCTGGAGATCGCCAAACGTTTCCTGGTCCGGAAGCAGATGGAGCAGACCGGATTGTCGAGCGACGATATCGAGTTTTCCGACGAGGGATTGCAGGGGCTGATTCAATACTACTCGCGAGAGGCCGGCGTGCGGAACCTGGAGCGGGAAATCGGCAATGTCTGCCGCAAGATGGCGCGCAAAGTAGTGAACGCGCAGAGCAGTAAGGATAAGAAGCGCGCCGAAAAGATCGTGATTACCGGCGAGATTCTGCCGGATCTGCTGGGGCCGCACAGGTTCCGCGATCTGGTGGCGGAAAAGAAGAACGAAATCGGGGCGGCGGTGGGGTTGGCATGGACCGAAGTAGGCGGCCAGATCCTGACTACCGAAGCGACCCTCATGGAAGGGAAAGGTAAGCTGACGATTACCGGCAAATTGGGCGAAGTGATGCAGGAATCCGCCCAGGCGGCGATGAGTTACATCCGCTCGAGGGCGCATCAGTTCGGGCTTCCGCGGGACTTTTACCGTAACCTGGACGTGCACATCCACATTCCCGAAGGGGCCATCCCCAAAGACGGTCCGTCGGCCGGCATCACCATGGCGACCACGATTTGCAGCGCGCTGACACGCATTCCGGTGCGCGGCGATGTGGCCATGACCGGCGAAATCACTCTGCGCGGCAAGGTATTGGGCATCGGCGGCTTGAAGGAGAAGCTGCTGGCGGCGCACCGTCACGGGATCAACGAAGCCATCGTACCGATGGACAACAAAAAGGATTTGCCGGAGATCCCGGAAAATATTCGCAACGAGATGAAGATCAATTTCGTCGAGTCGATGGACGAGGTTCTTAAGATCGCATTGGAGCGGGAGATTGTCGCGTTGCCCATGCCGGCCACCTCAGGCGTGGAAGTCGCCGCCCAACCGGAAGAAATTGTCGCGCACTAGTAGGACAGGCCCCAGGCTTGTCCCGCGGCCAGCTGGCAGGTTTTGGTAATCGACAGCACTTTTGTAACATCATCGGCCAAGCCAGAACAGTTCCCCTCTGACGGCTTGCCCGAGATCGCCTTTTTAGGGAGAAGTAATGTAGGGAAGTCCAGCCTGATTAACGCCCTGGTGGGTCGCAAAGGGTTGGCCTTCGCCAGTAGCACTCCGGGTCGCACGCAAACGCTCAACTTTTACCGAATCAACGGGTCGTTCTATTTTGTCGATCTTCCCGGGTACGGTTACACCCGGGTGCCCAAGGAGGTTGCCGGGCCATGGCAGGACCTGATCGAGAGCTACCTCTTAACAAGACAGACCTTGGATCTTTCCTTTTTGATCCTGGACGCCCGCAGGGGCTGGATGGAACAGGATTTGCAACTCAAACAATGGCTTGAGCTTCACAACCGGCGGTACCAGGTGATCGCCACAAAAACAGATAAGTTGAATCAATCGGAACAATGGCAAGGTCTGGCGGCTATCCGCAAGGAAAACGTCGAACCGGTGCCATTCTCGGCCTCCACAGGCCGGGGAGTGAGGGAAATTTGGCAAGCGATAACGAAAACACTCCAGACGCGGTAAATACCACACCACCGCAAGAAGAACAGGACAAGCCGTCCGAGCGCCCGCACGATCGGCCTGCCCGCGAAAATGGGCCTGCCCGCGAAACCTCAGGGCCCGCCCGCGATACATCCAAAGAACAGACCACGAAAGACCAGACCGCCGCCGCCCCCGACGGCGCCGCGGGCTCCGAGCCACGCACGCCGGCTACCGCCGAACGGCCGGACCAGGGAGGCGGTCACCACGGAGGCCACCGGCGCAACAAACCGCCCGCGCAGGCCAAGAATGGATCTCCGACCCTGGACCTGGTCGAACTGAAGGACATGAGCATCCAGCGGCTCAACCAGGTCGCCAAGGATATGAATGTGGCCGGCGCCGCCGGACTGCGCAAGCAGGAGCTGATCTTCAAGATCCTGCAAACCCAGGCCGAGAAGAGCGGCCTGATCTTCTCCGAAGGCGTGCTCGAATGCCTGCCCGACGGCTTCGGCTTCCTGCGCGCGCCG
>Ga0187871_10002112_pt1 | contig 16477 bp, 15 predicted proteins | sample June2016WEW_16_1_FD_132988 | JGI IMG/M metagenome (GOLD analysis project Ga0187871, IMG submission 132988) | Peatland microbial communities from SPRUCE experiment site at the Marcell Experimental Forest, Minnesota, USA - June2016WEW_16_10 | ecosystem: Environmental > Terrestrial > Soil >...
ATACCGCCAAATGCTGCAATCATATACGGTTCTAGCAGAATGCGCCATTCTTGGGCGCACGAACTATGTCCGAATACTGATTAAGAATGGAGCTGACGTTGATGTCGCAGTGAAGGACTTGACGAAATTGAACGAGGAGGAAGCAGTTAACTTGCTTAAACAAGTTCAAATAGAGGTGGAGCAGGCGCGAACCAATGGCATGGTCGCTCCAGGCAACCAGTAGCCAGCCCTTCAACCGCTCCGGCCGGCGTAATGTATTTATGAAAGTCACGTTGACAGAAGAACTGGAAATTCTCGTGAAGGAGAAAGTGCGGAGCGGACGTTACTCGGACGAAAGCGACATCATGCGCGACGCGCTTCGCGCGCTTGAATTGCGTGATGATTGCGAATCACCCGCGCTGGAGGCGGCCCTTTTCGAAGGGATGCGCAGTCCGCATCGGCCTTACGGCGCGGCCACGCTAAAACGGATTCGCGACAATTCAACTGGATAAAACAGCGGGGGCGGTGGGGAAAGCGGCGCTGGCGCGCCGCGCTCCAAAGCGGCCTTGCGACCGCGTGCCCTCTGCGCGAAGCGCCGTGGCGTGCGGAACGCCAGTTCCGCTTTGCCCGCAGAACAGGTCTTTGGCTCAATTTCAATACTTTGGGTCACACCCCGCAACACATTTTCCATGAATTTTCCATGAATAAAGGCTTGAACTTGGGGCGGCGGGTCTTTAATTTCTGCCTGTAAAGACTCGCGACAGGCCCCGAATTTACATTTCGGGGATTTTTGTTGTCGCGGCATAAACGACATTGAACGACCAGTTGAAGCATGTAAGGAAATTATGGCCAATACGATTTTAGTGGGCGCCCAGTGGGGCGATGAGGGCAAAGGCAAAATCATTGATGTGCTGACCGGGAAGGCGGAGATCGTGGTCCGCACCCAGGGCGGCAACAACGCCGGCCACACGGTGTTCATCGGCAAAAAGAAGTATGTCCTGCACCTGATCCCCTGCGGCATCCTGCGGCCGGGAAAAATGTGCGTCATCGGCAACGGCGTGGTGGTGGACCCGGTGAGTTTGGTGGCGGAAATTGACGATTTGAGGCGGAAGGGCGTGCGCGTCAGGAATTTGTGCGTCAGCGAGTCCTGCCATCTGGTGTTTCCCTACCATCGCGAACTGGACTCGCAGCGCGAGACGCTCAAGGGCAGGAACAAAATCGGCACCACCAAACGCGGCATCGGCCCGGCCTACGGCGACAAGGCGGCGCGAACGGGATTGCGGATGATTGACCTGATCAACCCGGACCGTTTCGAGGCGCTCCTGCGCGTGAAAATCCGCGAGAACAACGAGATTCTGCGCGCGTTCGGTGCCAAACCGCTTTCGTTCGCCAAAGTCCACGCGGAGTATCGCGCGGCCGGGGACCGTTTGAAACCGTATGTAGTCAATACCGTGGTGCTGTTGCACGAGGCGACGCGCCGGAACGCGGAGATTCTTTTCGAGGGCGCGCAAGGGACGTTCCTGGACATTGACCACGGCACGTATCCGTTCGTGACCTCCTCGAACACGACGGCGGGCGGGGCCTGCACCGGATCAGGCGTCGCGCCGCACCGGATGGAGCGCGTCGTGGGCGTGATGAAGGCCTATACGACGCGCGTCGGCGAAGGGCCGCTGCCGGCGGAGTCGTCGGAGATAGCCGACTTGCTGCACGGGATGGGGCGCGAATTCGGGGCGACCACGGGCCGGGCCAGGCGCTGCGGATGGTTCGACGCGGTGGCCACCCATTACGCGACGATTATCAACGGCATTGACGAATTGGCGGTGACGAACCTGGATGGATTGGACACGGTGGAAAACATCAAGGTGTGCATCGCTTATCGGGCGGGATCGGCGCGGCTGGACTACATGCCGGCGGACATTGAGTTGCTGGCCAAGTGCGAACCAGTCTATGCTGAATTCCCCGGCTGGCTCGCTCCGACGACGCATTGCCGCGCCTGGAAGGATTTGCCGCGGGCGGCGCGGAATTATTTGAAGGCGCTGGCGGACTTGACAGGCGCGCGGCTGGGCATGGTGTCGGTCGGCCCGGATCGGGCACAGACGATTTTTGTGTGAGGTCTGATTATGGCGGGCGGCCCACTTCATCTCAGCGCGCAGGCCAAGGCCACCATTCCCGGCCATGTGGCGATTATCATGGACGGCAACGGGCGCTGGGCCAAGCAGCGGCACCTGCCGCGAGTGGAAGGCCACCGGCACGGAGTGGAGTCGGTGCGGGCGGTGGTGCGCGCCGCCGGCGAGGCCGGTGTCAAGCAATTGACGCTGTACGCCTTTTCGGTGGAGAACTGGAACCGGCCCAAGGACGAAGTGGACACGCTGATGCAATACCTGGCGCGGTTTCTGAAGAACGAGATCGGCGAGCTGACCAAAAACAACGTGCGGCTGGACGCCATCGGCCAGATTTACCGGCTGCCGGAATTTGTGCAGGAGCAGTTGAAGCGGACCAAGGCGGCGCTGGCCCGGAACAACGGGCTGACGCTGATCCTGGCGCTGAGTTACGGAGGGCGCACGGAAATTGTGGAGGCGGTGCGCGGCATCGGCCAGAAGATCAAGGACGGCCAGTTGGACCCGGCGGAGATCAACGAGGCGTTGTTTTCGCAGCATCTTTACACCCGGAATTATCCCGACCCCGACTTGCTCATCCGCACGAGCGGGGAGATGCGGATCAGCAATTTTTTGCTGTGGCAAATATCCTACGCGGAACTGGTGGTGACGCCGACGCTCTGGCCGGATTTCCGCAAAGCCCAGTTCTTTGAGGCGCTGGAAGAATACACGCGCCGCCACCGCCGCTTCGGGCTGGTCTGATAAGTTCCAGTTTGCATTTGCACTGTAGCGGCGGTCTGTGACCGCCGCCAATTTTCCAGGAAACAGTGCAATTTCGAACTTGAAGTGGGATGAGGCAGTTGGCGGCGGTCATAGACCGCCGCTACAGGTGTGGAAGTCCTTCCCGCGCCGGGATGCAGGGTTCGCAAGAAGGGCTTGACAAAAATTAGAGCCTATGATTAAATAGTAAGCGTGAGGCACGAAGGCACAGACCAAGGGAGCATCGGCTGCATTGCGGATTGCGGATTGCGGATTGCGGATTGGGGATTTAACCGCAAAGAATGCAGCGCGGCAAGCCGCAACCAAAGGAATTGAACCACGGATTTCCCAGATAACATGGGCATGACAAACTCACAAACGGCGCGGGAAGCGGGAAATCCCGAGACCTTGCAGGTCATCTGCGTCTGCTTTCTTCTGGTGCTGGCGGTTCTGGCCGTGTTTGGACAAACCGCGCATTTCGACTTCGTCAATTACGACGATCCGCTTTACGTCTCTGAGAACGCCCAGTTGAGCAGCGGACTCAGCATGAAGAGCGTGGCCTACTCGTTCACCCATGCGGAATGCAATCTCTACCACCCGCTGACCATGCTCTCGCTGAGGCTGGATTATCAGCTCCACGGGCTGAATGCGGGGGGCTATCATCTCACCAATGTCCTCATTCACGCCGCTTCCGTTGTTCTGCTGTTCCTCATTATGCGGCGGATGACCGGGGCGCTTTGGCGCAGCGCGTTCCTGGCGGCGGTGTTTGCCATCCACCCGCTCCGAGCGGAGTCGGTGGCATGGGTCACGGAGCGCAAGGACGTGCTGGGCGCTTTCTTCTTCATGCTGACGATTGGCGCTTATGTCCGCTATGTGGAAATGAGGAAGGCAGAAAGCGGAAAGCAGGAGTTGTTTTATGCGCTGACTTTGGTGTTTCTTGTCATGGGGCTGTTGTCCAAGCCGACGGTAGTGGTGCTGCCTTTTGTGCTGTTGCTGCTGGATTACTGGCCGCTCAACCGCTTCCCCGCAGCGGCCTCATCCCGCGCCATCGGCATTCCAAAGCGCCTGATCCTGGAGAAGGTTCCCCTGCTGGCGCTGGCGGCGGCGGCCTGCGTGGCGACTGTTATCGCCGCGGGCAAGGCGATCTCGACGACCGAGCGTATTCCCATGCCGTTGCGGTTCTCCAATGCCGTGGTTTCTTATGTCGTGTATCTGCGCCAGATGTTCTGGCCGTCGGGACTGGCGGTATTTTATCCCTACCCGGCGAAAGGCCCTCCACTCTGGGAAATGGCTGCGGCGATTCTCTTGCTGGCTGTCATTACGGGAGGAGTTGTGATGCTGCGGCGGAAATGTCCCTGGCTTTTTGTGGGCTGGTTCTGGTACTTGGGAGTGCTTGTTCCGGTGATCGGTTTTGTTCAAGGAGGCAACTCCGCGCACGCGGATCGCAGCAGCTACTTGTCGCAGATCGGCTTATGCGTGCTGCTGATCTGGGGGGCGGCCGGCCTGTCTGCCGCCTGGCGTTGCCGCCGCCTGGTCCAGGGCGGATGTTCCGCCGCGGTTCTCGCGGCCTTGATAGGCTGCTCGCACACCCAGACCTCTTTTTGGCGCGACAGCGAGTCGTTGTGGAACCACACCCTTTCCTGCACTTCCGGCAACCATGTGGCCCATTACAACCTGGGCAATTATCTTGTCAAACAGGGCAGAGTGGATGAAGCCATCGTGCAATTTCAGGAGGCGCTGGCAACCCAGCCTGCCAACTTCGACGTTCACTACAACCTGGCCAATGCGCTTCTCAGACGCGGCAGTCTGGATGACGCCATCGCCCAGTACCGCGTCTGCCTGGAAATCGCGCCTGACAACGCCGAAGTCCTCAACAACCTGGGCAATGCCCTGGCAGAGGAGGGCGCGGACGGGGCTGCCATCGCGCAATACGAAAAATCCCTCGAAATCAAGCCCGGCCAGCTCAACGTCCTAAACAACCTCGCTTGGTTGCTGGCCACGACACCCGGCCCGGCGCTCCGCAACGGCGCAAAAGCCGTTGCGCTGGCCACACAGGCCAGCCAATTGAGCGCGGGAACCAATCCGTTGATTCTGCACACCCTGGCCGCGGCTTATGCGGAGGCGGGGATGTATGGGCAAGCGACCGCCACGGCCCGGCGCGCCCTGGTGCTGGCGCAGGCGCAACAGAAAGACGCGCTCGCCGCAACGCTGCAAAAGGAAATAGAACTCTACGCGGCGAAGACACCGCCGGCAACCGCGCCGCCTTGAGCCGGCAGTCTGAAAGGGCCAAAACCACGAATCTCACACGAAACACGAAGCATGAGTAAAACATACGTCCACGGCTACCATCATCGGGAAAACCGGCGTCTTCAGGACCAAGCCTCGACATTGGCCGGGCTGTTGCACGCCGACACCGCCTACCCGGCGGGAAGCCGCGTTCTCGAAGCCGGTTGCGGCGTCGGCGCGCAGACGGTGACTTTGGCAAGGAACAGCCCGGGAGCATTGATTACATCGGTGGACATATCCGGGGCGTCCGTCGCTGAAGCCGGGAGACGAGTGGCCGCGGCGAGCTTGGACAATGTTCAATGCGAACAGGCGGACCTCCTCCATTTGCCTTATGCGGCGGCCTTCTTCGACCACATTTTCGTTTGTTTTGTGCTGGAACATCTCCCGCGGCCCGTCGAGGCGCTGCGCATTCTCAAAAAGCACTTGCGGTTGGGCGGCACGATCACGGTCATCGAAGGGGATCATGGCTCCGTTTATTTTTATCCTGAGAGTGAAACGGCCCGCCGGGCGATTCAGTGCCAGGTTGAACTGCAACGGCGCGCCGGCGGAAACGCCATGGTCGGGAGAGAGCTTTACCCGCTGCTGTGCGCCGCGGGCTATGGCTCAATCCATGTGTCTCCCCGGATGGTCTATGTTGATTCCAGCAAGCCTGAACTGGTCGGGGGGTTCACGAGGAACACGTTCACGGCAATGATCGAGGGGGTCCGGGAACCGGCCCTCAAGGCGGGCATAATTGACCCAGACGCCTTCGACAAGGGAATCCAGGACTTATACCGGACCGCCGCGCCGAACGGAGTTTTCTGCTACACCTTCTTCAAGGCGGTTGGAAGAAATCAGCGTATGATTGACACAACTGTGGAAGACAAGCGGGTTTGACAGGGAAACCAACCGGCTGCATATTGTAAGCGCGTTTGATGCAGTGTTGAGGATAAACTTATGGCAACATCCAAGTTCATTTATGTCACCTACATTCGCACGACCCCGCGGAAACTGTGGCGGGCGCTGACCGAGCCTGAATTCACCCGCCGCTATTGGATGGGGACATCGCAGGAAAGCGAATGGACGCCCGGCGCCTCCTGGCGGATCGTGGTTCCCGGCGGACGCGTCGTGGACAGCGGCGAAATCCTCGAAATCGAGCCGGCGCGGCGGCTTGTGCTGTCGTGGCGCCACGAACTTAACCCCGAGATGCGCGCCGAAGGATACTCGCGGCTGACGTACGAGCTGAAAAGGCAGGGCGAGTCGGTGGAGCTGACCATCGTTCACCAGATGGACAAAGCCGGCTCCAAGTTCATCGAAGCGGTTTCGGACGGCTGGCCGCTAATTATGTCAAGCCTAAAAAGTCTCCTCGAAACAGGCGAATCCTTCGAAGCCACCCGCCACTGGCCGGAGGACGCCTGCCAGCCAAAAAGCTGAGGCGGCCTAATTACGATGCAGAGTCGAGCCTCCGGCTCGAAATCGGCGTAGAGCGCCGACACGACAACAACCAAACTACAGATCGTCCGGCGTCTCAATGGGGCGCACCCAGATGTTGCGGAAGCTGACCGGATCGTTGTGGAATTGCAAGCCCACCGGGCCGGTCGGGCCGGTCGGGGTGTATATGCCCGGAACGCGCCAGTTGGTCGCCCCGTGCAATGACTGGTGGTTCTGCACCACCACACCGTTGTGGATCACGGTGACATAGCCCGGCGTCTTCACTGTCACATTGGGGTCGGAGCATTGAAATTGCGGAGTCGAGGCCGCCGTCGCCGGGGCCGGCTTGGCGGCGGTGTTGGTTTCAAATCGCGGGGCGGTGAATAGGATGTCATAGACCTGCCATTGTCCTGGCGGCAGGCAGGCGTTGACCAGCGGCGGATGCTGGCCGTAGAGGCCCGCCGCCGCGCCGTCGGCGTAGGTTTTGCTATCGTAATTGTCAAGCACTTGCACCTCGTAAAGGTCCATCAGGAAGACACCGCTGTTGCCGCGCCCCTGGCCGCTGCCCCGGGCGGGCGCCGGCTCGCGAAACTCGACATGGAGCTGAATGTCGCCGAACTGCTGCTTGCTCACGATGTCGCTTTTGGCGGCGGTCATCGCCCCGTTTTCCAGCCGCCACGGCGCGGGATTGCCGTTCTTGTCCTGCCACTGCGAAAGGTCTTTGCCGTCGAACAACACGATGGCATCGGAGGGCGGCTTGCCCGGTTGTTCCTGCGTGCTGAACGTGCCGGGCGTGACGATGGCCGGCTGCGGACGCTCCGGATCATGCACATGCCATTTGCCGCCCGGCTCCATCGGCGTGTCCTTGAAGCCCGACACGCCGCCGATCTCTATTTCCCTTTGGGCCTGGGCCGAACGGCTCATTGTCAATGCCGCGAGGACGAGGGTGATGGAAAGAACTTGGTGTTTCATGTTGATTATATTTGTTTTGATTCCACGGATTTTGGCGCCGGTTTTTCTCCTGGAATCATCGTTGGATATTGCCCCGCCCGCCGCGAAAGATCAACGTCCCTTTTTTGTGGGCTGGACGAGATAAAAGTGGGTTTTGAGGATTTGAGGCGTTTTTTTGATCACTAATTGTAGTCTGGCTGCTACAAGGTCAAGAGACCTCGATAGCCGCTCGGTCCGGCTGTCCCTTCGGGACAAAGCCCCCCGAAGCCGCCCGAGCCTTGCCAGCCCCCACTTTTATCTCATCCACTCTGTTTTGTGACGCGTCAATGTTGGCAGCGTAGTTGCGCCCGGCAAAGCGCCGCGCTATTCGCGTTCCATTCGCAGTGCCGGCGGTGGAAGCGACGATGGCGGCTTTCTTCCGAAAGCCGCTACGAAGTTCCTGGGAAGCGTCACTCTTCACGAAAAACGCTACCGGCTTGGTGGCGATGCGGCGGGGGCGCCCATGCGGGGCCTGGGCGGCGGATTGGTGGACGGGATGAGGCTGTCACCCCAGGGCAGGAGTTGGTTTTCGGCCTTCTGGATGAGAAGCAGCATTTGACGGATGCTGGATGAATAGTCGCGCAGGATGAGAACCTTGCCGGTGGGCACGTAGACGATGCTGTTGGGCATCCGCGAAACGATTCCCAACATCTTGACGACTTGGTCCGGATTGGCCTTGTTCAATCGAATGGTGCAAGTCATGTAGGAACTGGAATCGGGCAATTCGCCGGCCTTGGGGTCAATGACCGGTGGGGTCTCGGAGCGGGCGTCGCGGTTGGGAACCGCTTTAACCGAGGCATCTCCCACGAGCACCATCGTAATGCCGTTTTGCTCCAGCGTGGTGTCCAGGAGTTGGAGAGTCTCGACGCGCGTGAGCGGGGTTTGATTGCGCAGGGAGATGTTGACTTGAGGCAGGTTGGTCGCGCGAAGGACGGTGCGCATGGAGACTTCCTGATAGAGATTCAGCATCTGCTCCAAATCAGCATTGGTCAGCTTCAACGCCCCCGCGTCGAATTGCACGGCGGCGGCAGGTCCGCGCGGCGGATCGAAGCTGCTGAAGGTGTTCTTGGGCGGGCCGGCCTGGCGGTCAGGCCCGCTCGATAGCAGCCAGACGCAAATCAATGCGGCTGCGGCTCCAGAAAGAAACAGGATCAGGCTTTTCATGGCATAGTGCGCGCCGGCCTGGCGCGTCCCAAACGGGGGCCATGCCAGGGCGGTGACAAACGTACAACACTAAGCCTCGCCTGAAGTTGCGATGGCGCGTGAGAAATGCGTTCGGCGGGCGGGACGCCCGCGCTCCTCGGATACGGCTACTTCGGCGGGTCACGGGCAAATACATAATGCCATTTGCACTTAATCGGCGGCGGTCACAGACCGCCGCTACAGTGCAAACGAGACTTGCCCGGCGGGGGCGCGTGTGCTCCCCGGAAACTTCGCTGCCGGCGCGGGCGCTTACTTCTTCAGATGGCCGGAGACCAGCTTGGTCATCTCAAACATGCTGACTTGTTTCTTGCCGTTGAAGACGGCTTTCAGATTCTCGTCGGCATTGATGAGGGTCCGCTTCTTTTCGTCCTGCAACCCGTTTTTGCGGATATAGACCCACAGCTTTTTGGTCAGTTCGGTCCGGGGAAGGGGTTTGTCCCCGACAATTTTGGCGAGCAAGTCGTCCGGGTTGACCGGCTTCATGAACGCCGCGTTAGGTGTTTTCGTAGCTTTTGATGTTTTAGCCATGCGATGGTTTTGCCAGTTTGGGGCGGAAAATGCAATCTTATTTTCCAAATAATCTTTGGCGCTCCAGAATGGTGGACAGGGTGGACTTTGTGGAGTTTGGGTGGACAGCTTATTTTCCAAACAATCTTTCGTGCTCCAGGATGGCGTAACGGTCGGTCATGCCGGAGAGGTAGTCGCAGATGGCGCGAAGCCAGCCGGAACGGCGGGCGCGCTTGCGCGAAGAAGCGCCAATTTCGAGGGGATGTTTCAGGTAATAGCGGAACAGGTCGCCCAGCATCGCGCCGGCCTGGTTGTTTGGCTCGAAGACCTCCGGGTTTGAATAGAGATCGCGAAGAAGGAATTCTCGCAGTTCCTGGTTCCATTGGCGGCGGCGCGGGCTGTGCTCGACCAGGGGACGGAACTGGCGGCGGACATCGTCGGCGGTGCGGACGCCGGAAGCGAGAATGGCGGCTTCGGTGGTCTCGACCACGTCGCGCACCTGGCGGTCAATCAGGCAGCGGATGGTGAAGTGGCGGCGGGTTTCGTCGGAGAGGGCGGGGTGCTGCTTCTTGACGGCGCGGGCGGATTCGGAAAATAGTTTGACTTCGCGGGTGAGTTTCTTTTCAGAGAGCAGTCCGGCTTCGAGGCCGTCATCAAGGTCGTGGCTGCAATAGGTCAGTTCGTCGGCGAGGTTGGCGACCTGGGCTTCGAGGGAGGGCTGGCTAAATGGAGAGTGCCGAATGGGGAATGGGGAATTGTTCTGCATTCCACATTCTGCATTCTGCATTTGATCGAACGGGGTTTGGTGCTTGGCCAGGCCCTCGCGGGTTTCCCATGTGAGGTTCAGGCCGCGGAAGCCGGGGTATTTTTCTTCCAGCTCCTCGACGATGCGCAGGCTCTGGCGGTTGTGCTCGAAGCCGCCGTGGCCGCGCATCAATTGGTCCAGGACTTCCTCGCCTTTGTGGCCGAAAGGGGAATGGCCGAGATCGTGGGCCAGGGCGATGGTTTCGGCCAGATCGTCGTTGAGGTTGAGGGCGCTGGCAATGCTGCGGGCGATGGCGGCGACTTCAATGGTGTGGGTGAGCCGGGTGCGAAGATGATCGCCGGTGCCGTTGAGGAAAACCTGCGTTTTGTATTCCAGGCGGCGAAAGGCGCGGGAATGGATGACGCGGTCGCGGTCCCGCTGGTATTCGGTGCGCCACAAGGCAGGCGGTTCGGGATGAACGCGGCCGCGGGAATCGGCGCTGAACTGGGCGTAGGGCGCCAGCGTTTGGCGTTCGCGTTGTTCGAGTTGTTCTTTGGAGCTCGGCATTCTACACCAACGACAAATTACAAATCTTCAATGACCAATTCCCAATCCAAGAAGAAGTCAGAGCCTGCCCACGAATTACACGAATCACACTAATTGGCATCCATTCGTGAAAATTTGTGTTATTCGTGGGCATTCCGATTGAGAATTGCAAATTGAGCACTTATCATTGGTAATTGCATGGAAATCAGTTTGCGAGCAGTTCCTGGACGGAAAAGCCGCGGATTTCGAAGAGGCGGCGGATGGCGTCTTCGATGAGGTTGTTCGGGCAGGATGCGCCGGCGGTGATGCCGACCGTGATTTTACCCTGGGGCAGCCAGTTGCGCGTCTCGATTTCCCTCTGGAGGTGAAGATCGAAATGGCGGATCAAGGAGTCGGAAACCATCATCGCGGCATTCTTGACAAAGTAAGTGGGGAGTTTGGCTTCGCCCATTTCAGCCAGATGCGAGGTGTTGGAGGAATTGTAGCCGCCGATGACCAGGAGAAGGTGCATCGGTTCGCGGAGCAGTTTCTCCAGGGCGTCCTGGCGCTCCTGCGTGGCGCCGCAGATGGTGTCAAAGAAACGGAAATGGCGGTCCAACTGGCCGGCGCCGAAACGCTCGATCATGGCATTCTTGATGCGGCGCTGGACCTCCTCGGTTTCGCCGCGGAGCATGGTGGTTTGGTTGGCGACGCCGACGGCCTGGAGGTGGATGTCGGGATCGAAGCCGGCGGAATAAGCGCCTTTGAAGGTGTCGAGGAACTCCTGTTTGTTGCCGCCGTGCAGGATGTAGTTGCAGACGTAATCGGTCTCGGCCAGCGTATAAACGACCAGGTAATGGCCCGGGCCGTCTGCGCCGGCCTGGGAGGTGGTGGCCATCGTTTCCTCGTGCTTGGCCTTGCCGTGGATGATGCTGGTGACCCGTTCCTTGGAGTATTGACGAACCCGTTTCCAGACGCTCATCACGTCCCCGCAGGTGGTGTCCACCAGCCGGCAGCCTTTGGCGACCAATTTGGTGCGCGTGCCCACTTCGCAGCCAAAGGCAGGGATGATGACGACGTCGTCGGCCTGAAGGCGTTCCAGTTCCTCCTCGGTCGGGCGCGGGGAAATGATCTGGATGCCCATGTTGTGAATCTGGTCGTTGACTTCCGGGTTGTGGATGATCTCGCCCAGGAGATAAATGGGCTGGGGCAGCGGAAACACGTTGCGGGCCGCGTAAGCCAGGTCAATGGCGCGTTCCACTCCGTAGCAAAAGCCGTATTTCTTGGCCAGTTTGACGGTGAGTAGGCCGTCGGCGCTCAGGACGTGGCCCTTGTCGCGGATGCGTTCCACCAGTTCGCTGCGATAATGGGACAGCACCTGGGCCTGGACTGCGGCCATGACATCCGGGCGGCGAAGGTTGATTTTTTGTGGCGCTGTACTGGAATCTCCGTTCCCGCCGCCATTCCCATTCTGCGTGTTGATCGGCATAACGTGGAGAGTCTAGCACGGATGGGGCGGGATTAAAGGGTTAAATTTGGGGGCGGGGAGCGGAGACCGCAAGTTGGCGAAAGATGGCTCCCTCCCCTCCGCGAAGTGGAGGAGAGGGTTGGGGAGGGGAGGAGTCTTTCCCACGTTGCGAAGCGGGTTCAACAAGCGGTTTGGGTTTCTCCTCTCCCCTGCCCTCCCCTCCACAGGTGTGTGGAGGGGAGGGAGAAGAAACTCAGGGTTCGACAGGGGCGCGGGCTTTTGTTACAACGCAGCACGGTTCACCCGGAAGCAATGTCGAAGAACCACTTCATAGGAGGCATCTGGCCCGTCGTGCAACGGGAACTGCGCGAAGGGGCGCGGCGGCCTGTCAACCACCGGCTGCGGTTTTTGAGCGCGGTCGTGGGGACGTTGTTGTTGTGGTTCGTCGTCGGCCTGTATTTCGGGCCGATTGAGGAATTGGGCGGTTATCTTCTGGGCTGCCTTCATTCCCTGGTTCTGGGGCTGATTTTTGCGATAGTGCCCGGCTTGACGGCGGATTGCATCGCGCGGGAGAAACGGGAGGGAACGCTGGGGTTGCTATTCTTGACTCCCTTGAAAGCGGGCGGCATTGTCGCCGGCAAGTCGCTTGTCCAGGCGCTGCGGGCCTTTACTCTTTGGCTGGCGGTGGTGCCGATCCTCATCATTCCGTTCATAGCGGGAGGCGTCACTTGGTTCGATGCTCTCTCCGCGGTGAGTTTGGAATTTTGCGCTATGGTGCTGTGTCTGGCGGCGGGCCTGCTCGCCTCCTCCCTGGCGAGGGAGCGGAACATGGCGTTCCTTCTGGCATACGTCTTCGGAGCCGGCTTTTTGTTTTTCTTTAGCGTGCTTTCCGTCGTTTTCCTTGCCGTCGGGCTTCACGGAGTCGGCTTCGTTGTTACTCATTATCCGGATTGGTGGCAAGCGTATCTGGGGATCGTTACTGCTTTCCTCGGAACACCTATTCTGGCCGGTTATCGAGGATGGACCAGCGCGCTCGCAAGATCCGGTTTGGGCCCTGTCTGGGCGTCGCTTTGTTTGACCATGCCGCCGGTCGCGCTGCTGACATTCTATGCGATCGCCCGATTCGCGGCGTACAGGATCAATAGTTCGTGGCAGGACAAAGTTCCCTCGGCCCGGCGCGAGAGTTTTCTCCGGCGATATTGCACGCCGCTGTTCCAACGCCGGTTCCGGCGCAAGATGCAACGGACGCTGGATTGGAACCCCATCGCCTGGCTGCAACAGTATTCCTGGAAGGCGCGTTTGAGCAAGTGGGGGCTTTGCCTGGCTTTTTCGCTGATCTTGGGCCTGGCTCGCAACGCCAGCGAGGACGCGCGTGACACTATCTATATGGTGTTGCTGCTGACGCTCGCCGGCGTCTATACCTTTGCCGGGGTGAGCGGTTTCTTGGAGGAAAAGCGCAGCGGCGCGCTGGAATTGCTTTTGGTCACGCCGATTCCTGTCAACAAACTCATCTTCGGCCGGGTGTGGGGCTTGTGGAAACAATTCCTTCCCGCGGGCCTGGTCCTGATCTGCTTCTTCATTGTCTACCGAATGAACGTTTATCTTGATTGGGCTAATTTTCTTCAAGTTCTATTTCTCTATGTCTGCCTTTTCCTCACTCTGCCCGTTTTCGCCACTTATTTTGCCTTGCGGGTGAAGAATTTAGTTGTGGCGGCCGTTCTAACATGGGTTGCCCTGTGGATTCCCGGATGCTTCGTGATGGAGGCCATGGCGGACGTAGGTCGGGGTTACGATTCGGCGGACGCGGCGGTGATGCTGCCGCCGCTGTTCCTCAGCTACCTGGCCTTTGCGCTGCTTGCCTGCGCCCTCCTGCGGCACAGCCTGTCGCGGCGGATTTATTCGTTCTGACTTTGGTGTAGGGTCGAGCCTCTGGCTCGAAATCGGCGCAGAGCGCCGACACTCCAACAATCAAAATCGGCGCAGAGCGCCGATGCTACAATAATTAGATCGGGCAATCCAAAAGTTGGGCTTGATTTTGGAAAGGCGGGCTGGCATTGTCCGTGAACCGCCCGGGAACAGCCCGGGCGCAAGTTGAATTAGAATCAAAAACCAGACATCGAACCGTGGCTAAAGAAGAGCCAATCGAATTGAACGGCAGGGTGACGCAGGTCCTGCCGGGGACGATGTTTCGCGTGGCGCTGCCCAACGGCCACGAGGTGCTGGCTCATATCTCCGGCAAGATGCGCAAGAATTTCATCCGCATCAGCGTGGGCGACAAGGTCAACGTCGAAATGTCCCCTTACGATCTGGGCAAGGCGCGGATTACCTTCCGGCAGTAGGGCGGGCAGAGGAAAGCGGCGCTGGCGCCTCATCCTTACCCAAAAAATTGGCGGCTAAAAATCTGAAGTTCCTTCCTCCGTTCCACGTTGAGTTTTGCCAGGCAAGCTCATCGCGGGCGGTGCCGCCCGCCGGAAGGCGCGCCAGAGTCTCCCGCAGTCGGCTCTGGCCGGTTAAACAACGATCATGCTGGCCGCGCACCAGCAGATGCACGTTGGGGGGCGCCGCCTGCTTTTGATCGAAGAGTTCATAAATATCCGATTCGCGGTCCCCACAGACCACCAACTGCGTTTGGAGCGTTTGCCGCGCCCGCTCACCAGCCGCTTGCAGCGCCCGGATCCAGCGACCGCTCTCCTTTTCATCGACCGATTGCTCATTGCGATGGGCCGTGTCACTGTCAGGCGGTCGCTGGTGTTTAGCAATTAATTTTTTGGGTAAGGATGAGGCTGTCGCGCCGCACTCCAAAGCGGCCTGCCGGCCGCCTGGCTTTCGCGCAAAATTACAATTGACACATTTTCAAGTGCAAATTCTCAATTGCCTTTAAGATTGCGCCTCTTTATCGGAGCTTGTTCTTGCATGAGCCATTCTACGCCTCCCGTTTCTTCGGGGAGAAGGTGTGGGTGGCGAGGCCGTAGAAGGACTCGGCGGCTTCCATGATCGTCTCGGACAGGGTCGGATGGGGATGGACGCATTCGGCCAGGTCGCGCACGTTGCCGCGCATTTCAACGACTACAACTGCTTCCGCGATCAACTCGCCCGCGCCGTAGCCCACGATGCCCGCTCCCAGAACCCGTTCGGTCTCCGTGTCAATCAGAAGTTTTGTCAGGCCCTCGGCGTGGTCAAATGTCATCGCCCGGCCGGACGCGGCCCAGGGGAATTTGGCGACTTGAACCGCGATGCCCCGTTCCCTGGCCTCGGCCTCGGTGAGGCCGCACCAGGCCACTTCGGGATCGGTGAAAACGACGGCGGGGATGACGACGCCGGCGGTGGTGCCCGCCTGGCCGAGGATGGTCTCCACCGCGATGCGCCCCTCCTTGGTCGCTTTGTGCGCCAGCAGAACGCCGCCGGCAATGTCGCCAACGGCCAGGATGGCGGGGTCGGCGGTCTCCTGCCGGTCGTTGACTTTGATAAAGCCGCGTTCGTCCTGTTCCACTTTGGTGTTCTCCAAGCCGAGGTCCCGGCAACGCGGCACGCGCCCGACGGACACCAGCACGCGGTCATAAAGTTCCTCGCGCGGCGTTTTGTCCGGGCCTTCGGTGACGGCGAGTATCTTTTTGCCCTTGGTCGCCATTTGAGTGACTTTGGTTTTGAAGCGCAGTTCGCGGAAGGTGGCCTGGGCGTGTTTCAAAACGGGCCGCACCAGGTCGGGGTCCGCGCCGCTGAGAATGGTGTCCAGCGCTTCGACCACGACGACTTTGCTGCCGAGGTTGGCATAGACGCCGCCCAATTCCATGCCGATGTAACCGCCGCCCACGATGAGCAAATCCTCCGGCACCTCCTCCACTTCCAGCGCCTCGGTGGAAGTCATCACGCGCGGATTGCCGAGGTCAAAGGCCTTGGGCAGGGCCGCGTTGGAGCCGACGGCGACAATGGCCTTTTCAAAATTGACGAATTGCTGGCCATCGGGGGTTTCCACGCGCAGGGTGGTCGAGTTCTCGAAATAGCCGCGCCCTGTCAAGACTTGCACGCCGCGTTTCTTGGCCAAAAACGAAACGCCGCCGGCGAGTCTTTCGACGATGGAATTTTTCCACGAGCGCAATTTGTCCAGTTCGATTTGCGGCGGGCCGAAGGTGATGCCGCGATGGGCCGATTCGCGCGCCTCGACGATCATCTTGGCGGCGTGCAGGAGGGCTTTGGACGGAATGCAGCCGCGATTGAGGCAGACGCCGCCGAGTCGTTTATCCTGCTCGACGAGGAGAACTTTTTTGCCGAGATCCGCGGCATAAAACGCGGCCGCGTAACCGCCCGGGCCTGCGCCCAGAACCAAGATTTCAGTGCTGATGGTGTCCATGTGGTGGAGTGTTCGGGTGTTGTGTTGGAGTGATGGAGAGTTGGAGTGAAACGGTCACTCCATCACTCCATCCCCCTTTCATCAAAGTGTTCGAAGCCCTGCACGATCTCGAGCAGGAACCGGACGGCAGCGCCGCCGTCAATGACGCGGTGATCGTACGA
>Ga0187871_10002115_pt1 | contig 16456 bp, 13 predicted proteins | sample June2016WEW_16_1_FD_132988 | JGI IMG/M metagenome (GOLD analysis project Ga0187871, IMG submission 132988) | Peatland microbial communities from SPRUCE experiment site at the Marcell Experimental Forest, Minnesota, USA - June2016WEW_16_10 | ecosystem: Environmental > Terrestrial > Soil >...
ATCCGGCGGCTGAAGGACAAAGTGGCAACGCGCTCCGTGCCTACCGGCGAGGTGGAATTGCGCGGGAGCCAAGCCTGGCTGCTGGGTTCCGGCGCGCACCTGGGAGTGCACCCGATTCTGGAAGTGCTAAACCTGTCGCGGGCCACCAACGCACTCGGCAGCATGGCGATTGCGCAGCGCGCGCTGGCGGAATCCGCGGATTTCGCGGGGCAGCGCATCGCTTTCGGGCGCCCCGTCTTCGATCATCCGCTGATGCGGAAACAGTTCGACGAGCGCATCGAGACCTTGCAGGACGGCTTTGCGCTGGGATGGGAGAGCATTGTGCGGCTGAACGAAGTGTGGCGCGAAAAGCCGCCGTATTCGAACCGTTATCAGCTCTCCCGGCTGGTGGCGCACCTGGCGAAATACTGGACCTCGGACGTTGCGCCGCAGATTGCGCGCTGGGCTATGGAGGTACACGGCGCGCTCGGCGTGCTGGCCGAATTCCCGGTGGAGCGCTGGTTTCGCGAGGCGATGGTGCTGACCATCTGGGAAGGCACCTGCCATCGCCAGATTCTGGACGGCATGGAGGTGATGGAGCGGAAAGGGGCGCACGACTTCCTGTTCGAGCAACTGCGGGACGCGGCCGATCCTATCGACCTGGCGGAGATGCGGCGCCGCGTGGAAGCGCATTTGGCCTTGCCCCCAGCGGTGCGCGAGGCGGGCGCGGAGGAGATGTTCCGCGAGTTGGCGATCTTCACGGCGCGCACGGTGCGGCATGCGGCGGTGCCGGCGGGGGCGTAGTGCACGTTGGGCTGGGGCGACGCGCTGGCTTCCGGACATGTGGATCCCCGGCAAATAATCCGCGCCATTGGTTGAGTGCTCCAGGCACCCTACAAAAATCGCGTCTTGTAACTTTGTTGAGCCATAAGGCCGCCGCCTACAGTTCTGCAAAACGGGCGTTTCGAGCATGCCTGCCATCAATAGGCCAGCGAGCATAAGCCGTGGCCCGCCGCCATGCCGCCCCAAGGAGGAAGCCGTGGTCCTGATGTATGGCTTTGACGATTGGAGTGATGGCCAATTTGTTTCACTCGATGTGAACCGAAGCAGGTTGGAAACCGGCGCATTCCTTCTATTCTGGACCGGCTTGAGAACAGCGGGTCGATTGCTCGATAACGCGCCAAATATACGCAGCTATATCGGATCGAACCTGTTCACGCTTGTTCGCAACATATCATCTATGGGTCCCCGGGGAGTCGCCGACCGACTCAATCAGCTAAGAATCCACTCTGGCTTGAGCGATACGCAAGTCCTGAACGGCGCGGCGAGTGGGGAACTGCCCGCTGAGCCCCACTTCGCAGAATGGCTGGTCTCGCGGGAGAAGCGAACTTGTCCGTTAAGTTTTGGAATCGAGCCGAGGCGGCGAATGCTCTGGAGGCGAGAACTGAAGCTGATCTTGGTAGTATTGACCTGCCGGTACCGCCCGAGTGTTTCAGGGAAATCCGACTCTATCTACAGAGGATAACCGATACTGGCCGGACCAAGAACGGTGTTCACGTGATCTCATTCAGAACGCTTGAAAACGGCGACACCCAGATCGATGCCGGCCCCACGATCTTCCACGAGCCTTGCAGTAACTGTATCCAGTTCCGTTCCGGTGCTCAACTGTCATTCGGGATCACATTGCGCTTCGATGGGGTGAAAACGAGTTTGCTATCCTACCGTTTCTATCTCCATATGCTGCCACAAAGCGGTCTCAAGTTTATTCGGATCGATTTGAATCCGCCCAAGGCGCGCTACGATCCACTCCACCTTCCCCGTTCCCATATGCACCCCGGATTTGAGGGAGTGCACATCCCCTTCCCGGTCATGCGGCCTTTGGAGATCTTAGATCGGTTGGTCCACGTTATCGAACCTCGTTTTGCGCCCTGACGGTAAGCGGTGCCGAGCCGGAGAACCGGTTGACGGACAGGTCGCATGAGTGGCTATTGGCCGGCTCGGATCACCATCACCCGTGCAAGAGAGTGTAGCATCAGTAAGTGCGCTAGGTGCCTAACCGGTTTTTCAGCAACTTATGCAATTCGCTTTGTTGAGCCGTAGCACGGACGGGGTCATCGGCGAAGGGGCAACGCGGGGCGAGCAGGCGGAGTGCGCCAGGCGCGTGTCGTGGCGTATGTCAGGTCGCAGAATGGTTCTAAACGAAAGGCTGCTCGAGCGAAGGGCTTTGCGGCGTCAGCAACTCGGCGCCGGATTCGGTGATGTGCATATCGTCTTCGAGCCGCACGCCGAATTCGCCGCGGATATAAATTCCGGGCTCATCGCTAAACGTCATATTCGCCGCCAATGGCAGGGTGTTGCCGCGAACCAGATACGGCCACTCATGGCCATCCATACCCAGGCCGTGGCCCACGCGATGCGTGAAGTATTTGTAGGCGGGTCCATAGTCCGCATCCAGGATGATTTTGCGGGCGGCCGCATCCACCGCCTCGCACGGCACGCCCGGGCGCGCCGTGGCCAGGGCCGTACTTTGGGCGCGATGCACGATGTCGAAGACCTGTTTCATCTTGTCCGTAGCCTTCCCCAGCACAAACGTGCGGCTGATATCGGACTGGTATCCTTCCACGGTGCAGCCGTCGTCGATCAGCACGATGGAACCTTCGCGGATGACCTGGGGCTGGCGCGAACCGTGCGGCAGAGCCGTGTATTCTCCCACCTGCACGCTGGCGTAACCGGGGAATCCGAGCGCGTGGTAGGCGTCGCCGATCAAATCGCCAAACTCATGGGCGGTCATGCCGGCGCGCATGGACTTCCAGGCGGCGGTATAGGCTTCGAGCGTCACGCTGGAGGCCAGGCGCAGCAGCGCCATCTCGGCCGGACTCTTGATCATGCGGCACCCGGATGTGACCGGCGTCGCGCTGGCCACGGTGGCTGCCGGGGCCGCTTTCGCGATCTTTTCCGCAAAGACGAACGGAGTGGTCTCTTCGATACCGATCCTGCCCGTGACGAGGCCGGCCTCTTTCAGACCGGCGGCCACCAGGGCGTAGGGATTGTCGTCTTCCTGCCAGGTATAGACATGCGCGTCCGTGACCGGGCCGGCGGCGATCTGCTCCCGCGCGCGATCCTCTTCGAAGCCGGGGCAGACGAAGAAAGCGTTGCCGCGCGCGGGAACGATCATCATGAACAGACGCTCGCTGTTGCCCCAATGGGCGCCGCTGAAATAGTTCAGGGAGGTGCCGCCCGCCAGGCAGATGGCGTCGATTTTGTTCTCCTGCATCAACTGCTGGGCGCGTGCGATGCGCGCCTTTCGTTCGGCGGTCGAAATCGGCTGCGCTTCGGAGCGGCGGTTCTTCAGTTGGGATATCGGCGTACGGGCCGGCGCAGCAGACAAAGCGGCGGGCGCCAGTGCGGCGGAGAGCAGGAAGGATCGGCGTGTGGCCATCTCTGTAGTTTAGTCGATACGCTACATTGGTCTATTGCGTCTGGCCGCCACATTCTTCGCGACGGCCCTGGCCGCGTGGGCGCAGGGCAACTACGAGATCCAGGTCTATGGATCGGACCTGGTGCCGCCCCACAACACCATGGTGGAATTGCACACCAACTTCACTTTCGAGGGCACCAAGACCATCATCGACGGCATGCTGCCCACCGAGCACCAGGAGCATGAAACCCTGGAGATCACGCATGGGTGGAACGAATGGTTCGAAACAGGCCTGTATCAGTTCACTAACCACCAACCCGGCGGCGGCTGGATGTGGGTGGGAACGCATATTCGCCCGCGCGTGGCCGTTCCGGAACGCTATCATTTACCGGTAGGAATCAGCCTGTCGACGGAAATTGGCTATCAGCGCGCCATCATCTTCGCCGATACGTGGACTTGGGAAATCCGCCCGATCATCGATAAGAAGCTGGGGCGGTGGTATAGCGCGTTCAATCCGGCGCTGGATCGCGCTTTTCACGGTCCGGACACGCGGCGCGGGCTGGAGTTCTCGCCCAACTTCAAGGTCAGTTACGACATCACTCCGAAGATCGCCGGGGGGCTTGAGTATTACGGCGCGCTGGGTCCGATCACCGGCTTCGATCCGCTGCCGGAACAGGAGCAGCAAATCGTGCCTGCCATCGACCTGAATTTGAGTCCAAAGTGGGAGTTCAACTTCGGTGTGGGGGTTGGGGTTACGCACGGCACCGATCACATACTGGTTAAGATGATTTTGGGATACCGGCTGAGCCGGTAGGGAGGAGCTTACGCCTGAATCGGGCGGCGGGGCTTCTCTCCCACCACCACTACCGTATCGAGGACCTGCCACTGGTCGCGATGCTCGACACGGGTCACTTCGAATCCGGCATCGCGCATGATTTCCGCGAATGGCTCCGGCTCATACAGCCGGAATCCCTCCCAATCGCGTGTTAGCGGTCCCAGGCTGGATGCGGAACGGAACCCGGCCGCCAGACGCCCGCCGCGCTTCATCACGCGGGCTATTTCGCGCAGGCTGCCAGGCAGATCCGGCCAATAGTACAGGCTATTGACCGTCAGCACTTTGTGAAAAGTGCCGGCTCGAAACGGGAGTTTCGCGACATCGCCCCATTTCACTAAAACGCGCGCCTGCAACTTCTTGTCGCGTAGCATGCGGGAAGCTGCTTCGACCATCTCGCGGGAGTAGTCCACGCCCACGATCTTCGCCTGGGGCGCACGGGCCGCCAGGGAAACGAGGGAAAGGCCGCCGCCAAATCCGATATCCAGAATGGCGTCCTTGGGCCGCGGATCAAGCAACGCGACGGCTGCATTCACCAACCGCGTATTGGAGAGGTTCAGGATGGGTCCCATGAACAACGCGCCAAACCAACCGGATGGCTTGCCGAACTGGGATCGCAGGAGAGTGTCGCCGTACATGCCGCGCCTCCTGTCTCCCATAATAAGACATTGCGGTCCCGTTTTGACGAATCTCGGGCTCCGGATGCGTATGATATACTCCGCGAATGGCTGCTGCCGCCGGCTCCCAGAGCCGGACTTCCACCGTCCCCCGGCATAGCGCCATGGTCCGCGTCACTCACTGGATCACCACGCTATGCTTTTTTGCGCTGCTCCTCAGCGGAGTCGAGATTCTCATTTCGCACCCCCGCTTTTATTGGGGCGAAGCCGGCAATGTACTCACGCCCGCGCTGTTCGTGCTACCGATTCCAGCCTCGCGTTCAACCGTGCCGACCGGCTACGGGTACGTGCTACCGGACCAGAACGGCTGGAGCCGCTATCTCCATTTTCAAGCGGCGTGGGCGGCTGTTTTGACCGGGCTATTCTATGCGTTCTACGGCCTGTTCACACGCCATTTCCGTCGGAATCTGCTGCCGTCCCGCCGCGATTTATCATGGCGGAGTCTTTCCGGTTCGATCGCGAATCATGTGCGATTCAAGCGGCCGGGTGATGGAGAAGACCGGTCCTACAACGTGCTGCAGCGCCTGTCGTACCTCTTGGTGATCTTCGTGCTGTTTCCGCTGGTAATCTGGACGGGCCTGGCGATGTCTCCCGCGGTCGCATCCGCGTTTCCTTTCGCCGTTACCGCATTCGGCGGGCAACAATCCGCGCGTACCCTCCATTTCTTCGTATCCATTTTCCTGGTGCTGTTCCTGCTGGTACACATCGTGATGATTTTTCTGGCCGGATTCAGAAACCGCATGCGCGCCATGATCACGGGCGGCGCGCGCGGACAGGGTGAGGAACACGCATGAGCAAGCTCTCGCGACGCAGATTACTTAAGACCGGGCTGGCGGCCACGGCAGGCGCATCCGGGCTGGTGGTGGCCGCCGAGCTTGCGGATCGCTTTGGCCTGATCCCGCCCGATCACGGGGGACTCTATGGCGCGGGAGAAACACTAACCTATGCTTCGCAGCGGCTGCTGACCAGGCACTCGCTAGCCCGGGAATTCTCTCGCAGCCAGATTTCGAAACCTCCATTCGCCAACGACACGGCGCCTATGAATGCCGCGTACAAGCGCCTTCAGGCCGGTGGATTCACGGACTGGCGGCTGGGCGTCGATGGCATGGTCAGCCGGCCCTCTTTGTTCTCACTGGCGGAGCTGAAGAGCTATCCGGTTCGCAGCCAGATCACGCATCTGGCCTGCGAAGAGGGCTGGTCGTATATTGCCGAGTGGACAGGGGTGACTCTCTCCCACGTGCTGGACGCCGTTGGAGTCCACCCGCAAGCCAGATACGTGGTCTACCGATCTATAGAACCGGATTGGTGGGACAGCATCGATATGGCCGATGCCTTACATCCGCAAACTCTGATCGCCTACGGGATGAACGGCGCTGAACTACCCGTGGGCAACGGCGGACCGCTGCGCATGCGACTACCGCGGCAATTGGGTTATAAGAGCGTGAAATACATAACCCGCCTCACGCTCACCGACAATCTGAAGAGATTCGGCAAGGGATTGGGTTCCGCGTCGCCGGAAGGCGGTTATGCCTGGTACGCAGGCATCTGACAAGGGCAAACGCCGGGCTCGACTACCTTTCGGCGATCCGATTCGTCTAAGTGAGACGCCATGAACAAACCTCTGTCCCTCCTTCTGCTGCTCCCGCCCTTTCTCCTGGCCCAGCCAGCTACCGTGACGGGACGATGGTTCGCGAACGCCGACTTCTACGGCACGCCCATCAACTTCTCCTTGGAACTCAACCAGCAGGGCGACAAGATCACGGGCGACTTCGACGGCGACAAACTGGAGGGAACTCTTACCGGCGATTCGCTGCACTTCCTGGCGAAAGACGACCACGGCGGCTCGGAGGATCTGACGGCTACGATCCACGGCGGCACGATGTCCGGTACCGTCATCTTCATCGACGGCGACGACAAGGACCATCCGACGAGCCACCCTTTCACGGCCAAGCCTATACCGCAGCGCCGGGAAGGGCCGGCGCAACGCCACGACTTCGTCCCTTCAACTTTCTATCGCCAATTCTCGGCCACGAACAAGCCCGTACTGAGCGTTTTCCCCGGCGACAGCGTCCATACGACCACGGTAGATGCCGGCGGCACGGACGAAAAAGGCGTGGCGCGGGTACTGGGCGGGAACCCGGAGACCGGGCCATTTTATATCGAAACCGCGGCGCCCGGCGACATCCTGGTAGTTCACCTGACGCGCCTGCGCCTGAACCGCGATTGGGCCATCAGCGACGATGGAATTGTGGATCGGGGAGTGGACAGCGACCTGGCGGTGAAGATGAAAGACACCTTCAAGAACGTGCGCTGGCACCTGGATCGCGAGCGGGGCGTGGCAACCTCGGAGAAGCCCGGCGAGCACCTGAAGCAATATACGGTGCCGCTGCGCCCTATGTTGGGATGCGTGGCCGTCGCGCCGAACTCAGCACAGGCGCCGCCGGGCACGGGAGACTCAGGCCGCTGGGGCGGCAACATGGACTTCAATGAGATCGTCGAAGGGGCGACGGTTTATTTGCCCGTCAATGTGCCCGGGGCGCTGCTGTACGTCGGAGACGGGCACGCCGCGCAAGGCGATGGCGAGTTGAACGGGAACGCGCTGGAAACGTCGATGGATGTAGAGTTCACGGTAGATGTGCTTCCCCACCAACCGATCATGAATCCACGCGTCGAATCCGCCACTCACATTATGGCCATGGGGCTTTCCGGCTCGCTCGACGACGCTTTTCGTACGGCTACCGCCAACATGGCGCAGTGGCTGACCGATGTTTACAAGCTGACTCCGTCGGAACTGGCGCAGGTGCTGGGGACGTCGGCCGAATACAAGGTCAGCGAGGTGGCGGATCGAAACGCGGGCATCGTAGTGAAGATCAATAAGGAACGCCTGAAGGCCTTGACCGCCGCGCATTGAATTCCGAAAGGTCCAGATGGCCGGGTCAATGCCGGCGTCCGTACCTGTGGGGCGGGCAATCTTGCCCGCAGCCGCCTTTCCAGGCGGCCAGAGCCGGCTGAAAGCCGGCTGCGGCCAAGATTGGCCGCCCCACAAGGAATCGCCTGGGCCCGTTATCCGTTCACTTCCACACCGACCCCATGATTTCCCGCCGCCCGGACAAATCGCCATCGGGCACCACCACCGCAATCCAGGGAGTCCGCGGTTGCGCGACGTGTCCGCGCCACTCCAGCGTGGCGGTTCCATCGCTTTGCAGGAGCACTTCCTTTTCAGCGCCGCTGAAGGTCAGGTTCTCTGCGCGAAGCTGTAAGCGGTGAACGCCGCGGCCGCGCGCCAGGGCCTTTACCGTCACATCGCCCGCGGCTGTGGTTTCGCTCGAAACCTGGAGGTCCCACCATTGTCCCGGCAGGAGATTCAAGTTATATGTTCCAGCGGACAGAAATGTACGGGCCGTTTCGCAATCCCGGCTGCGGACGGTATATCTTCCTTCCGGTACATATGTCCGGAAGTTTCCCGTAGCAGGATCCGGCTGAACTTCGAGCTTGCGGCCCCAATTCTTCTCTTGAAACACCACCGGGCCGGCGGCCTGACCCTCCACCAATGCCGGTCCGTCAAGATCGCGCATGACGGCAATCCAGCGGCCCACCGGATGCACCCAGACCTCTTTGTAGGTCCAGGTGTTTTGGACCGGCCAATAGGGCACGTCGCTATCGCCGCGGCTCTGAATACCCACCGGCAGCGAACCTACGATGTCACCGGAAGAGGGCGAGTACTGCGGCGTAAAATCATATCCTTCGCCCCACATCATGCTCTGGGAAAACGGATTCCGGCCGACCACCCATTCGAGTTGCTGCTGCGCAAGCTGTTCGGCGTCCAGGTTGCCGCGCAAATGAGAAGCCAGACCCAACGCCTCGGCCTGCGGCAGAATTGTGCCGAACTCGCCGCGATAATCCATCCAGACCGCGAGCCTCCGCAAATAATAGCCACTTCCCAGCGGCACGCCGTTCAACACTTGCTGGCGAAAGGATTCTTTGCGCGACTCCGGCGCGTCTTGATACTCGTCGTCTTTATAAATCGACGCCGGCAACACACCGTACGGCTCGGTGTTCCGGACCATGCTCTTCAAGTACTCCGAATGTTGGGCCACCGCAGAATACCACTTCATCCAGTCCGGATGATCCGGAAATGCGTCGCAGAGCCGGGTTAGCGCGAGGATGGGCGCATTTTCGCGGCCGCGGTGCACGTAGTGCAAAATGCGGTCTTTCGCGGGACTGGTGTAGAAAAACCCCAGGAGGGGAACGGTCCAGTCCGGCCGCTTGCGCTCCTGGGAGTCGAGGATCACTTGCGCCATTTTCACCGCCTGGTCCGCATAGCGTGGGTTCGCCGTGGCGCGCCACAGTTCGACCGACGCGAGCACGCCTTCAGAAGCCACCTCGTGCACTACGCCCGCGGAATCGAAAGCCACATGGAACCGTTCGCTGGATGGCGGCCCGGCTTTGGCCATACCCTCCACCGCGAATGCCCAATCGGATTCCGCCATCTTCAGTGCATAGGCAGACAGCCTGGGATCGCTATCTTTCAGCACGCGCGCGCCAATGGCTTCCGCAGCCGATGCCAGGAAGTTCACGAAGGGGTCGTTCCTGGCGGTGGACGTCACGTCGTCAAACGTGCCCAGAATGCCATCGGTGCGGCGGCTGCTGACGGACCCCGCATTGCGGTAACCGTCGCCGAAGCTGGTCTTGAGCACCCAGTCGAGACCCCAGCGAGCCTCTTCGATCAGGCGGTCGTACAACTGCGGATCGGCGCCTTGGGCGTGCAGGCGCTCCGCGAGACTGAACATCGCATAAACAATGTCGCCGGTGTTTCCCATGCCCTGCGTCAGATCGCCGGCATCGTGCCAGCCGCCGCTGATGACAATCCGCTTGTCGCCGTGAACCGACTGCCAATCGCGATGGCAGACGCCGTGTACACCGGGGATCGCCATGCCGCAGCGCTCCACATAAAAGAAATTCAGCGCCTTCAGAATCGTTTCGCGCCAAACGTCGGAAGCAATGCGAAATGGCCGCGTCGCTTCACCACCGGATTCGATGCGATACCAGCCGGGCTGCTGAACCTCGGAAAAGTCCATCACCTGGAAGAGTCCGATAGAGGTTTTCACCGATTGCAGAGGCTTCCAAAGGACCGTCTGCCCGGTGGCTTGATCGATCAGATGAAAGTCACCCGAGGTGAGGTCGCCGGCGATGGCCGTTTTCCGGCTGCCAGGCTGGTAGCCCGCGTGGGAGTAGGAGATGCGTCCCGGCCACACGCCCCAACCTTCGATGTAATCCGGATCGACCTGCTGCAGTTCCAGCCGGTCGAAATAATAGGTCGCCGTATCGGCGGCTTCGGGCTCATTGCCCGCCATGTAATAAGAGAAATCGAGTGCCGTAATCTTGTCCCGGGATACATTGCCGATCTCCCATACGACATGGTTCCACTCGTGGTTGCGCAAGACCAGATTCGTTTCACCCTCCTGTCCAAAGGCCGGCGGCACTTTTACCAGGCCGTCGTTATGCAGGGCAAGTCCCAGGGCGGTGACATAAGCGCCCGCGGAATCGGGATAAATCCATACGGAAATGCGGTTGAAACTGCTCCAGTTCTCGCCGTCGAAGCGGCGCGTGACGCCGGTTTCTCCCCATCCGCGGCCGTTCGCCGGTGCGGGCACATTCAATTTTGTCGGCGTACGCAGGCGCAGCACACTGCCACCGTTGCGGGACTGTTCCCTGGTCAGCGTGATTTCGGCGGTAACGGCCTGGGAACGGGATACCTCGGCTTTGACGCGCGAGTCCACTAACGCAGGCGGGTTATTGGTGAATGCCGTCCAACGATCGAGGCTGCTCATATCGTCCAACAGGCGGCCGGCAAGCACCTTCTTGTTGAGCCAACGATAAGAAGCGGAATCCTGAAAGTTCGCGGTTAATGGAAGCGGGCCGGGGATCTGGGCCGGGAGAATGGCGCCCAGGGCGAGGAGCGTAACCATCCATCGTAAATGCGGAAGCATTGTCATAGCTGCATCTTGAGGTGCATTCTGGTGAGCCAGGCGGACAGAGCCAGTATGAAAGCGGTGAATAAGCAGGCCCGGAACACTCCGAAGGCGCCTTGCGAACCCGAGGCTGAAATGAATTGGAGCGGCGGAATTACCGAACAGATCCAGGGCAGGAGGTAAGTTAGCAGCGTGTTGGAGCCAGCCGGCTTGACAAAACCTGCCCAGGCGGTGACACGCTTGATATCCACCACATAGTACAGGGCGAATAGGATCACGACACTTGAGGCTTCCGAAAACAGGCACCATGTGGGTGTCGCGTGGTTCTTCGAAATACCTAGCGGCATCAGCGCGATCCCAGCGGCCAAGAGGATCAGAGCCAGAGCCGCCGAAGTGTAGAGTTTCTGTTTCAGGGTGGCCACGAGTCCATCAAACCGGGGGGAATCGAACATGATGAAGGAAAAAACCACGCCCGCCATTACGATGGACGCCAGGGCGCCGTCCGCGAGTGGCCAGAAATAAAGCGGCACATTTCGAAGCATGGGAAGCGCTCCCAGTTTCGAGGCTGCGTTCATGATATTTAAGGCGGCAAACGCGGCGGCGAACCACCAGAATTTCTTCGGCAGCACGAGATAAACGATCCCCGCGCAGAAGTAGGCGAAGCCGATCAGGCCGAGGATTTCGGGATAGCCCATATCGAGTCCGGCGACCCCGCCACTGGGCGCTCTTCTGCGGAAGATGCATACCAGGACCACCAAGACCGTCAAACCCGAGGATTTCAGAATTCGATAGAGCGGCTGGTGCTTGCCTGACTTCGGATAGACGCTCCAGGACAGCAGAATTCCGGCGAAGGCCAGAACATCCCAAGTTTGAGTGCTCACACCGGTCAGTCGCGGATCGGCGTTTCCGAGATTTGCGAGGATGTAGCCTATGGCGACAAGGCTGAGCGAGCGGACGACGACGTGTTTCAGCACATCGAGCCAGGAATCGCCCAAGGCCCGGCGGCGGTCGATCGCCAGCGGCATGGAAATTCCCACGATGAAAAGGAATGCAGAGAAGACCATGTCGACGTAGGTCATGCCGTTTACGCCTTCGGGCATGTGATGGGTCCACCACGGCAGTCCCTTGACGCCGGCGACATCGTTCACGAAGACCATTACGAGAACGGTAAGGCCCCGGAAAATGTCGATGGACAGGACGCGGGCCGGAGCGGCGTTTGGGTTGACAGGTGCGATGGCGGGCGTGGAGGCGCTCATTCCCCTGGACGTTAACACCTTGCCGTGGGCGTGGACAAGTACCGCAGGCCAGGCAATGAGCGGCGAGAGGTTTGGGGGCGCTTAGCGAACTTCGCGAGCCAGGCCTTGCCGCCTGGCGGAATCGAAGATGCCCTGCAGAGCTTTGTCGATCTCGGCGGAGGCCCGCGCCTGCACTTGGTTGACCGCGCTTTGCTCCCGGTTCACAACGGCTTGCCTCTGGTTCACTTTATCCTGTTCGGCGTTCACGACGCGCTGTTTGCCATTCACCTCCGATTGGAGTTGATTGACGCGGGTCTGTTCTTCGTCGCCGCGGTTCACCTGATTTTGCTGCCGGTTGACGTCGGCCTGCGCGCGGTTCACGTCCGCCTGGTGGCTGTTGACGCCCCCTTGCAGGCGGTTCACTTCCGCCTGATGGCGACTTACTTCGGATTGCCGGCTATTGACCTCTCGTTGGGGGGCCATGGCGTCTTCGAATTGGGCCAGGATACGGCCGTCAGTCACGATGTAGTCACGGCCATCCTGCCGGAACCAGGCATAGTGAGACCCGTATTTGGAGCGCCACGCTTCAAAGCGCGGCTCGTCATGGCTATCCCATGAGCCGCTCGAAGAGTCGCCCGAAACGATCAGATATCGAGTGACGCGGGCGGTGCTCGGGGCGACCGCGGACTTAGCCTGAGGGACTTGGGGCGCTGCCGGCGCCGCCAGGAATACAATTGCCGCCGGCAGGAGAATGGTTCTAAGGCCGTAACGCGTCGTACGATGAGTAGGATCTGCTTTTTGGTAATGAGCCATGGCGGCTACCTCCCGGGTGCGCCTGCAACACTTGGACGGATGGGAGGCAGACCGGTTAGCTGCTTATCCGTATGCCGCCGGAACCGTTTCTTTGGGATAATATTCGCACCACGACTACGAAGCTCTATGACGCACTGGTAGTAGGCTCCGGCGCGAGCGGCGGCTGGGTCGCGAAAGTCCTTACCGAGCAAGGCATGGAAGTACTGGTGCTCGAGGCCGGACCGCCGCGAAGTCCCACGCGCGATTTCACCGAGCATGTCTGGCCGTACCGCATGCGTTACCGCGGCTTCGGAGATCAGAAAGCCCTGCTGCGGGATCAGCCTGTACAGCGGCTCTGTTATGCCTGCGACGAATACAGTCACCAGTTCTTCGTCAACGACCGCGAGCTTCCCTATAGCTTCCCCCAAGACAAGCCTTTCATGTGGATTCGCGGGCGCCAGGTGGGCGGCAAGACGTTTTGCTGGGCGCGCGTCAGCTATCGATACAGCGACTTCGAGTTCCAGGCGGCCGCGCGCGACGGTTATGGCGAGAACTGGCCCATCCAATACAAAGACCTTGAGCCCTATTACGACAAGGTCGAACGATATATCGGGGTAAGCGGGTCGGAGGAGGGGCTGCCGCAGTTTCCAGACGGTCGCTTTCTGCCGCCTATGCGTCTTTCCTGCGGCGAGCTACATGCCGGAGAAATCGTGGAGAAGCACTTCGGCTGGCGGATCATCCCCGACCGCACCGCGAATCTGACGGAGCCGCACAATGGCCGGCCCGCCTGCCACTACTGCGACCAATGCCAGCGCGGCTGCTATACGGCCTCATACTTCAACAGTCCCGCGACCACGCTCCCAGACGCGGCCCGGACCGGACGGCTGACGCTGGTTAGCGATGCCATCGTGAGCCACCTGGCGATGAACGACGACGGCAAAGCAAACGGCGTGGTCTTCTTCGACCGCCAGACACGCGCCGAGCGGGAAGCGCGGGCACGGGTCGTCGTCCTTGCAGCAGGGGCCCTGGAATCTACGCGTATCCTGCTGCACTCGCGTTCACCACGGTACCCGGAGGGGGTGGGGGCCGCGTCGGGAGCGCTGGGCCACTACCTGATGGACCACTTCACGCTCGAAGACGGCGGCGGCATATTCCCCGCGCTCAAATCGTCGCGGCGCGAGCCGGTTGGCAGGCCTGCCGGCTACATCATCCCGAAATACGTCAACGCCGATCCGCGCTATCGCGACAAGAATTTTCTGCGCGGGTACTATCTGGCCGGCGACAGCCACCAGGAACTTTACGGGCACGCGTTCGGCATACGAGGCTTTGGGAAAGAGTTCCGGCGCAAGGTAAGCCAGAACATTCCTTATCGCTTCGGCATCTACGCGCAGGGAGAGTGCCTGCCGCGCCATGACAATTTCGTGAAGCTGGATCCGGCTAAAACGGACGCGTGGGGCATTCCCGTACTGCACATCAACGCCAGCTACGGCGAGAACGAGAACGCCATGGCGCGGGCCATGCATACGCGGTTGAACGAGATATTGGATGCGGTCAAAGTCCACGAGCTACAGGCCCCCTCCGCCAAATTGAGCGTGTTTGGAAAGAACATTCACGAGTGCGGCACCGCGCGCATGGGCGACGACCCCAAGAAGAGCGTCGTCAATCGTTTCAACCAGGTCCACGATGCCCGGAACGTCTTCGTGACGGATGGCGCCTGCTTCGTCACGCAGGGTTGTTATGAGCCCACTCTGACCATCATGGCAATTTCCGCGCGCGCGGCGGACTACATTGCCGACGAATCGAAGAAAGGAAACCTGTGACGGAGCCGGACGAATTCACCAGGCGTCTCTGGCTGCTGCGGTTGGGTGGGGGCGCGGTGTTAACCGGATTCGGCGGTTTGGATCTGGACGCCGCGCCGCAGCCGGCCTTACCGCCCGGATTGTATCGGCCTTCCATCGATCATCTGGCGCATGTTCTGAAGCCTGTCGAAAGCGCGCAGGGGCCGTATGCGCCGCTCTTTTTCACCACTGGCGAGTACCAGAAACTTGCAGGCCTCGTGGGCGCAATGCTGGGTGAAGATCCCGCCACAACTCCCGTGCCTGAAATCGGGGCATGGATCGACTTGCTGGTGAACGACGCGGCCGCGGTCCGCAAAGCCGCGCAATCCCTCTCTCCGGCTCACCGCGCGCTGGCGAGCGCCTTCTATGGCGAGGAGGCCGTCCACGAATTGGAGACTTTCGACGCACAGCAGGTCTGCCGCGCGGGCCTGGCGCGATTGGACGCGGAGCCGCTGCCCACGCTCGCAGCGTTGGAAGCTGGCGGCGATCCATTTATCGGGTGGCTGAAGCGCCGCGTGATCGAAGGGTTTTATACGTCCCAGGCGGGGCTGAATGAGCTGGACTACAAGGGCAACGCATTTTACAGCGTGTCGCCAGGCTGCGATCCGGCTCCGCGGCCGTAATTTCGGCTTACGCCATCAGAACAGCCGGAACTTCCCGACCAGTCCGACGCCGAGTTGGGTTCCCCAGGTGCTGGTGATGCCGTTGCCGTCAAACGCCAGATTCCAGACAGCGCCGCCCGTGAAATTGAGCTGCAGGCCGTCTTTGTTGAGATCCACGTTGATGTTCACGGGAAACACCCCCAGCTGCGCGGTCGGCTGAACGGGCCCGCTCAAGTTGCCCTGCCCTTGAAATTGGGCGTAAGGATTGGCCAGGTGGAACATGCCGAGATGCAGGATCGGATCGACCCAGGTGGCATTCGCAAAACAAGCGAGCGTGAAATTGTTGCCCTGATTATCTACAAAACCGAGCGGGCTCTGCAGCAAACAACCGGTGGTGAACTCGACGTGGTTATCGTCATCGCTTTTGTTGAAGACGGTTTGCACGCCGACCGCGAAGGTGTCGACGAACGGGCCGCGGAACAGGCCCGTAAACTGGCGCTGGGTTTGACCCAATTGTTGCCAGTTCGCGCCCATGATGGATGCGCGAGCCGGCATCGGGGGAACGGCAAGCGGCTCCAGCAGGCCGGGAATCGTCTCTAAGTGCGGCATACCCAGCGTGAGCGGAGGCAAACTTAGATTCAAGGAAGGCGGCGGTGGAACCGGGGTCTTGAAGGGCCAGCTCCCAGGGCTTTTCAGCCGCGTTCCGTATACGTTGACCGTGACCGCGACCAGCGGGAACAGAGCACCGCGCGTCTGGGGGCCCACTTCGCCATCCACGCCGAATCGCTTGTTCCGGGCCTGCTGTTCCCGCTGAAAAGCGATCACCGCGTCGCGGGTGTGATTGCCGAAATCGCCATCCGGATCGAGACTCGCTCCGTGGCGGTTCAACGCATTTTGGATCACCCGTACATCCTCGCCTTTGCAACCTATTCTCAGAATTCGCACTGCCATGGGACCTCCTGTGCCGTCAGATCGTGCATTCCTTGTCTTAGTGAGTTTCGAGCCGGAAACGTTTCGTCACTCCGCGGCGCACGCGTGCCGGCTGGACTTTCTTCGAACCCCAGCGGGTGCCTGAACGACCTTTTCCCCTGGCTGGAAGTGACCATCGGCG
>Ga0187871_10002117_pt1 | contig 16446 bp, 13 predicted proteins | sample June2016WEW_16_1_FD_132988 | JGI IMG/M metagenome (GOLD analysis project Ga0187871, IMG submission 132988) | Peatland microbial communities from SPRUCE experiment site at the Marcell Experimental Forest, Minnesota, USA - June2016WEW_16_10 | ecosystem: Environmental > Terrestrial > Soil >...
ACGAGGCTAGGCTACCAATCCCATTTTTTCGCGCGCAACGTCGGAGGCATGGAAGACGATCACATTCCCTTCGTGAAGCGAGGCGTGCCTTCCGTTGATATCATTGACTTCGATTACGGCTACAACAATGTGTTCTGGCACACCCCGCAAGACACCGTCGACAAACTGAGCCCCAAGAGCCTGGAAATCGCCGGCGACACCATGCTCGAAACCGCCGGCATTCTAGACAAGATGGACCCACTGCCGCCGAAGTGAAACACGTCAGTAAGTCTGTCATCACGAGCGGAGCGAGGGATCTTGGTTCTTGCCTGAGCCATCCGCGTTGCCACCTAGCAAGCACCAGGGTCCCTCACTTCGCTCGGGATGACAACCTGCCTTTGCGTACTTTGCGAATTTCTTAGCGTCCTTAGCGGTTAGAGCTTTTGCTCTTTTCCCGAATTTCGTTTCTAATGCACCGACATGCGAAAGCTGAAAGCTGTGTGGTTGTGCTGCACCGTAAGCGCCATCTGTCTCGCCGCCACCCCGTCCGCCGAGACCGACGAAGGGTCACGCATCATTCAAGTCGCACTGCTACCCTCCCCGCTGGAAGCCAACCTGCGCCACCTGACTGACGAAATCGGCGGCCGCGTGCCCGGCACGCCGGCCATGCAACATGCCGTCGATTGGAGTGTGCAGATGTTCAAGGCTGCGGGCGCCGACAGTGTCGTGACCGAGAAATTTACCATTCCCTATTCCTGGTCCGAGGGCGCGACTGAGATGACCGTCAGCGCAGCGGGAACTGCGCTCGATCCGAAGCAGACCCAAATTCCCAAAGTTGAGTTCCGGGTGCGCTGCGTTTCCGTCGCGTGGGCGCCCGCGCTTGCTCCGGTGAAACACATTCCAGTAGTCGATGTTGGCCGCGGCAGCCTCGCAGACTTCGCCAAGGCCGGAGATATTTCCGGCAAAATCGTCCTCGTCCATTCGGTTGTCCTCAAGACCTGGGACGATCTTTTCGCCGAATACTCGGATGCTCCGCCCGCGATCGCCGCCGCCGTCAAGGGGAAAGCAACGGCTGTCGCCTTCATGGCCACGCGCGAACATGACATCCTCTACCGGCACACGAATACCGCCGAGGGAGAAATCGATCGCATCCCGGAGATTCTGGTGGCTCGCGAGGATGGCGAACGCGTCGCCCGACTGCTGGCTACCGGACATTCGGTGTGGGCTGATCTCAGCATCCCCAACCACGTTGGCGGACCGATCACCACCGCGAATGTGATCGCGGAAATTAAAGGCAGCGAAAAGCCGGAGGAGTTCGTCGTTCTCGGCGCGCATCTCGATTCATGGGAACTCGGCACGGGCGCGCTCGACAACGGCTGCAACGCCGCGCTGGTGGTGGATGCGCTGCGGGCGATCAAAGCCTCAGGATTAAGACCTCGCCGCTCCATCCGCTTCATTTTGTTCTCCGGCGAAGAGGAAGGCTTGCTGGGGTCGCGGGCTTACGCCATTGCGCATCGTTTTGAACTCGACAAGGCTGCCGGGGTGATCATTTACGACTCCGGCACCGGCAAGACCACAGGTTTTTCTGACGGAGGCCGCAAGGATGTGCTCGACACTGGCAAGCGGCTAATCGCGCCGTTACAGCAGTTTGGGCTGACAGAATTGAAAACCGACATGGAGTGGGGCACCGACCACTTCGATTTCATGCTGGAAGGCGTCCCCACATTCGTCGCCGATCAAGAGGAGGCCAACTATCTGGAAAACTACCATGCCACCTCCGATACCTACGACAAAGTCGACTTCGTGCAACTCAAGAAAAATGTAGCCGAAGCCGCCGAGTTCAGCTTCGCGCTGGCCAATCTTCCGGAAAAGATAGGCCCACGCTTCACGCGGGCGCAGATCGAGCAAAGCCTGCACGAGGCCCACGGAGACGAAATGCTGAAAGCCAACGGCCTGTGGGACGCCTGGCAGAGCGGGAAACTGGGCCGGCAGAAGTAAACTAATGTTCAATTTCCGATCTCCAATTGCCAATTGAACACAAGCGGGTGGTTTTCAATCGGCAATAGGCAATCGACAATCGGCAATCTGACTTGCTCTATTTCTGGATTTTCTTCAACCTGTTCGCAGTCGGCATGCTGGTGCTGGATCTCCTCGTCTTCCACCGCAGTAGCCGCGTTATGCGCCCTCGTGAAGCCCTGGCTTGGAGCGCCTTGTGGATCGGCCTGGCGGCGGCCTTCGCCGGGCTTGTTTTTTTCTGGCAGGGGCGACAGGTCGCGCTTGAATTCGTCACCGGCTACGTCCTCGAACTCTCCCTCAGCGTAGACAATCTTTTTCTCTTCCTCGTGATCTTCCGCTATTTTTCTGTGCCCGAGCGACATCAGCGCAGCGTGTTGTTTTGGGGAGTTCTCGGTGCGCTCCTCATGCGCGGATTCTTCATTGTGGCGGGCGTCGGTTTGATCGCTCGTTTTCACTGGATTCTCTACGTGCTGGGAGCGTTACTGATTTACAGCGGGATCCGCCTGGGATTCTCCGGTGAACATAAGGTCGATCCAGCGACGAATCCTGCGGTCAAGCTTCTGCGCCGCTGGATACCGGTAACAGATGACTATCAGGGCGGCCATTTCTTTGTTCGCGGATGGAAAGGCAGTTCAGGACTTTATGCAACGCCGTTGCTAGTGGTCTTAGTCGTGATCGAAACTACCGACTTGCTTTTCGCCATCGACTCCGTTCCGGCCATTCTAGCCGTCACTCTCAACGCCTTCATCGCCTACACCTCGAATGTATTCGCCATTCTTGGACTGCGTTCGATGTACTTCGCCGTCTCCGGATTGATGAAAGTCTTCCGCTTTCTTCACCAAGGGCTGGCGTTGGTTCTGATCCTCGTGGGTCTGAAAATGATGGTTGCGAAGTATTTTCCGGTTCCGACCCATGTGACGCTGGCCGCGGTGGCGGGAGTGCTACTGGTTTCGATCGCAGCGTCCGTGGCGTTTCCGGCAAAATCGCAGTGACAAACTAATTCCCACTCAAACAAACCGCACCCTCTCCCCTTTAACCACGGAGTGCTTCAGAAACTTCTTATCGTCGTGTCCGGGATTATCAATGCGATAATGCGCCCCGCGGCTTTCCTCGCGTGCCAGCGCTGAACGCGCCACCAGCAGCGCCGCCAAATGCATGTTCGCCGCCTCTTGGGATCGTCGCGTACGGGGATGCGCCACTCTCGGAGCCAGCCCCTCCAGCGCCTTGATCGCCTCCTGCATTCCAACCCGCGTGCGAACGATGCCGGCGCCTTTCCACATGATGTCTTGCAACTGACCAATCAACTCCTCAATACCAGCGTCCACCGGACCGTTCTGCGACGCGGCTTTCTTTTGTCCGCTCGATGGCCTCTGCGCGAGTCGCAATTCTTCTCGCATGGCTTTTCCTGCGCGCGCTCCATACACCAGGCCTTCGAGCAGGGCATTGCTGGCGAGTCGGTTCGCGCCGTGTACTCCGGTCGCAGCCACCTCGCCCGCGGCGTAGAGTCCACCGAGACTTGTCTTGCCGCTGAGATCGGTGTGCACGCCACCGAGCGAGAAGTGTGCGGCGGGACGAACCGGAACGACGTCCTCCGTGATGTCAATGTTGTGCCTCATGCAGGTAGCGTAGATGCGCGGGAAGCGTTTTCGTACTCCCGTGGCATTCAAGTGCGTAAGGTCGAGGTAAACGAATGGATCTTTGGCGCGGCTCACTTCCATCTCGTGCATGATGGCCCGCGCTACCACGTCACCCGGCGCTTGTTCCGCCAAAGGATGATATTTCCCCATGAATCGATCCAGCTCGATATTGCGAAGATAGGCGCCTTCCGCCCGTAGAGCCTCCGAGAGCAAGAAGCGTGGCGTTTTCTTCACATACATCACCGTGGGATGAAACTGGATGAATTCCAGATCGCTAACTTCAGCCCCCGCACGGAAGCCCAAGGCCACGCCGTCGGCCGTAGCGGTCTCGAGATTCGTCGTATTGCGATAGATCTGCCCCATACCTCCCGTGGCCAGCAAAACCGCAGAACAAGCTACATCCTCGGGCAATCCCTTCTCGCTGATCAGCGAAACTCCAGTGACGCGCGCGTCTTCACTGTGGAGATCGGTTAAAAGTTCAGCGGAAAACTCGAACTCCAGCAGGGAAATGTTCTTGCACGTCCGCGCCTTGGCCTGAAGCGCGCGCAGGATTTCACCGCCGGTTGAATCGCCCGGGGCTCGCAGAACATGACTATGGCTGTAAGAAGCTTCGGCTTCAAAAACCAGCTTGGTTCCGCGCCGGTCCAGCTGTTTGCCCCAGTCGATCGTTTCTTCGATGCGCTCGGGTGCTTCCTCCACCAGAGCCTTCACCGCGGCCGGACGGCACAGCCCATCGCCGGCAACCAGCGTGTCTTGCAGGTGCAGAATGACTTCATCTTCGTCACTCAGTGCAGACGTAGCCGCGGACTGAGAACTGGAACTCGGGGCCTGTGCCTTTGCCAGAACCAACACGCGCCCGGCTTGCGCCAGTTCGATCGCGGCCCGCAAGCCCGCAACCCCGGCGCCAAGCACTACGAAATCGGTCTCGGCTGGAAGACCTTTCATAAATGGGCAAATAGTACCACTTCCCGAGAGCGCCCGATCAAAGCCACACCGCCCATAAGCTATTATGGGATTTCATGGCGCAGGTCACCATCCATGTCCCGCCGCGGCCCTACCAGGCGCGCATTGAGAACGGTTTGCTGGCGCGCTCCGGAAGTTTGCTGGCGGAGTTGCTGCCTCACGCCAGCAAGATATTTGTGATCACGGTTGCGCCGGTGCGCCGCCGGTGGGGCTCAAAGCTGATTCGCTCCCTAGTGTCGGCGGGCTTCAAGCCACAGATACTCCAGATGCCTGACGGTGAGCCTGCTAAGAAGCTGCGCACGATTGAAGCGCTAGCCGAGAGATTGTCGCGTCTGGGCGCCGATCGCAAAGCGGTTCTGGTCGCTCTGGGCGGCGGCGTGGTCGGCGATGTCACCGGACTGCTCGCCTCCCTCTACATGCGCGGAGTGGAAATCGTGCAGGTTCCGACCACGGTCCTGGCCCAGGTGGACTCATCGGTCGGCGGCAAGACCGGAGTGAATCTCGGAGCAGGGAAGAACTTGCTTGGGACTTTCCATCATCCCCGCGTTGTTTTGATCGATCCCGAAGTCCTCCGCACTCTTTCGAACCGCGAGTTTCGCGCCGGCCTTTACGAAGCACTCAAGTGCGGCATTATCGGGGATATGGACCTTTTTCTGCGCTTCGAACAGAAGCGCGCTCTGATCTTGAAGCGCGATCCCGTCGAACTGGAAGGCATCATTGCCCAGTCGGTGAAGTTGAAGGCTGAGGTAGTTTCTGCCGACGAACACGAAGGCGGATTGCGCCGTGTGCTCAACCTCGGCCACACCATTGGACACGCGCTTGAAGCCGAAACCGGCTACCGCAGCCTGCTTCACGGCGAGGCTGTGGCCTGGGGGATGATCGCCGCCACCAACATCGCCCTCACGGTCGGCCGCACCGACAGCGTGACCGCCGGCCGCATCGCCGATGCTGTGCTCAGTCTCGGCCGCCTGCCGGAACTCAAAGTGAGCGCCCGAAAGATTCTCGCGCGCTTGCAGGCCGACAAGAAAACCCAGGGCGGCGTCGTGCATTTTGTGCTTCCACGGGAGATTGGAAAGGTCGAGATCGCCGCCGACGTGCCGGACGGCGTCGTGATCAATGCCGTCGAAGAGTTGCGCCGCCTCTCCCGCGGCGGATGGGGGAATAAGAATTGATGATTGTGGATTGATGACTGATTGAAAGCAAAAAACCCCAGCGTCCGGGAGTTCTTAATCAACAATCAGCAATCATCCATCAACAATTGCTCCACCATGCCCACAGCTGGCAAACCCGTAGTCGGCGCCGCTCCCGAAGGCGCGAACTCTCCCGACGCAGCTGCGCGCGCCGTCCGTGAGATGTTCACCTCGATTGCTCCGCGCTACGACCTGCTCAACCACATCTTGTCGTTCAATGTAGATCGCCTGTGGTGGCGGCGTACGGCGCGCGCCTTCGCCCAGATTCTGTCGCAACCCGACTCCCGAATTTTGGATATCTGCTGCGGTACCGGCGACATGACCTTCGCCCTGCGCAAGCAGGCAGGAAGCAATCCGCAGATATTGGGCGCCGACTTCTCTCATGCCATGCTGCAGCGTGCACGGCTGAAGTCGCTCGACAAGATTTCACAGAACGGCAAGACTGCCGCGCCGCACTGGATCGAAGCTGACGCTCTCCGCCTTCCCTTTCCCGGCCAGCACTTCGCCCTCGTGACCTCGGCCTTCGGCTTCCGCAATCTCGCCGACTACGATGCTGGCCTGCGCGAAATCGTGCGCGTCCTGCGTCCCGGAGGAGAATGCGGCATCCTCGACTTCAGCGAACCCAAGGGCCTGGTCGGCCAGCTATATCGCTTTTACTTCAAGCAAGTCCTGCCGCGCATGGGCACACTACTTTCCGGTGTCCGCGGACCTTACGCTTATCTTCCCAACTCGGTTGAACGCTTTCCCGAGCCGCAGGAAATGCTCGCCCGCATGCACCAAGCCGGCTTCCGCGAGGCCACATGGACGCCCTACACTTTTGGAATTGCAGGATTGTATCGAGGAAAGAAGTAATGTAGCGCCGGCGTCCAGCCGGCTTCATCAGCGCGACGCTATTTCGCGCTCTCGGCAGGAACCGCAGGGGCCGCAAAGCTATCAGCAAACGCGCTCTCAATCGTGTAGCGAATCACATTCTCATACTCCGCGCCGAGAAAATTCCGGAGCCGGTCCGTATTCATGATGTATTCGCCGGTGATGTAGGGCAGCGCCTCGGGAGGAATGGCCGAGATCTGCCGCTTCCAAAGAAATTGCAGCACCAGCTTCATGGCCCACTTTCCAGGAACGCGTACGAGCTTCGCCTGGGCCATCTCGATGCATCGTCCGAACGTGAGTGGCTCGCCGCGTCCGGCCACATTCAGGATGGTCAGCCGTTGCGCCTCCGGATCACGATGGAGAATGTGCGCGATCAGCCGCGCCATATCGTCCACGTGTACGAACTGAATCTTGTTATCGAGGTATTGTTGCCCGCGCGGCAGCATGCAGGGCAGCCGTTTGCCCTCGCTCCGCATTTTCTCGGCCTGTGCGCCTTTCCCGTTGGGCGTGCCCCGAAATGCTCCGAGCAGGTAATTCTCCACGCTGGCCCCGGCAAAAATATGAGGACGCAGAATGTACACGCTGCATCCGCGCAGCGCCGGCGCGCGCTGCTGCACCACCTCATCGGATTGCTTCTTGTGAATCGCGTAGGGTAGCGTGTGAGCGGCCAACACTGAGTCTTCCGTCGCCGGCCCTGGCAGGCTGGGCCCGTAGGCGGAAACGCTGCTGGGAAAGATGAACTGACGGATTGGGGAATCCGCCGAGCGATTTGCTTCTGTGACCGCCTCCATCACGCGCGCCGTGCCAGCCACGTTGATTTGCCACATGCGCTCGGTTTTCAGCACTCCCGTGCGCACTGGATCGATCACGAACGCAAGATGAACCACCGAAACCGGCCGCGTGTCGTGGAGCAATTCGTAGAACGCGCGCGTGGACGATTCCTCGCCCAGATCCATGCGCTCGAATTGCAACGGAAGATCGGTTTGGGGTGGATTCAGGTCCACCCCAATCACCGAAAAACTTCCCAGCAGCGGGAGCAGACGGCTTCCCAGATTACCCGCAATGCCAGTGACTACGACGACAGGTTTCGTGCTCTCCATTTAGCTCAACTTAAGTTAACCCTGAATCAGTTCGGCTTCGTGGGAGCAGTCGCCGGCGTCGGGCTCTGCGCCGGCGCGCTGGCTGCCGGTGGTGCAGGTGATGGCGAAGCGCCTCCCTGCGGCTGGGCCGGCGGCATCTGCGACGTCGGGTGCGGACGATGGGGCGGTCCAGCCGGCGGTGCAGCTCCAAAATACGCATCATTAGTCACCGTCTGGAGCGAGTTGGAGTACTTTTCCATCATCCCCTTCAAACGTTCGCCCTTCAGCTTGTTGTGGATCTCATCCTTCACTTGATCCAGCGGCAGAACTTCTTTGCTCACCACCTTGTATATGTAGTGGCCGCCGTTATCGTTGATGACCGCCGACACCTCCCCAACTTTCAGCTCAAACACCGCAGCATGCGCCGGAGGCAATCCCGTACGCCGCACTTTGGGCAGGTTCACCGTCGGGTTTTCTACTTTTGTGCCCGCTGCTTCAAACGCTTCTTTTTGCAGTTTGGCGAAATCCTCGCCCGCTACCGCACGTTGCCGCAAGGTATCGGCCAGCGCGGTCAACTCCTGCTCGCCTTTTTCCTGCTTCGCCTTGTCGGCTGCTTCCTTGGCCTTTTGCTGTTCTTCGGTCATCTTCTCCGGCTCTTTCGCCTGGTCCTTGTCCTCGGCCGAGGGCTGTTTGTTTTTCGGGATAAATAACCGGTCCAGCGAGAACTGCTCGAACGCTTCCGGATTCTCCTTGTAATAAGCCGTAACTTCGGCGGGCGGCACTTCGTCGGCCTGGTCGCGGATGCTTTCCTGCATCTTTTGCGCCAGAATCCGCAGCTTCACATATTTCAGGGTCTCGGCGTAGCTTTCAGTCTTATCGAGGCCCTTCTTTTTTGCCGCCTCCGACAGAGCGATAACGCTCGGTAGCTGTTGCGCCAGAGTGCGCTTTTGCTGCGGATTCAGAGGATTCGGGCCCTGTTGCAACGCCTTGGTAAGCTTATCGAACTCCGCCCGCGTAATCTCGCAGTCCGCCGGTTTCTTCGCGGCAGCCGTCTTTCCAGCGGCAGCTGTGGGGGTAGCCGCCTTCGCGAATTCAGGGCAGGCCACACCCTTGATTGTCAGCACAGACGCACTCAAAGGCACTTCCGCGGCAGGTGCCGGAGCGACTGCCGGTGGCGCCGCGGGCTGCGCTTGTCCCCAGGCCAGCGTTCCCAAACACACACACACCAACCAACTCTTACCCATACAAGATTCCTCCAGGATTGGTAGATCAGGAAGTTAAACAACCGAACTTAGCATCCTAGCATAGAGCCCGATTCCGGCAGTAGTCGCGATGCAACTGCTTTGCACCGGTGCAAAATCCTTCATCTTGACACCAGGCGAGCCTGCCCTGGCTTTCTTCGCGGCCTCCGCGGCCGTTCTCTGAGTCGTTTGCGGTTAAGCACTTTCTGCCGGCAGTGCAAGATCGATTCTGGTTGGCGCAATCCCGAGTTATCACGGATAATCCCATCATGTCCGGCACTCCGGCCCTCTACTCGCCCAACGCCATGCGCGCCGAAAAGCGCGCCGTCGCCGGAAATTCGGTTGTTGCCGCGTTCCTCATCACGGCCGGAAAAATCATAGTCGGCGTCACCACCGGCAGCTTGGGAATCCTCTCCGAAGCCGCGCACTCTGCCCTCGATTTAATCGCCGCCCTGTTAACGTATTTCTCCGTCGGAGTCTCCGACAAACCCGCCGACGCAGACCATCAATATGGCCACGGCAAGGTCGAGAACTTTTCCGCCTTCGTGGAAACCGGTTTGCTGCTGCTGACCTGCATCTGGGTCATCTACGAAGCGATCATGCGCCTTTTTTTCCGCCACGTCGAAGTGGAGCCTTCCATCTGGGCTTTTTCCGTCATGCTCATTTCCATGGCCGTCGATTGGTGGCGCTCCCGAGCTCTTAGCCGCATCGCCACCAAATACGAGAGCCAGGCCCTCGAGGCGGACGCCCTTCATTTCTCCACCGACGTCTGGTCCGCGGGCGTGGTGGTAGTCGGTCTCGTGTTGATTCTCCTGGGCCGCATCTACCATTTGGAATGGCTTCGCCTGGCCGATCCCGTAGCGGCCCTGTTCGTCGCCGGAGTAATCGTCTCCGTAAGCTGGCGGCTGGCGCGTCGCACCGTCGACGCTCTGCTCGACGCCGCGCCCGCCGGAGTTCGCGCTCAAATCACCGATGCCGTCTCGCACGTTGATGGCGTGCTCGAAATCGGACGCGTGCGCATCCGCCGCGCCGGCAATCGCTATTTTGCCGATCTCGCCGTGGGCTTCGCCCGCACCGTAACCTTTCAGCGCTCCGAGCAGTTAGTCGAGGCCGTCACCGAAGCAGTTCATCGCATCCTCCCCGACGCCGATGTCACGGTTCAACCCCTGCCGCGTGCGCAACGCTCGGAAAACATCTTCGACCGCATTCGCGCCGTCGCCACACGCCACAACCTGAACGTTCACGACATCAGCGTGCAGGATCTCAACGGACACCTCCACGTCGAGCAGCACGTAGAACTCGATGAGGATCTGACCTTGAAGGCCGCCCACGACCTGGTCACCGAACTCGAAGCCGACATGCGCCACGACGTACCTGAGATCGCCGACATCCTCACTCACATCGAAAGCGAGCCCGCCACCATTGAAACCGGCGACGAATTGGTCCGTGACGCCAGCCTTGAGCGGCAACTGAAGCTGGTCGCCGCTAAGTTTCCCGAAATCGTCGACATGCACGATGTCCAGATCAAGAAAGTCCGTGGACGCCTTTACGTTTCCTGCCACTGCACCATGTCCGACGATCTACCGCTCGCCCGAGTTCACGACATTCAAACCGAACTCGAAATTCACCTCAAGCAGGCTGCTCCGGAGCTGTTCCGCGTGCTCATTCATCCCGAACCCAGCACGGATAACCGAAGATAGAGGGAACATGCTGAACTCGCTGCCCGCGCCAATCCTGCTCGATATCGCGATCTTCTTCACCGCGCTGTCCTGGGGGTTGGGCGTGTATCTGATCGACAAGAGAGTGCATGTTTTTGCCTCGCTCGCCATCGGTTGCTTCGTCTGCCTTCTCGGATACAGCGTCCAAAGCCTCGGCGCGCCAATATGGGCGGTCGTCGCCGCACCGATTCCTCTCGACTTTTTGCTTCTGTGGTACGTACTGAGGAACCTCCGGAAGATGTTGCTCGCCTACGTCGTAATCTGGGCGATCTACATCGTGTTCCATGTCCTGCTAAGCTCGCTGCTCCATTACGATTCCCTGATTCCCGCCTGGAGACTGCATTCATGACTGAAGCTCGTACTACATGGATCGAGAAGCAACGTTTCACTGGCATCGCAGACAGTGGCCACTCGATCGTCGTCGATGGAGACCACGTGGCAGGGAACAGCCCGATGGAGCTTGTCCTTATCGGCCTCTGCGGCTGCACCGGCTACGACGTCGTCTCTATCCTGCGGAAGAAGCGCGAACCGTTTTCCAGCCTCGAAGTGCGCGCTCAGGCCGAACGCGCCCCCGACCCACCCTCCGTCTACACGGAGATCAAGCTGCTCTACCGCGTCGGAGGAAAAGTGTCCCGCAAGGCGGTTGAAGATGCAGTCCGCCTCTCGAAAGAAAAATACTGTTCGGTCTCAGCCATGCTCGCTAAAACCGCGAAGATCACCGTCGAGATCGAATACTTGGACGCTTAGACCTCAACTCTTGACCGCTCCTTCTCCGCTGCCCGATTATCAAAGCGATTCGCGAGGATCAATATCCCAAGCCAAAATCAGCCGGCCTCAAGTCAGCAAAGCCCGCATCCTCTGCGCGGCTATATCTTCATCGCCTCGGCGGCGTTTCTTTGGGGAGTCTCCGCCGCTCTGGGCCGCGCCGTCTTCACCGGCAAGCTGCCGCTGAGCGCCACGGCTCTTCGTCCAATCGATCCGCTAATCTTGTCGCAGACCCGCACGACTTTCTCTTTGCTGGTCTTGTTGCCGCTTCTCGTTGCTTCACAAGGATGGCAGCGCATCAAGCTGCCAGCCCGCGATCTTGCCTACTGCTTCCTTCTGGGCACGCTCGGGGTCGCGATTTCGAATTATTTCTATTACGTAGCGATCCAAAGAACGAACGTCGCCACCGCCATCATCGTGCAGTACACCGCTCCAGTTTGGGTTTTGTTTTATGTAGTAGCTCGCGGCCAGCAAAAGATCTCACTGCAAAAACTTGTGGCCGTCGCGCTGGCGGTCGCGGGAATTGCACTGGTCATCGGCATCGTCGGAACAAAAGCAACCGACGCACGATCCCTTCGCCTCGATTCCTACGGCCTCATCGCTGCGCTGCTGGCCTCATTCTCCTTTGCCTTCTACAACGTGTTCGGGCACCGCATCCTCGCCCGCTACGACCGCTGGCGCGTGCTCGTCTGGACGCTCGCGGCGGCATCCGCCTTCTGGCTGTTCATCAACCCTCCCTGGAAAATCGCCGCCGCGCACTACGCTCCCGCGCAATGGTTGTTTCTGTTCGTATTTTCGATCATCTCGGTGCTCGGAGCCTTCTCGCTCTACTTTCTCGGCCTGCAGCATCTCGAGCCCACGCGCGCCATCATCGCCAGCTGCCTGGAGCCCGTGTTCTCCATTCTTCTCGCCGCTCTCTTGTTAGGGGAAGTGTTGCGCCCGATACAGACTCTGGGAATCGTCTTCGTGCTGGCGGCCATCGTGATTGTGCAACGCCCCAGCCAGCGCGGCGTGGCGGAAGAATCAACCGTCATTGATCCAATTGAATGATGATCCGATCGAATGATATGCGATTGACTAAAGACCCCGACCGACTAAGGAGCACGGGCCCCTTCCCATTCCCGCATCGCTTCCGGATGTTTTCTCATTTGGCACCCCGACCGCGATTTGACAATGTTTTTACTGCATAGGGCACGGTTCTAGGTTAGCCTCGTCTTATCGCCCTCAGGAAAAGAAAACCTTAACCTGGATGTGCTTATGAGATTCCGCCGAATCGTTGTGCTTCCTGTTTTTCTTCTGACGTTCCTTACGCCTTGTTTCGCTCACCACATGGCGGTCGTGGTCAACAAGGACAACAAAGTGGATAACGTTACCGCCCTTCACCTGGGCAAGATTTTCCGTGCGGAGATCAAGAAGTGGCCGGACGGCAAGACCGTTACCCTGGTGCTGCACCGGAACTCCGAGGGCGAAGCTGAAACGCTGGAGCGCCTTATCAAGATGAGCCCCGGCGAATTAAAGGCGTTGATCGTCGCTCACAAGGATTCCATCGTGCAGGCCGACACTGACGCCGAGGTACTCAAGATCGTCCAATCCACGCCCGGCGCAGTCGGTTTCGTGGAAATCCACTCCATCGACAACACCGTCAACGTCGTGCGCGTGGATGGCAAATTGCCCATGGAATCAGGCTATCTGCCGCATTAGTTCGATCCTAATCTCTGATCTTCATCGTTCCAGAATGTCTTTGTACGCATTCAGCGCGACCTTCTTCGGCTGGGCCGGCAGTGTGACATCGACCGTATGGCTACTGTTGCCGACGATTCCGGCTTGGCCCAGACGAATCATGCCTTTGCCAAAATCGGCAAACACCGGAACCAGCATGGCGAAGTGCTCGTCGACCTCGCTCTGGGTAATGGTCATATGGACTTTCACTTTGCCGCCGTCCATCGGAATGACTTGGTATTCAAAGTGATATCGCGGCACTTGCGTGTCGTAAACCCACTCGTTGAAAAACCAGTCCAGCCGGCCATTTCCTCCAAGGTCCATCAGTTTGGTCATGTGTTTCTCTGCAATCGCTTTGAACGACTCCGTGCTCGCCGCCCGCTCGCGATGGCTCTCTACAAAGTCATGCATCATGGCGATGAAGGCCTTGTCCTGATCGTGGTCCTCAGTGCTACGCATCATTGAGCGCAGCATCTGCAACACATAAGCGCCCTTGGCATAGGTGACGTCTTGATAGGCACTCGGGGTGCGCGGAGAAATCAGACGTTCCCCCATCCACAGAGGCCCAGCGTCGTTGGGAGCTATGCCGAAAGCGTTCTTCTCCAGAACCCGCTGTCGCAACCGTTCCCAGAATTGAATGTAGTCCTTGCGCCAATCTCCGGCCACGGCCTGCTGCAGAAATAGACCAGCCGAGAAATCGGCGAAGCCCTCTGACAACCACTGGTCGTGGTAAGACGCCCATCCCACCCCGTGACCCCACCATTGGTGGGAGACTTCATGAGGCGTTACTTCCTGCACGAAACCGGTAAATTTGTTGTTGATGTTTCCAAAGAGCATCCATCTCTCTGTCGAGTCCGTGTAGGCGGAGATAGGCAGGTAGACCAGGTTGGGCCAGGATTGCCCAAAATTGAAATCCGGCTGCTCCGTAATATAAATTTCTTCATAGGGACTCTTGCCGAAGTAGAGAGTGCAGAGCTGCAACTGTCCGCGCGTTTGTTCCAGGGCATACTGGGTCATGCCGCGTGAGGCCAGACCTCGCAGCGCAGGATACGCGCGCAACCTATCGGGCAACTCGGTCAGGTAGTAGCCCGAGATTTTATATCCTGTAATCTCATCCGCCAATTCAAGCTTCTCGTAGTCGCCATAGTTGAATCCGGCCACCGCGACAGGGACTGGCGTTACCCAGTGGGTGACGGCCAGGTCCTGTTCAATCGACTCCTCCTTCAACCGTCCGACGCTGACCACCTTGAACTTTTTGGGGACCTTGAACGTGAGATCATAAAGAGCCTTTTCGCCGAATCCATTCAGGTTTGGATACCAAGACGTGCGCGCGCGGACGTAGAAGCTTCCTTCCCCAGCGTCTTCCAGCACCTTGTCGCCGGCATATTCCACATTGATCGACTCTTCCTTGCCGAGCGGCGGCGCCTGCGGAAGTACCGCGTAAAATGATCCGTCCTCCTTGCGGCTCTCCTGAATGAAATGAAGGTCCTGGCCCTGCTCGTCCGTGACCCGCGTGACTCGCAGATTCGGCAACAGACCAAACTTCAGCACTCTTTCCCCCGCGACCAGCGGCACGAAACTGATGGTCGCCCGGCTGAACAAATGCCCATTCTTCGCGATCACGGTTTCGATTTTGTAGTGTCGCGTAGCAAAGAGACGGCGGTCTTCACTGGAACTTGCGGAGCGATTCAAGTACTCGGGCCTCAAGTGAGCCAGGTACCAGACGCCGTCCTCCAACCCGATGCCTTCTGGATCGAAGTTGATCAGCGCGACCTCCTCGGGCGAGTCCATCTGGGGCATCGCTCCTACCCGAGTCCTCAAGAAAAAACGAAGATCTTTATGCTTCTTGCCGCGGAGATAAGCATTGAAGAATTCCGGATGCTCGGGATTGTAGACGGCAGCCAACACGTCGGCATCGACGTTGTCCATGGTTTCGCCCTGGAGCAAAGATTCTGAAAAACTCAGGGCTCGCTCATGCCGCTCCCGCATCCTGTCTTTCCAGCGCTTGAGGACCGCAGCCGCCTCGGGCGCCGCTGCTGTCTGCTCCCGCAAGCCAGGAAGAAATTTCAGGTGAGCTTCTCCCGTGAAGCGAAAAACTGCATCCGTGAAGTCTTCGCTCACCTCGGCCGCACCGGTCCGCCGGTTCAGTTCGCGGGCATCGAGTGGGATCACCGGTTTTAGATGGAAGTGTCCTTCCCCAATGAAGATCGCGCCGGTTACAACGCCGTTCACCGGAGTCAAGAATGTCACTGTTCCTTTATCGAACTGAAAGGTTGCGACGTCACACGTTAACGTGAAATTCTCCACCCGGAACGACCCGCCCAGTCCAACGTCGCGCAATTGCCGGTAGACCGGATCAGAGTTGGCAAACGCCAAGTTCTTTCCGGGAACTGAAATAATCTCCTGTTGCTTGGCAATGCTGAGGGTCAGTTGCAGTTCTACCGGTCCCCGCAGGTCTACAGCTTTTACCAGAGGTTCAAAACCCTCCCGCGTCACCCGTACGGAATACGTTCCAGGTTTCAAGGCCGGAGAAGCGAATTTACCCAGCCCGTCCGACGCCAGCACGATCGGCTGCGCCAGGTCTCCGCCAGTGATCTCAATCCGCGCGCCGGCAATGACAGCGCCCGATGGATCCTGCACGGTTCCAGAGATCGTCTGCGCATGCAGCCACGCCGGCGTTGCTAAACAAAAAACAAGCCAAGCCATCGTCGTCAGAGAAACTGAAGAAGAAAAGCGACGGGGCCCGCGCGCTGTAGCCGGCGGATCAGTGATTTGCAACGAAATGATTTGCAGAGAGGTGTGCGGCACTGCTTGAGTCTAAGCCTGCTCTGGCTGCGTCGCCATTAACCGGCGTGGCGCTCCAGTCGCAGCAAATGAAAATAGCGTCCCGCCTTCCTGACATCACGCGCGATCTGCTCGCGCAACGCCTCGACCGAGGGAAACTTGATCTCATCCCGCACCCGCTCAAGGAAACAGATCTCAACCTCGCTCTCCGGCGTCAACTCGATGGGATGAAAGTCGAGCAGATGGCTCTCGATGGCGAATGAATCTGCCCCAAAAGTAGGACGATTGCCTAGGTTGGTGACGGAATCGAAGCACTCCGTTCCGACCTTCGTCCACGTGATGTAAACGCCATCCTTGGGCACGAGTTCTTCATAGCGCGCCAGATTGATCGTCGGCACAGTGTATTTTGTTCCCAACCCGCGCCCACGCCCTGGGGTGCCCAGAATGCAGAATGGACGCGCCAGCAGATGCCGCGCCCGGCTCAC
>Ga0187871_10002119_pt1 | contig 16434 bp, 15 predicted proteins | sample June2016WEW_16_1_FD_132988 | JGI IMG/M metagenome (GOLD analysis project Ga0187871, IMG submission 132988) | Peatland microbial communities from SPRUCE experiment site at the Marcell Experimental Forest, Minnesota, USA - June2016WEW_16_10 | ecosystem: Environmental > Terrestrial > Soil >...
GCGTACCCGGCGGCGAACAGCTCCTCGGGGTTGGCCCCGTCGCCCGAGCCGCCCATCTCCGGCGGCAGGGCGAGGTCGAGGTCGATCCGGCCGTCGGGCGAGGTGACGTGGCCGTTCCGGCCGTCGCCGGTCGAGATGGCTTCGGCGGTATAGAGGACTTTCTCAGGCATGATGAAACCCACCTCAAAGGCTCCGGAATGGGTAGGACGAAGGCGCGCGCGGCCGCCGTGGCCTGAGCGGCCCGGCAGCGCTGCCGCCCATGTTAGGGGAGAGCCGATCCCGCCGCCGGCCGGCCCGGCGCCCTGCGTCAGCAGCGGCGCAGCCACCTTCCGCCAGGCTGCCACCGCTCCCCCGGCTGGCCGGGACCGCCAGCTGATCCCGCTCACCCCGGGTCCCCCGCACTCAACTAGTCCCTGATATCCCTGGCGGGGATGCCCTGCGCCTGCGGGCGTGAAAATCGGGTGGTTGCCCGCGGACGCCGGTGCCGCTTGGTGCTTAAGCCCGTCAACTGGCTGGTCCGTGGCCGATGCCCGACGAGGCGCCGGTGATCAGGACGATTTCAGCGACGCCATCAGCCCGTGGCGCAATCAGCGGGCCGGCACGGCGGCCGACAGCAGCTCCCGGAGCGCGGCGGCCGAGGTGAACTGGACGGCGGCGATCCCCGCTGCCTTCGCGCCCGCCACGTTCGCCGCGACGTCGTCGATGAACAGGCAGTCCTCCGCCGCGACACCGAACCGCCGCAGCGCCAGCTCGAAGATCCGCGGATCGGGCTTGCACACGCCGACAAAGCTGGAGATGACCACGTCCTTGAAGCGGCACAGCATGGGATAGGCCGCCAGCGTGGCCGGCCATACCTCGCCGTTGAAATTGGAGATCGCGTAAAGCTCCCGGCCCGCGTCGGACAGCTCGGTGACGAGCTCACTCATCCCGGGGACGGCGCCGCCGAGCATTTCCAGCCACCGGTCCCAGTAGGCGCTGATCAGCGCGGCCTGCTCCGGGTAGCGCGCGGACAGCTCCGCGACCGCGGCGGCGGACGGCTGGCCGAAGTCCATCTGAAGGTTCCAGGCCGGGCTGCACACCTCGGTCAGGAACCACTCGCGCGTCTCGTCGTCGGGGATCAACTGGCGGAACAAGTACCGCGGGTTCCAGTCCAGGACGACCCCGCCCAGGTCGAAGATAAGCACCGGCCGGGACGCGAGCCACACGGGGTCCTCGGACACTCCCGCCATCTCGGGCTTACCCGGTTCGTCCAACGTCTGCTCCCTTCGTTCGGCTTATTGTGGCAAACCGGCCCCGGGCAGGACCGCAGGTCAAGCGGCCCGACTTACTGCGGCAGACCGGCCGGGGGCAGGACCGCAGGTCAAGCGGCCCGACTTACTGCGGCAGACCGGCCGGGGGCAGGACGGGGAGATCAAGCGGCGCACCGCCGGAGATCAGCCGGGCGAGCGCGGCCGTGTCGAGGTGGTCCGCGACCAGGTCGCCGAGCACGTCGAGCTGTGCCTCACGCAGCTGCGCGAAATCGGTACCCGGCGCGGGCGTGAAGTCCCGGCCCGCCATGCACGCCACCTCGGTCAGGAAAGCCCGGCGGAAGCCGTCGTTCTCCAGCGTGCCGTGCCAGCTCGTGCCCCACACCGCGCCGCCCGGCCCGGCCCGGCAGCCGTCCAGGAAGCGGTCGGCGTCCGGGGCGGTGAGCCGGACGAGGCCGTGATGGATCTCGTACCCGGCGACCGGCTGGCCGAGCGCCATGCCCTCGGGACGGCCCAGGCGCTTTTCCGGGCGGAACTCCACCTGGGCCGGGAGCAGCCCCAGCCCGGCGACCTTGCCCGCGCGGGACTCGACCCGGTCCTCGATCTGCCCGGCCAGCATCTGGTACCCGCCGCAGATGCCGAGCACCGGCCGGCCCGCCTGCGCCCGCTCGGCGATGGCGGCGGCGAGCCCGCGCTCCCGCAGCCAGGCCAGGTCCGCTACGGTCGCCCGGGTGCCGGGCAGCACAACCAGGTCGGCGTCGGCCAGCTCGGCGGGCTCGCGGGCCAGCCGGACCAGCACGCCCGGCTCGGCGGCGAGCGCGTCGACGTCGGTGAAGTTGCTGATGCGCGGGAACCGGACCACGCTGACCCGCAGCACGTCGCGGCCGAACGGGGTCCCGCCCGAGCCGGCGGCCGAGCTGGCCCCGCGGTCGAGGGCCAGCGAATCCTCGGCGTCGAGCCAGAGGTTGTCCGCCCACGGGAGCACGCCGAGCAGCGGGCGGGCGGTCAGCCGCTCCAGCATCGTGATCCCGCTGTCCAGCAGCTCAGGTGCGCCGCGGAACTTGTTGATGAGGAAGCCGGACACGAGTTCCTGGTCCGCGGGGGGCATCAGCGCGAGCGTCCCGTACAGCGCGGCGAACACGCCGCCACGGTCGATGTCTCCCACCACGATGACCGGCAGCCCGGCCGCGCGGGCCAGGCCCATGTTCGCGACGTCGGTGGCCCGCAGGTTGATCTCCGCCGGGCTGCCGGCCCCCTCGCAGATCACCACGTCGAACTCCGCACGTAGCCGGTCCAGGCTGGCCAGGGCGACCTCGCGGAGGTCCGTCGCCATGGACCGGTAGGAGACGGCGTCCGCCTCGGCGGCAGGATGGCCGAGGACGACGACCTGGCTGCGCCGGTCGCTGCCCGGCTTGAGCAGCACCGGGTTCATGTCCGCGGTCGGCTCGACGCCGGCCGCGGCGGCCTGCATGACCTGAGCCCGGCCGATCTCCGCGCCGCCGGGGGTGACGAAGGAGTTCAGCGACATGTTCTGCGCCTTGAACGGGGCCACCTTCAGCCCCTGGCGGGCCAGCCAGCGGCACAGCCCGGCCGTGATCACGCTCTTGCCGGCGTCGGAATTGGTCCCGGCGACCAGCAGCGCCCCCCTCACCGGGACGGCCCCCGGCGCCGCGGGCCGGGGGGTTCCCGGGCGCCCAGCAGGGCGAGCCCGGCGGCCAGCATGGCGGCGGCGATCGTGACGGCGCGGGACAGCCGCTGCGCCCGGCGGATGTCGCCGGGCTCTGGGGGGCGGCCATTGCCGAGCTCTGGGCGGCTCTCGGTCACGCCCTGGTAGGTGCTGGCCCCGCCCAGCCGCAGGCCCAGCGCTCCGGCGAAGGCGGCCTCCGGGCAGCCGGCGTTCGGGCTGGGGTGGCGGCCCCCGTCGCGGTGGGCGGAGCGCAGGGCCCCGCCGGGGCTCCCGCCGGCCACCGGGGCGCAGGCGGCGGCGAGCACCGCAGTAAGCCGGGCCGGCGCCCAGTTGGCCACGTCATCCAGGCGGGCCGCGGCCCAGCCGAACCGCCGGTAGCGCGCTGACCGGTAGCCGACCATCGCATCCAGGGTGTTCACCGCACGGTAGGCAGCCAGCCCCGGCAGCCCGGCGGCCGCGGCCCAGAGCAGCGGGGCGACCGCCGCGTCGCTGGTGTTCTCGGCCACCGACTCCACCACGGCCCGGGCGAGCTCCTTCGGCCCAAGCTGGCTGGGATCCCGGCTGCAGAGCCCCGGCAGCACCGCACGGGCGGCGGCCAGGTCGTTGGTGTCTAGGTGCAGGGCGGCTCGTTCAGCAGTCTGGCGCAGCGAACGGGCACCGGTGACCGCCCACACCCCGGCCGCGAGCGCGGCGGCACGCGGCAGCGGACGGTCACGGGTGAGCCGGTGCGCGGCCACGGCGGGGCCGGTGGCAGCGGCCAGGCAGGCGCCGGTGTACAGCGCGCCGCGGAGCCGGCTGTCCGCGTACATCCGGGTCTCCAGCCCGGCGGCCAGGCGCCCGAAGACGGCCACCGGGTGGCCACGTCGGGGGTCGCCGATCAGCGCGTCCAGCGCCACCCCCGCGCCCAGGCCCGCCGCGAGCGGCCAGTCACGGCCGGTGCCCCGCGGCCGGCGGCCTGGGCGGACGCCCCTTCGCCTCAGCCGGGTGCCCCGGCGCGCGCCGTTGACCCGCGGCCGGCGGCCCGGGCTGGCACTGCTGGGCGTCACCAGGCCTCGCCTGGCGCAACCTGCCGCGTCCACGTCACAGCATCTGACCCTAGGCGAAACCGCCGGTGGCGGCTGGCTCCCCCTGCTTTGCGCCCGGGTGGGCGGTCAGCCCCGGTTGGTGAGCGGTCAGCCCTGGTCGGTCGGCGGCCGGCTCCGGTCGGACCGCGGTCAGCCCTGGTCGGTCGGCGGCCGGCTCCGGTCGGACCGCGGTCAGCCCTGGTCGGTCGGCGGCCGGCTCCGGTCGGACGGCGGTCAGCCCTGGTCGGTCGGCGGCCGGCTCCGGTCGGACGGCGGTCAGCCATGGTTAGCCGGCGGCCGGCTCCGGGTTGGGCGGCGCAGCCGAGCTTCAATCTCCGGCCGGTTGCGCTCCAGCCAGATCGCGGAGCGCAGCAGCCGCTCCCCCACCCCAGCCTCCTGCATGCGCGTCCAGGCCCCGCCACGCATACTGGCCCGCTCGGCGATGCTCGCCCGCGACCGCCTCAGCCACCGGCTGGCCACTGGCACCAGACGGGACCGGGCGGCGTAGGAGAGCCCGTACGCCTCACAGAAAAGGGCGATGCGGGCCGGCGCGTGGTCGTCTGGGAGCGCCGGATCCCGGTCGGCCGGGTCGGCGATCGGCGCCCAGTAGCGCAACGTTTGGATGATGTCGACCAGCCGTGTCCCGGGCCGCGCGAGATCGAAGTCAATGAACGCGTACGGCCGGGCGCCATCCGGCCCGGTGCGGAAGATGACGTTCTCCAGGTTCACGTCGCAGTGGGAGATGATGTCCGCGGGGCCGTCGACGAACCGGGTCAGCTCCCCGTCCCACTGCGCCCCTGGCGGCGGTTTGAAGCCGATCACCGCCTGGTGATAGCGGAGCAGCAGTTCGGCCAGGTCCTCGAGAATGGAATCGGCGACGGCGAAGTCCGGCAGCGAGCGCCTCCCGGTGAAGCCGGGCAGGTAGGTCAGGACCTCCCGGTTCCTGCCGTCGATGCCGAGCACGCGCGGGGCCCCATCGAACCCCACAGCCTCCAGGTGCCGCAGCAGCGCGTGCACCGCGGGGGTGTGCGGCCGGACCGGGCGCCGGACGGTCCGGCCGACGCGGACGACACCCTCGGTCATGTCGCCACCGAGGAGGGGGACTTCGGTTTCCGCCGGGTCAGCGCCGAGGTAACGGGAGAGAATGGTGGTGTTCTCTGGGCATTCCGGGTGCTCGCGGCTCACCAGGGTGAGGAGTCCGTCACGGCGCCCGGGTCCGGGACTGGGCCCGGTCTGCTCCTGGGCCGGACGACTCGGGCCAGGAACCGGCTGGGCCAACCCATGGGCCAGGCGTCCCGCGCGCAGGCCGACACGCCGCTTCCTCGGCGCGTTGACGCGATGCTGCAGTTCCCGGGACCAGGCCAGTAGAGCGAAGCTACGATCCGCCAGTTCATCCGAGCACTCCCGTAGCACGCGAGCAAGGGACTGAATCACCCCGAAAAGATGGCTCAGCGAGTACGACTCCCGCAGGGCTATTTCGGCCTCTGCAGCCAACAGCCCCGAGCCGAAATTAGCCAGGCGGCTGGTCGTGCCGGGCGCGAGCGGCTCGATAGGGGCAGCCCCGGCCGCTTCGGCGGGCTGAAGATCCGGGTACGGGCCGGCCTCGGCAGGCGGCAACGCGGGCAGGGCCTCGGTGATCGTCGCGACAGCGCGTCCAGTTAAGACCTCTAGAGACACTTCGGCGTCACCCTTCACACTGGTAATGAATCCGTAATCGGCGGTTTTTAACCAGACGTCATGAAAAGTGACGATAAACGGTTACTGCCCGGAGTCGCTAGTGTTCCCTCCGAGTAACTCCATGCCTTTACCCTGCATTGGCCAAAGTCATGTCAACGCTAAATGACCGGAGTCACGCCGGTAACTTCTGTTTCAAAGATGGCGAAGGCACTGTGTGGCAGATCTCACGCGGCGGGCGGCTAGGCTTTACGGATGGTCGGCAATGCACGACGTTGGTGACCGGAATGCTAGTTGGCCGCTATTTCGTAGTTCTGATCCGGGCCGGACCGGGCTGATGCGGCGGCACCCCTAGGCGACCCGAGCTGGGCCAGGCCGGCGTGGCGGCGGGCCCAGGTGGGCGGGACCTCCGGATGGTCCGGCGGCCTGATTTTGGGCGGGCGCAAGGCCATGACATGCTGGACGCTGGCTGCCGTAGGTGGGGCGAGCGGATCTCACGGGATTGTTCGGCCGCCGTCAGGGCCGGGTCAATCGGATCTGCCGTCGCGATACACAGCGAACCTGCTTGTGGCCGACATGTGACCTTCGGCATGCACAATGTTGTGCCGGGCGCCCGTAGCTCAGTCGGATAGAGCAGCTGCCTTCTAAGCAGCGGGTCGCAGGTTCGAGTCCTGCCGGGCGCGCTCAATCCGTATCTCAACTGCACGGATGCCCACCTGCTGGGCCGGGGGCCGGGGTGCTGTGGTCAAGCATCTCGGTGCTACAGATACCTGCTTGGAAGTCTCTGTAGCTCCCCTGGACAGAGGGAGTCTGGCATGACCTTCACCAAATCTCCAGGCGCTGGCGCATCGGCGCGGCCCGGGCGCAAGAGCCCGCTCTGCGGGCTGCGACGCTCGGCGGGCAAGCCGGTGAGAACGCCAGCGAATTCCGGAAGGTAGTCGCGCGTGAGCCAGAACCGCTGACGCCATCCGGTGTCACTGGCGTCATACGTGAGCACCACCACGCGGCGGGCCACGCGTCGCATCTCGCGCAGCCCGGCGATCGGGTCCTGCCAGTGATGAACGGTGGAGACGGCCATCGCGGCGTCGAAGGCCCAGTCCCCGAACGGGAGGCTTTCCGCGGCGGCGGCCACGCACGGCGCCGCGCCCTCCGGGCGCTGCGCCCGCATCACCGCCGAGGGTTCCACCGCGGTGACGTCGCGGCCGGGGGGCTCGTAGGAGCCGGTACCGGCCCCGACGTTCAGTACTGTCCGGGCGTCGCCGAGCGCATCCCCGATCTGCGCAGCGATCCGCGGCTCGGTACGCCGTGTCGCGGGGTAAGCGCCCCCGATCGCTTCGTACAACTGCGCGCCGAACATCTCCAGTTGCCGGACATACCTCGCGAGAACCTACAGGGCGCCAAGAGGCGGAGCTCGCAGTGCAAAGAATCGCGGCCCCGGAATTCAGGGAAGCTGACGGCTGGCCGCCGATTATTGGATAACCGGCAAGGCACGGCACCCGCCGCTCGGATGATGCCGTCGAAAGAGGATCGCCTTCCTCCGCCAGGAACCACCTCACAACGATTTTGTTCATGACTGACCCGTAAGGTAAGGCAACCTCTGATCGCCTGCCCGGCAGCAAGGACGGCCCTGGTGGCGCCTACTGCATACTTTTGCCGGTAGCGCGTACTCACTGAACCCTCATTCCGTTATCTATGCAATTGCGCCAGGCCGACAGCTGTTATGCAGTAACAGGATCGCCGTCCGATGTGGTTTAATGCAGAGGTAATAATATAATTACTCAGCATCCGGATACTTGTGGCTGTTCTTCGGCCAGGATGCCCGCAACCAGGAGATGACATGGCGCAAAGGGTTCAAATAACGCTGCTCTGCGATCTGGACGACGGCAACGTGGAAGCGGACGAGACGTTGCAGTTCGGCCTCGGCGACGCCAGCTACGAGGTTGACGTATGCGGCAAGCATGCCCAGCAGGTCCGCGACGGCCTGCAGCCCTTCGTGGCGCACGGCCGCAAGACAAGCCCGGCGAGCGGCAGCAGCCGACGGCGGTCTGGGCGTGCCGCGGCTGGCCGCGACCAAACTGCTGGCGTCCGCGCCTGGGCCAAAGACAAGGGAATTCACGTCAACGACCGCGGCCGCATTCCCGCCTCCGTGGTGAAGGAGTACGAGGCAGCTCACTAGTAAATGCCCCTTCCGTGGCGAAGCCGCGAACAGCTTAGGTCGTTTCTGCCACGCCGGCCCAGTCGGCGCTGGCCGGGAGGCGCCGTGCTGGTGACGGGCGCTCAGGCCAGCGTCATGAATACGCCACGCAACTGAGCCGGGTCGAGCAGTTCGTAAGCGGATTGACGCACCCACAGCCGCGTGCCTTGCGGGAGCCATAGATAAGTGGCCCGGGCGGTGGAAGGATGCGATCAGAGCGTCTCGGCCAGCCGGTGACGTCGGCAACGCATTCCAGTGCGCTGCTGGATTGCCCAGGCTGGAAGCGGGCCGTCCAGTGACGTAGATGCCCGAGTCCGGCCAAGCTCGCGGATTTCGCGTTGTTGCATGCGGCGTGCGCGGCCACGAGATTATCAATGGTGTTATCGGGATGCCGGGACAGCTATGACCCCCAGCCGCGCGCCGGACAGGGCGGCCAGGCTACACGAGGCGACGGCGAGACCTCGTGATCGGCGCGGCCGTGTATGGGTCCGCGTGCTGGTTCGTTCACGCCCGCTGGTCATCGTTACCAAAAACAACCTCATGGTTCCCTGCTGTGACCAAAGTCCTGCATTCCGGGCAGAAGGATGTGATGCTGGGGCCAGGATCGTGAGCGCGGATGGGACAGGTCATGGGGTTGTGGCCCGGGCGGGAGAAAAGGCGGCTGGTCGATGCCCTGCGGTCGAAAATGCGGCTGCTGCTGCCGGAAGATCCGGGCCGCGAGCGGATGGTAGAGCTGGTCCGGCTGTTCGATCCGGACGCCCGGCCCGCGGGGGCGGGGCGGATCAGCGTGGACGGGCAGCGGCGGATCTACCTGCCCCAACCCACCGCGGTCGATCCGGAGGCCGCGGCTGAGGCGCAGGCACCGCCGGGCTTTCCCATCGCCTACTTCGTGCAGTTGCGGGGCCGTTCCGCACCGCTGGACATGTCCGGCGCCCAGCGGGAAAGCCGGGACATGCACCAAACCGCAGTCTTGCTGGTCAATGGCCTGGCGATCCGCCTCGGCGGCCTGGCCTGGCCGATACCCAAGGTCGCAAGCGAGCCGTTGCACGCGGCCATATATGCCCACCGGCCGGTGGCCGCCACCGAAGTGTCCAGCGTTGTTAAGCGGTACGCAAGCGGGCTCGATGAGTATCAGGACGTCACGCTGGGCTCGATGGGCGTCAGCACCTGGCGGACGGCCGACGGCCGCCTGCAGATGGAATTCTGGCCGCGAACCAGTCCGAAGGCCTGGTGGTATCCCCCCGAATCCGTGGGTGAGTGGCGCTTTCACTCCAGCCAGCTGGACGTGACCGTGCTGCGGCTGGCTGAACCGGCCGGCCAGGCGGATCCGGCGACCGCCCGTACGGTCGGCCAGATCGCGCTCGCGGTGGCGGCCGCAACGGGCGGCGTGTGTGTGGACCCGCTGAAGTTCCGGGTGCTGAAGCCGGATGACCTGGTGATGCGCTGATGCGCGGTCAGAAGACGCTGTCCCACAGGTGCTCGGCCTCATGCCCGGCGCTGACAGCGAAGCCGCGGGTGTCGTCAACGGTGGCGAACTCGCTGTGCCCGATGCCGTACAGCACGCCCCCGACCGCACCGTAGCTGTGCATGTCCTGACCCCAGGGCTCCCACAGCAAGTTATGAGCGAGGTCGCCGACGCCGTAGCCGACCACGCTGCCGACCAGCGCGCCGGGTATGCCGCCGATCGCCCCGCCGACCATCGCCCCGGCGGTCAGCCCCACCACGTTGGCTGCGGCCTCTTTCGCCACCGATTCCCCCACCGGTTTGCCCTGCTTGACGTCCTCCCTGGCACCCAGGACCGTTCCCGCCACCCCCGCGACCACGTCCACCACTGGAATTCTCTCCCCGGCATCGACCAGCTTGGCCAGGGCGCCTGGGTCTTCCCCGGCCGCCTCAGCCAGGGCCTCGGGGGTACGGCCAGCCACATGCTCCCCTGGGCCTGCCTGTCCGGCGAGGTAGTCCCGCACGTTGCCGATCCGGCTGTCGAGCAGCCTGCTGAGAGCGTTTTCCACTCGGCCGGTGTGGGCCAGATCTGACTTAGCCTGGTCGAGCTCCGCTTCCACCTTGGGCAGCTGACCGTTCAGATCACGCGGGACAGGCTTTCCGGCACTCATGGCCGCTGCGATCTGGCGGTCGAGCAGCGCCTGTTCGCCTTCGAGCCGTTCGATGAGCTCATTGACCTCGCGGCGCTGGCCGGTCGGCACCGCCCACAGATCGGCGAGCAGGTCGCTCAGGATGGCGTTGTCGCTGCCGGTGGTACCGCCCTGCTTGCGGCCCGGCGGGGCGATCTGCTGATAGAGCGCGGTGAGCTGGGCCGCAGCTTGCTGCCGGACCTGGGTGGCTTCGGCCTGGGCCTGCTGCCAGACCTGCTGGTAGGCCACCGTCTCCTGCTGCCGGGTGGCTTCGGCGGCGGTGGCCGGGGGCCCGTCCGGTTCCGGTCCGGGCTGGCCACCCGGCATGATCGCCACCCCGTGCCCGGCCGCTGCATCGGCCTGGGTCTCCAGCGCGTTCTCGATCTCGGCCAGCGCGACCGCCAGCCCTCCGGTGATCTGGCCCGCCTGGTCAATCACCGTGGCCAGCGCCCCGGCGGTCAGCGCGTCCCGGCCCCACGCTGTGGTGAACGCCGACGCCGCCGATCCCTGCCAGCCGCCCGGCCCGTCGCTGGTCAGCTGACCGGCCCGCCGGTCCAGGGCGTTAATGACGTCAACGATGGCGGGAACATAAGAGGACAGCTTGATGGACAGCGCCTGCAGGCCGTGGATGTCCCCGCCCACCCAGTCGAACGCGAACGGGGCCAGCGACACCGGCGCGTTCGTGCTGCTGCCCATCGGCCCTCCGCCCGGTCAGCCCGGCCCGGGGACCGTCGTGATGGCCTCGCTCATTGTGACGTTGGCGTCCTCGGCGTCCCGGTACGTGCCGTAGGCGGCCTCCAGCTTGCCCCCATGCTGATCGATGACCCCAGACAGCTGGGTATGCAGGCCATCAATAGCCCCGAGCACCAGACTCAGCGCGTCGTTGATCTCGGCGCTGCCGCCGTCCACGCTGGCCGGGCCACCGGACGGCATGATCGCCGCGAACGTTGCTGCTTCGGCCCGGAAGACCCCGGCCGCCTGCTGCAGGTCGGTCATGATGACCTGGAAACCGTCACTCATACCCGGCCCGTTCCCCGCCGAAAGCCCGCAGGCTGGCCGCCGTCCACCGCTGGCCGGACGAGCTGACCCCAGGGTCGAGAACGACCTGGATCAGGCCGGCCCGGTCCGCCGCCTCCCGCGCCGCCCGCAACGGCACGCATACCCACGGCTGACAGCGGCCCAGCACCCGCACCAAGGCGGCCACGCTGGAAAACACCGCCAGCACCGCGCGGCCATCGCCCGGCGCGCGCACCTCGAACTCGACCCGGCAGGAGTCTCCGGCCCGCGGATGAGCTGGCACGATAACCAGTTCAGGTCCTGTCATCTCCGGCCCTCCCGCAGATACCGCATACTCCGGGTGACGGATGGACCGCCGAAAGGGTTCACTACCCTCGCTGAACTCCAGCCGGGCGCAGGGCCGGAAGGTCTGGGGCTGCACGCTTCAGCACGATAGGAGCCGCCCCGAGGGTTCCCTTGTCGAATCCGGCGCGGCACGGGTTTCCTGACGTCGAACCCCGGAGAGGGAGCTGCGGCGGGCGCGCCGTGTTGGCGCCGACAACGGCCTGGCGGGCCGCCTTGAAACCGTACAAAGTTCTCACAGAGCCAGGCGGGAGCGGGCCAGCCGCGGCCACGCAGGCGGCTCAGCCGACACGTATCCCTGGTGACGGCAGGCTGGCACGCCAGCAGGCTGGGAGAGCCCGCAGATTCCCCCGGGCCACCCGGCGCTCAGGAGGCGATCAGTTGCCAAGCGTCCGGCGACTGTCACGTTAGGTGACGTTTGCCCCTGACTTCTCGGGCATTCTCCTCTAAGTACCAGTATGCACGCTGCGTAAGATTGAGTTAACAAAGAGTGAAATGAGGCTTTCTGCGCTGCGGGAAGGGAAGACAATGAAGCTCAGCAAGAAGCTCATCGCAGTCCCGGCTCTCACGCTCGCAGCAGGCCTCGGCCTCACCGCGTGCGGCTCTGGAAAGGCCCCAGTGGCGAAGCCCGCCGTTACCGTTACGCGGACAGTGTCAGCCAAGCCCGCGCCGGTCAAGACAACTCACCCGGCTAAGCCAAAGCCGGTGCCCACAACCCCCACACTCACGCCGACCCCGGCTGCTGCTCTGCCAACAGTCCCAACAAACTCAGGCACGGACCCATCTCAGGTTGCGGTAGAGCCATCCACGATCGATACATCAGCTGATGGCACTGGCGACATAACGGGAATCACGTGGTCGTCATGGACGGCGTCTAGCGCTGAAGGCTCCGGGTCGATCGCCCTAGATAACGGTGTGCCGAACATGGCTCAGGGCACCGTGGTGAACGTCCCGGTCTCCATTGCCCTGTCTGCCCCGGCGAACGGCAGCTTCACCGCGATGACCGTGGCCGACAGTTCGGGTAACACAAACATCTACAGCTTTAACGGCGGCAGTGACACGTACGGGCTGGGTGTCGATGACCCTGCGCCCGCCGCGCCTGTGACATCGGCCAACTCGCCCGCGCCTGGGGCACCAGGCTGCACAACCATAGCTGGCTACTACCCGGGCGGCCAGCCAGGTCACCTTAACTCATCCGGCTTCTGTGTGATGGATGGCGAGAATGGCAACTCTTGATCGTTGACCGTGATGCCCCCCGGGGCATTGCGGAGAGCGATTCAGACAGAATCGTCAAACAGGGGAACATCATGCCGCGCACCAGTTTCTATATCCGGGGCCCGAAAATCGGGCCCGTGCATACGATATTTCACCTGGGCTCTGTTGGTACGGGGAGAAGGCAGACTCCCAGCGGGCCGAGATACCACGCGCATCTGGAAAGCCGGTCCGGCCAGGTCTACCAGTGCGAGCACAATCACCGGACCGAGAGCGCGGCCATCACATGCTCCAAGTCAAAGGCTACGCAGCAGGCAGCGTTGGCTAAATTCACACGGCTTGACCAGCAGGCCGCTGCGCAAGCCGCCGCCACCCAGGCCAGGGTCGACCGTAAGGCACGCGGACATTTCTGGAACCATTAGCTGCCGACTCTCAGGCCCTTCGGGGCCTGGGGGTGAATGGCCTCCTGGTCGCGGTCCGTTATGCTCGGCAATCTGGTTGCCAAGATGACCGCCCGACGCCACGCCGAAAGGGTGATCTGTGTGCAGCTATGCGCATGATGCGCATGGTCCGATAGTCGCCGAGACCGGATCTGCCGAATCGAGGGTGTCGAGTGCGCGTTTGGCGTACGCCTGCGAGACCGTGGCGACCGTGAATGTCGCGATGTTCGACGCCACCGGTTGGAGAGCGATGGCGGTGTCCGCGTTCTCCGCGGCCGCGCGCTCAGCTGACGGGCAACCGTCGCATCGGGAACATCATTGCCCGGGGGCTGCTCCGCGTCCGGCCGTCGCCGCCAGCTGTCGGGGCCCACGGTCAGCACTCATCGCCGGGCTATCCTCGGATGGGCCAACGCGCAGAGGAGAGTGCCGACATGACGCAGCAGGCCGCGGGATACGAGGACTGCGACATCCCGGTCGCGTCCGGGACGCTTCGGGTGCGGCGGTGGGGTGCCGCGGATGCGCCAGCGGTGGTATGCGTGCCCGGCCTGTCGGCGAACCTGTGCGGCTTCGACCGCCTCGCCGAACGGCTCGCCGGCGCCACACTGCAACTGGTGGCGATCGACCTGCGCGGCCGCGGCCGCAGCGAGGTGACCGGCGCGGGCACCTACGGCTGGCGGAGCCACGCGCGCGACGTGCTCGGCATCGCGGACGCCGTCGGCGCACCGTCGTTTGCGGTCATCGGCCAGTCCAGCGGTGCGGCCATCGCCATGACCTGCGCGCAGCTCGAGCCCTCGCGGGTCGAGCGGCTCGTGCTCGTCGATCTAGCGGGGAGCCCTGACCAGCAGTCGGCGGTGCCCGTGGTCGCCTCGATTAGCCGGCTCGGCACGGTGTACCCCTCGGCGCAGGCGGCCATCGCACTGATCAAGCAGATCGGCATCATCCCCGAGTGGGACGAGTACTGGGATCGCTACTTCCAGTACGAGCTGCGCGACGTCAACGGCGGCGTTTCGCCGGCCAGCGACCGGGGCGCGGTGCTCGAGGATCTCGGGTACGGGAATGCGATGTACTGGCCGGGCCCGGAGGCGCCGATCCACACGCTGTGGCACGCGATCAGCATGCCGGCGCTGGTGCTGCGCGCCCGGCAGGAGATCATGCCGGGGTTCGGGTTCATCCTGCCCGCCGCGGAGGCGCAGCGGTTCGCGGCCGCGGTGCCATCGGCACGGGTGATGGAGATCGACGCGAATCACTACACGATTACCACGCACGACGATTCCATCGCCGCCATCGGCGCGTTCCTGCGCACGAGCTGACGTCCCCGGGCCAAGCCGCCTCGGTGCTCGCCGCGGGTGAGTGTGCCGCCGGCGGCTTCGACGTGCCGCGAGGCCGACCCGCGCCCGCAGGGCCGCGACGCTGCGGTCCGGCACCGCCGCCGCGGCCTGTCTACTTCTGCAAACGAGGGGCTCGCCCGCTTCTTCGACGACCTGGTCCCCTGCGAGACCCCTGTCACGCCGGGCGGGGAGATCCCCAGCTCAACCGGGCCGCTGGCGCTGGCCGGAGCGGGTGCCGTGGCTGCGGCTCACGTGGTGGCCTGCCGTACGCTGCTAGCGCGACGGGTTCAAGGCAGCCAGCTGGGCACGGGCCTGACCAGAGCGGGCGGGCATGCTATTGGGGCGGTGCTTGTCGCGGCCGTCCCCCGGCGTGCCCCTGCTGCCGTGCTGGCGTGGTTGCGCCGGCGCCGTTGGCCGCGGCCAGCTCATGGTATTCGCCGTAAGCCGCCTGGCCTGGGCGGATAGCGGTGAGCTGGCGAGCTGCCGGAGTTCCCAGCCGGCCAGCTTGGCGGTCGCGGACGCAGCGGCCGCGCCGGCCAGCACGGGGGTTGCGGCGGTGACGGCGGCTATCCGGACGGTATAAACGGCGGCACGTGTGAGGGTGCTCATGATTTTGTCTCCTGCAAGGTCTGGGCGGTAGCTGCACGCGTGCTACGGTTCCCGGCATGTGACAGTCCGTCAGCGTGAGCACGGGCGCGGCTTCCCTCTCAAATTAACTGGAATCGTCTTGCTCGGGCCATGAACGCTACAACGCCAAGGGGTGTTGCCGCGCCCATTTACCAGCCCTTATGCCAGCGAAGGTGAGGCCACCGGCAGCGGCCCCGTCACAGTGCTGTGATCAGTGTGGCTGAACCGTACGATAACCAGATCGTGATCGTCCAGGTCCGTCAGCTGAGTGGTCGGCGCGACAAATCTCACCGGCTTTTGGCCAGTCTGCTTTGCGTAAGCAGACTGCACGCCGAAAATTATCTTGCCGTCAATCTCCGGGCCGAGCCCGGTTATCCGACCGGCCTCAGCCAATATCTCGGCCATTATTGATCTTCCTTCCTTGGTGACGGGCCTGGTAATAGGCAGCCCTCTCCAGGTCACGCAGCCGGACCTGCAAGATCTCTGACCGGCTCAGCCAGGATTTTCTGGTCTGAGGTTCCCGCATTTTCACCGTAGCCTGGATCGGCATATTCTGCAATTCGGCCGCAGCCTCACGGGCCACTCAAATTGCTTAAGCGCAGCGAGTACCATTGCTCTGTAAATTGCAGGTACTTTTCAAGTTACGTCGCCGCTCCGCAGCTCAGCCAGCCGTTCACACACCGGTCCATTTGTGGACCATACGACAGCATCATGCAGGCCATGCAGAAAACCGGTACCCGCCGGCTCCTGATAGTCAGCGGCTCCATCGTCGCCGACGAAGGCGACAGCCCCGCGACCGCCGTCGCCGTGCATGGCACACTCGCGGACGGTTCGTCGTACGAGAATATTTTTAACCAGTTCATGCACATGAGTGGGGCCGCGTTACCGAGATCCGCACGCTGGAGAACACCGAGATACTGCAACGGGCGATGGACCGGCTAGCTGCGGCGGGCTATGAAGAGGCACATGCGGTCCCAATCACAGACGACCCGGCGACGTGGCCATCTCACAAATAAGGTGCCTAATTAAGTACGTCGATCTAGCTAGCCCGATACGCCTAAACGTGGCCAGGTAGCCAGGTGTCCCGCTCACCGATTCCTAAACGGGACACACACTCCCGTCGACCTTGGACCAGGCTTACCGTGCGCTCCCGGTCCGCCAAGTCCGAGCCCCGGAGCACCAACCCGAGTGGTCACCCGTTGGCACTCCGGCCAGCACGGCGATCATAGAGAGCTACTTTGGGGCTGGCCGGGCCGACCTGAGTGGAGGGCCAACCTGGCCAGCAGCGTTCAGGAAACTGGACGCTGTGGCGCTGCTGGCGGCTCAATTGTTACCGGCACCCTAGCGGGACCTCGTAGCCGGACAGCGTCGCGCGGGCGAGTGCCTTGATGAACGCGCGCGTGGATGCGGCGCTGGTGAACAGGGCTCGCTGGCGGTCGGCTCCGGTCCCCCGCTGGTCGAGCCGGTGCA
>Ga0187871_10002125_pt1 | contig 16418 bp, 10 predicted proteins | sample June2016WEW_16_1_FD_132988 | JGI IMG/M metagenome (GOLD analysis project Ga0187871, IMG submission 132988) | Peatland microbial communities from SPRUCE experiment site at the Marcell Experimental Forest, Minnesota, USA - June2016WEW_16_10 | ecosystem: Environmental > Terrestrial > Soil >...
ACAATGTCGCTGCGAAGATTGCGTCGTCTTCCGGTGAGCTCAGTCATGTCTTATTCTCGCTCATCTAACCGATAAGGCGCCAAGAAAACGAATCTTCGCTGAAGACTGAACTCACGCTTGTTTGTCAGATCAGCGCGTGCCGTCGTCTACCGGCGGTTCGCCTTGAACCGCCGAACAACTGGATGTTCCTATTTGGTTACTGACGGGTTGGCGACAAACCGGGCAGTGCTAAAATTGTCGCGACACGGCACAATCTATGAACCTACAATTCAAAAGATGCGTATGTCATTGAAGAGGCTGTGAACCGAATGGGACATCTATACACCTCGCTGCGGTTGTCTCAATGGGCATTGGAGGGTGTGGTTATGCTCCCGCCGTTAGCATTCACATTCGCACTCGCCGGAATTAGTTTTGTATGGGCCGGTATAAAGCAACGACCGTTCAAGACAGGGCTCTGGAAGCAGTATCACTGGCTTGCTTCTTCACATCTGCTGTTTTTCATAGCAGCAATAGCGGTAGCAGTGTTCTACGCGAATCCTGTCACCAATCCCACAATTCCACACTCCAGTAATGCGTCGGGAACGCTTTGCCTCGATGCTGTAAACTATGGGTCTCTTGCCTCTTGCGGATTCTGGATTTGGCGCATGAAGGGCTTTCGTTGGTACGCGGTCAGTCTGATGGCGATGGCTGAGGTAATCACGCAGAGCGCTTTATTTATCGCGGTAATGGCTGTGACCGGGGACTGGCTATAGGCGCAGACTTTTCAGCTTCGGCTGTATCACCGGCTATCCGGAAGTTACCAATGCCTAAGATGGGTTGAGCGGAATGATTTCCGCTACAAGCTCCCCATCTGCACCAATCGTCAACACCCCCACCGCAACCGGCAACTCAAACCGCCGCGGCCCGCACGATCCGGGATTGAAATACAGCACCCCCTTCTTCCTATAAAAATTCGGCACATGCGTATGCCCAAAAAGCACAGCAGCAAACTTCCCGGCAGCCGGATCAAGGTGCAGCGTCTTCAGGTCGTGCAACATATATATATAGCGCCCCTCCAGCAGCAAAACCTCCGTCTCCGGCAATCTGCCGCATACCCCATCCCGATCCACATTCCCGCGCACCGCTGTAACCGGAGCAATCTCCTCCAGAGCCTTAAGCACCGAAGCCTTCCCCACATCGCCCAAATGCAGAATCCGCTCCACCCCAGCGAGCGCCGTCGCAACCTCCGGCCGCAGCAGCCCATGCGTATCGCTGACCACACCAATCCTCATAAATCTAGAATAAGCGGCGTTAGCCAAGCGGGTGAGTTAGGCTAAAACAGGGCGCCCAAATAGAACAATGATTGAAAACTCCCGAAGCGGCGAAGAGCACGCTCAATCAAACTGGCGGCGCGCGGTCGCAGCCTATACTCAACCGCGCGTGCTGCGAGTGCTTGCGCTGGGATTCTCGAGCGGCTTGCCGCTCCTGCTCACCTACTCAACTCTTTCAGCGTGGCTTGCGACAGCCGGCGTGCGGCGCGCCGCCATCGGCGCCTTTGCCATGGTTGGCGCCCCCTACGCATTCAAGTTTCTGTGGGCGCCGCTGATGGATCGCGTGCCTCCGCCACTGCCTTTAGGACGCCGGCGCGGTTGGGGAATCACCATCCAGATCCTTCTCATCGGCGCTATTCTCGGTCTCGGGTTGTGCAATCCAAAACACAACCTGCCTCTGATGGCCGCCTTGGCGGTTCTTGTTGCATTTCTATCCGCGAGCCAGGACATCGTGATCGATGCCTGGCGGGTGGAGAGCATGAATAACGATCAGCAGGCTCCCGGAGCAGCCATGATCCAGGCCGGCTACCGGATCGGTATGCTGGTTTCCGGGGCCGGCGGCCTTTTGATCGCAAATTACGCTGGGTGGTTCGCGGCCTATGCCACAATGGCTGCGTTGCTGTCTATAGGACTGCTGGTGTTTCTGTTTGGGCCCGAACCGAAGGCCCCGGCGGAGACGTCCTATGCTGCGAGCTCGGGTTGGGATGCGATTCGCCACGCGTTTTCAACCGCCGTGATCGATCCCTTTCGCGATTTCATGCATCGGCCGCTTTGGCCCGTTATCCTGATCGCCATCTTCGGATACAAGCTGGGCGAGGCTATGGCGGGAGTGATGTCATCGCCGCTTTATATAGCGATGGGATTTACGCTTCCTGAGATCGCCGCGGTTTCCAAGCTATTCGGATTCTTCTCGATCGTGGCAGGGGTTCTCCTGGGCGGTGTAGTGACGGCCAGGTTCGGAATCCGGCGTTCGCTCGTTATCTGCGGCATTTTGCAGGCAATCGGGAACCTGTTTTTTGTCTTGCAGGCTGTAGGTGGGCATCGTATCGGCTACCTTGCTTTATGTGTCACTGCAGAAAATATCACGGGCGGAATGGCCGGGACAGCATTGATCACCTACCTCTCGAGTCTATGCTCGCGCGCGTTTACGGCCACTCAGTACGCGTTGCTTTCCTCGCTTGCGTTGCTCGGCCGCACCGTGGTGGCCTCATCGGGAGGTGTATTGTCTGAGAACCTCGGCTGGGCTCGATTCTTCCTGCTCACCACGGTCGTCGGATTGCCATCTATCATTTTGTTCCTATGGGTCGGGCCGCACGACGATTTCAGCAAGACCCGGCTCAAGCCCGCACTCGAAAGCACGCATGAAATGCCGGAAGATTCGGCCCTGGGGGGAAAAAATCAAAACTAACCTCAGGATGATCTCCCTTGAGTTCTTCTTCTGCGTTCGTCAATTACCGCGAGGTGATAGGGGAATTCCAGCGGCTACAAAAAGAATAGAGCGACACCGGCAAAAAATCTGGGTTTAAGAAGGCATGAGAGATTTTGTGAGAGTTTTATTGCTGGTTCTGGCATTCACCTATCCGTCGCGTGTGGCGGCGCAGGCGGGGGGGACGCCGGATGGCCGCTCGGGCACCATTCAGCCCGAGGCCTGGCAGATTGTGCAGTTGGCCAATCAAGCTCGCGCCGCCGCCGGAGCCGGCCCGCTCAAGTGGGACTGGGCATTGGCCGAAGCCGCCCGCCAGCATTGCCTGCGCATGGCCGCCGAGGGACCGATCTCCCACCGCTACGGAGGCGAGCCTGATCTCGACCAGCGGGCAGGGCAGGCGGGCGCTCATTTCAGCTTGATTGAAGAAAACGTAGCCGTGGGCCCCACTCCCGCACGCATTCACGAAGAATGGATGGACTCTCCCGGCCATCGCGACAACCTGCTCAACTCCAAGGTCGATCGCGTGGGAGTAGCCATAGTCTCAAGCCGCGGAGTTCTCTATGCCGTCGCCGACTACGAGCGTTCCGTCTCCATTCTTACGCAGGTCCAGGTGGAAGCCTCCATCGCCCAACTCCTCCGCGGCCTCGGCGCGACTCTTCGAGACGATGCCACCGCAGCTCGCGCCTATTGCACCCGGGGCAAGGCAGACGAAAACAGTAGCCACGCCGGATTTCGCATGCTCTGGCAGGAGGCCGACCTGACAATTCTTCCCAGGCAGGTAGTCGAGAAGCTAGCCGCAGGCGAATATAAGCAGGCCGCCGTAGGCAGTTGCCCAGCCCAGGGCGTCGAAGGCGCCTTCACCGCCTACCGGGTAGCTGTACTCCTATATTGATAGTCCTCGAATCTTCGCCCCCGCTTTTGCAGAAAATATCGTTACCTCGGCGCACAATCAAATCAGTAAGAAAGCTCCGGGGCGCCCGCTGGCTCCGCTCACGGAAGGTTCTCGCCGCGATTTTGCGGCTGGGGCGGGATCTGTTCCCCAACGGACGCAATTTGGGCTGCAAACCAATGGAAAATATCGCTTTAATCTCGAAGTTGTCGGGTATGTGCCCGGTCCACACCCCCCTCCCCCCCGGGGTCCATGCTCCATTTGTTCGCCTTCTAGAGTCGTAAGTCATTGATTCTATTGATTAATGAGCGTAAAATGACATGTCATTTTTCGGCCAAAAAACGGCGATTTTGGGCCAAAATCGCCCTGGAAATGCCAAAAAGCGCACGGTGATCAGCACTTGAAAATAGGAGAGATTCGCAGTCTCAATCTTCCCGGAAGAGCTCCGGTCAGCTTCTATGCGGATTGAACGGAACCATCACCGAGGCCATTCCAGCCGCAGTCGCCGCCTGAATTCCCAGTGCGGTATCCTCAAAGACCAGGCAATCCTGCGGCTCCATGCCGAGCTTTTCAGCGGCCATGAGAAATGCATCCGGCGCAGGTTTGGGATTCTTGTAGTCCTCGGCCCCAACGATAATAGGAAACTTGTCGAGCAACCCGAGTGTAGTCAGCGAACAGACCACCGACTCGCGGCTGCTCCCTGAAACCACCGCAAATGGAATCCGTCCGTACTCAGCCTCAATCTGCTCCAGAATCTCAGCGACGGGCTTCAGTTGCGGCAGAAGTTCGTAATAGAGGTTTTCCTTGCGCACTCCCACCTCTTTGACGGGCATCTTCAGCCCGTATTTTTCGTTCAGCGTGGAGATGATCACCTCCACAGGCTTGCCGCCCCAGGAATAAAACAGATCTTCGTCGAACGGGCAGCCCCATTCGCCCAGCGCCTTTTTCCAGGCGATGTAGTGCAGCGGCATTGAGTCGGCGATGGTGCCGTCGCAGTCGAAGAGATAAGCGCGGAACGAGCCCGCGGGGATATGCAATTTCATGTTGAGAGGAGCTCCCGTTGAATGGTTTAAGTGACCGATGGATGGTGTGAGCGGATCGCGTCTAGCGTGCTGCCGCTGTTTCTCCAGCCGAAGCAGCACAGCCGCCTTCACCCGGCTTGGTGGGCTCCATTTTGAGGGCGTTGTTGAAGCGGTTGAAGTAGTTGAACAGGCCGATGGCGGCGAGCAGTTCCACAATCTCGCCTTCGGAATAGAAGCCTCGCAACTCGGCGAACTGCTCGTCGCTGACGGTGTGGGCGTCGCGGGTGACGGTCTCGGCCAGCCGCAGGGCGGCTTTTTCGGCGGGGGTGAAGTCCTCCCGCTGCGGCCAGTCGGCCAGGTGGGCCAGCTGGTTGTCGCTCCATCCCAACCTCTTGGCCAGGATGGTATGGCTGGCCAGGCAATAGGGTGTCTGGTTTAACTGGCTGGTGCGGACGATGATCAGCTCCTTCAATTTTGTGGAGAGCGTGCCGGTATTGAGCACTGCGCCAAAATGCGCCTGCATGGTCGAAAAGATCTCGGGCCGGTGGGCCATCACCCGGAACATATTCGGCACATTGCCGCGCAGGGCAAAGACTTTGTCATAGAGCGCCGCCATTTCTGGGGTCACTTCGCTGCGATCGAGCCGGGAAATGCGTGACATGAGGCTCTCCTGATTACAGCCTATCGCAACCGCCGTACTTCCACAGGTGAGCCCTCGAATCCGGCTCAATTTTTTGACGAGCCGCGCACACTCTGCTACCTTAGTAAGGGACAATTCAGCGATAAACACACTCCTCAGTAGCTCAATGGCAGAGCATTCGGCTGTTAACCGAAGGGTTGTAGGTTCGAGTCCTACCTGAGGAGCCAATTTGTGTCCAGGCTCATCTACACGCATCTGGTCGACCTAATAAAATCATTAAGTTACAAAATAGCCTGACCAACCCCATCCACACCAATCCAGCCGAAACCAGATAAAAAGCGGGCATCCGTGTGGGCATCGCAGACACGGGTGACGAGGTTTCGAATGGCTGGAGCCAGACTGAAAGACGTCCAGTTCAAGAAAGCAAAACCGTCCAGCAAACCTTACAAGCTCTTCGATTGCGGAGGCATGTTTTGAGCTCGCGACTGGCCTGGAATTTCTTCACTGCCGTAGTTCAGCAGCTTGAATTCTTCAGCAGAATGTCCGCGCAATGTCCCACGGAACCAGGATTGGAGTTGCAGGAAAAATTACCTCCTGTTCCACATGGAGTGAGGTCGACGCTGGTCACGGCCGCACAAGGCAGCATGCCGGGGGAGTTCCATTTGAAGTTCATGACGTGAAGCGACTCCTTTGATCCAGAAATTAAGTAATGTTGAATACTGGCGGCATGAATCGGTGAACTTTATTCTGGAGAAAAGCCTGTCGAGTTACCTCAGTTTGCCGTGACCGCCGCTGACGACGGATGGGCGTGAAGTCACTGCGGTCGAAGAGTGGCTTCTCGTGGACGTATGAAACCGGTGGCGGCAAAGGGGGCCTGGATCCGATTTGCGCCCGCCTTGAGAGGCCAAATCTTGTTGCCCGAGACGAAGCTGCCTGTAAGCTTGCCAGGCAGAGTGATGGTTGCGTTCAGGGCTTCGCGTTGGCGGTGATACTCCACCTCGATAGTGCCTTCGGGATGTGGATAAGTGGCTGCGAGCGAAGGCAGGTTGCCCAGGTGAGGAGCGATCCGGACCGTGGCAAAGCCGGGGCTGGCCGGCTCGATGCCTGCTACCAGCGTGAGCAGGTCGTATATGGGATGCGAGGTCCATGCGTGGGAGTCGGAGCGGGTGTTGCCGGGAATCTCAGGCCAGGTGCTGAAGTGCAGAGGCAGCAACTTCCGCCAGGGGTCGAGGGAGCTTAGATATTCATCTGCCATGCCGGCATGTTCGAGGGCGCGCGCCAGGTAGAAGCGGAAATAGTACGAGCCGCTCAGAATGCCGTCGGGGCGAATATCGCCTGGAGCGATGGCCAGCATCTGGCGCAGGACAGCTTGCTGCTGGTCTTTGGGCACGGCGTCGTAGAGGACGGCCAGGATGTTGCCTTGCTGGCTAAACTTTTTCTGGTCCGGATTGTCGGCGAACAGGCCGCGTTCGCTGTTCCAGCATTTGCGGGCGAGGCCCGAGCGCACATGTGCAGCGCGGTCCTGGTAGCGGGCGGCGAGTACCGGGTCGCCAAGGGCCTTTTCGAGATCGGCGGCATCGTTCAGCGCGCCGAGGTACTGAAGCGTCGTTACGCAGGATTCGCCATTTGCGTCGTAGGTGGGGATGGTTCCTGAAGGGACCCAGTCAATGAAGCTCCACCAGGGCAGCTTGTGGAGCAGGCCGTCGGGCTGTTCGTGCGTGGCGAACCAGGCCAGAATTGTGCGTGATCCAGGGAGAAAGCCGCGCGCCGTCTCCGGATCGGGCCGGTACATCCAGAAGTCGTGCACCAAGCCGATCCAGAGCAGAGAGAACGGAGGAATGAACTGAGGCATCGAGCTGGGGTACCGGCTGCGAGTAATCCCATCAGCGGTGCGGGAGTTGTCGAAGGCTTCCAGGGCTTGCCGGGCGAGCCGGTCGTCGCCCGTCACAGCATACGAGATGAGGGCCTGGACGCGGGTGTCGCCCACATATTGGAGTTGCTCGTAGTAAGGGGTGTCCATGTAGGTTTCATGGGCGTCGAGGCGTGCGGTGCGCCAACTGATCTCCCAGATTTTGGCGAGTTCCGGATCGGGGGATTGGAAGGTGGCGCGTTCCTTGAACGGGTAAGCGGTGAAGTTGGCAGTCAGGGACTCCAACTGGAGCGGCTCGGCCGCGGTCTCAATGTCGAGGTCCAGATAGCGCCATGTGCGCCACCATAACGGCTCAAAAGAGCGATGTGCGCCGCCATCGGGGAGGAATCTATCAGTAAGGCCGCGGGCTGCACGGTCGCCCACTTCGTCGCGGTCGCCCTTGTGCAGGTCCTTGTCGAAGAGGGCTTCGGCGTAGGTGAGTGTGATGCGCGCGTCCTTGCCGCCGGAAACGATAAGCAGCGGATAGGCGGTGGTGAGCATCTGGCGATCGAGCAACAGGTGGACGTGCGCGGCGGCAGGGACAGTGACCGCGCTGGAAGGAAAGCTGCCAAGGCCTGGGAGGTCAGTGCGGACAGCCTTGCCGGGACTGGTAGGCAGGTACTCCATCGCAGGGAGAGAATCCGGAACCAGGCCCCATGTATTGTTTCTGTCGGCGTCGGCAGAGTAAGCCTTGTTGTCCGTTGGGCCTATCCATTCGCGGATGGGCGAGGCTGCAGGAAGCCAGGATGCGCCGGCGGCTGTGGGATTATTCCACGCCCAGTCGTAAAGCGCGGCGTTGATTTCTTCTCCGGGACCGGAGAGCATCTGGATTGAAAAGTCGCTGGCGAGGCGCGGCACCGGGCGCTGACCGGCCTCCTGTTCCACCAGCCAGCCCCCGGGAGTGCTGATGGAAGAATTATCGGAGGCTTCACTTTCCAGCAGAAAGGCGGTGCGGTCGCTCATCTGCGCGGTGGGCGCGTAGACGCCGAAGTTCCAGACCGTTGCCGTAATGAGGTTCTCGCCCGGTTGGAGCAGCGGCGCCAGATCAAACCTCTCGTAGCGCCAATGGCCGAGGTCGCCGCGGGCAGGGCCGTCGCCCACCCGATGGCCGTTCACAAGCAGAATGAAGCGGTTGTCGGCGCTGATGCGGACCGGGTAGCTGGCGGGAACGGCAGCCAGCGAGAGTGTGCGACGGAAGTGCAGCACAAGGGGATCGTGCAAAGATGCGGTTGGATGGGTGATCCACGACGCCTTCCATTCGCGGTGGGGCGGATCAGGCTGAAGATTGTTCTGGGCATTGAGGGCGAGGGCTGTCAGGACGAGGACGAAAAAAGTGAAAACTCGACGCATGGGTTTAGGCCTTCCGATTTCCAACTTACCGCTTAGCGGGAAATGAGAACCAATGGAGGATACAGATCAATTTCGCTGCGGGTAAGAGATCAATCTGCATACACAAAGGTTCGTCACGCAAATTCAACAGGCGCATCCGCGGATGGGAGCCCTAATTCTTTAAGTAGATCCGTCCCGGTTTCATCACGTCTCCCCAGCCGAGAACTTCCCCGTCGGGGAGATCGAAGTTGGTTCCGGGGATGCGACCGGTTTGGATCAGCGTTCCCAATTGGAAGTACACCGCGTCCATATCGGAATGCCATCCAGGATAATGGCCAAATCCGCCGTCAGCATTTTGGCAGCCAAGCGCCCAGTTGGCGGCTTTGTCGATTGCGGCACGGCATGGCTCGGAATTTCTTCCAATTTGGCGCAGAACAAAGACGGCATCGAAGCAGGAATGCACATCCCATCTTTGATCCTCTTTCAATTGCCATCCTCCATCGGGTCGCTGATCCCGAAGTACGCGCTGCACAATTGCATCGCCCTTCGGCGTTGGCTGGCCAATCAGCCGATAAAAATGGACCATGTGGAAGGTAGCGGCCACATGGTCTTGCAGATAACCATCCGCGGCCTGGTTTTCGGTCATGTGGCGCTCAAGCGCGAGCCGGTATTCGCTTGGAAAATCCGTGTCCAGGGCAGCATAGAACAGAGGAAAGAAACTTGTGGTGTACCAGGGTAGTTTCGAAAAAGCCTGGTCAACAAAGAATCGATCCATCACTTTTTGAGGATTGACTCTCGGCTTCTCTCCCAGGGCGCGTAAGCTGACGACTCCTTGCACGGTGTTGTAAAGAACTGCGAGGTCGGACTTAGGATCCATTTTGCCGTCATGATTAACAAAAACACCGTCCGGCTGCTGGTGGCGCTGGATAAACTCCGCCGACTTTTTCTTGTGCTTAAGTGGCCAGTTGACTTGCCTGGCCAGGATTGCGGCGTAGGCAACGGCTGCCAGATCACTCATGGAGGTATCGGCAAAGCCTGAGTAGGCTGGGTCTGGCGACGGAGAATATCCTCCATCTTCCCGCAAACATTGTTCGATGAACCTGAAAGTTGTGTCCTTGATGTGTTGTCCATCGAGGCCGGAAGGCAGCGAAGTATCGCCGTCGATTCCAATTGCACCCAGAGCAGACGCCGTCCTGATTTGACCTCCTACAGCCGCCAGCAGCGTCCATCGCAAAACATCACGCCTTGAGATTGCATTTTTCATGTCGCCGCTCCAGGCAAAGATTTCTATATTTAAGTCTATTTCCGTGAGTTGAATTGCTTATCGACCAATTTCGCAAAATATCTTGCGCGCCCGGTCCAGTTGTAATTCCTGCATTCAATGCACCCGCCGGGACGTAATGGCGTTTTCGCCATCACGTCCCGTTTCTTGCGTCGCGGGCCACTTATTGTACGGTGAGAGAGACAGTGCCCGACTCCGTGATCGCTCCTGACGTGCCAATCACGGTGATGGTGTAAGTTCCCTCCGTCGTGCCGGGAGTCTCCGGAGTAACGAAGGTGTTCGTGCTGCAGGCGGAGATGCCGCCACCTGCCAAGGCTAACAGCAGCATCAGTATTCCGAGCATAGTCCGCCAGGAACGCCGCCGAGCCGGGATACCGAAGAGCAGAAGGCAGGCTAGAGTCGCGCCACCGGCCGTGTACCAGGAACCAGGGCCCTTGCTGATGGTGGTCGGTGAAATGGGCGCAGTGGTTGTGATGGTGAGAGTTGTTGTTCCGGCAGTTGTTCCGGAAATGCTCACCGGGTTGGTCGTAAAGCTCAGAGTGGGCAGTTGCACGGCTCCGGTGGGGCTGTTGGTAATCGTGGCGATGAACTGCACGTTGCCAGTAAAGCCGCCGCTGGGCGTAATTGTTATGGTCGAGGTGTTTCCACTAGTTGCCCCTGGCGCCAGAGTGACTTCCGAACCGCCAATGCTGAAGTCTTGCGGGACAAACGCCGTCACGGTAACGGTGGCCGTGCCGGATGCGGGAGTATAGACCGATGTGTTCGCCGGATTGTAGCTGACGGTCAGCGCGTCACTGCCGACAGCCAGTGCGCCCGCGATGATGTTGATGGTTGCGTTGCCGTTGACGAGAGTTGCAGCCGTTGAGGTGTAGCCGCCGCCGCTCAGGATGACGGTACCGCCGGGCGTGCCGCTGGTACCGTTGACAGCAATCGTCACGGCTAGATCCTGCGACGTGGTGATGCTCAATGCGGCTGGAGTCGCTGTCACGGTTGGTGTGGTTCTAACCGTAGGCGGCTTGTACTCCCACAGATCGTTGAGGTCGCCTTGATTGCCGACAGAGTCGTAGCCCAGTCCCCCGAAGAGCCAAAGATTACCGTAGAAGTCGGTTACGCTCCATCCGGCCTCGCGGGCTCCAGGCGTGCTTCCGACGGTAGCTGTGCCCAGTGTGTTGTACGAGCCTGCCAGGTCTGGGGTGCTGCTCCCGCCCATTAATATCCATTCACCCGCACCGCCGTTCAATGAAGGTGTAAACTCCCACAGGTCGTTGACAAATGTTGTACTGCCGATATTTCCCCCGAAGAGCCAGAGATTGCCGCTGCTGTCGGTCCAGCTCTCCGTGTTGTCGCGTGATCCGGGAACGTTGGTGGGGGCGGCCACGCCCAGAGGGCCGTACACGCCGGTGGCGCCGGTCGCATTGCTTCCGCTGACCCAGGTCCATAGACCCGTGGAAGGAGTGAACTCCCAGAGATCGTTATAAACGGCGTTAGTGTTGGCGTTCTCGCCGCCAAAGACCCAGAAGTTATTGTTGCCGTCAATCCAGGCGCTCATGCTGTCCCGGCCTGGGGGAACGTTGGGGGTTCCGGCATCGGGCACTCCCTGCGTGCCGTAGCTGCCGGGCGACTGGTAACCGCCATTCTGGTTGCTGCCGCTCACCCAGGTCCACATGCCTGTGGAAGGAGTGAACTCCCAAAGATCGTTCATATCGCCCCAATTGCCGACGGAATCGATGCCATACCCGCCAAAGAGCCAGAAGTTGCCGTTGCTGTCGGTGGCTGAAACCGGGTTGCCGCGGTATCCGGGCCAGTTTGCGGCATTTGCCACACCCTGCGTGCCGTACACCCCGCTCGTGCCCGTGAAGCTTCCGCCCACCATGGCCCATTCGTTTTTGGTCGGACTGTACTCCCACATGTCGGTACCTTTGGATCCCCAGCCTCCAAAAAGCCAGAAATTGCCGCTGAGATCGGTCCAGTTCGCGCCCATCTCGTTAGCCTCAGGAATGTTCGTAGCAGCAAAACAACCTAGCCCGCAGTCCACCTCGGTGCCACCGGCTAAGTTGCTTCCACCCACCCAGGTCCACATGCCCGTAGACGGAGTGAACTCCCAGAAGTCGTTGAGAAAGCCGCTATTGCCCGCGGAGTCGTAACCGCCTCCTCCGAAGAGCCATATATTGCCGCCATTGTCTGCCCACATATAAGGCGATTCGCGGCCTCCGGGATAGATTGCATTGCTTGCAGGTGGTCCCGGCTGCGCGGGGTACACTCCGTTCTGGCCGACGCCCGCGGATGGGACCGTGCTGCTTCCGCCCATCCAGGTCCAATCGAATTCGCCATTCGGCCCGGTCAGGTAAAGCGCCACCGTTACCGGCGCAGAGATACCCGTGGCGCCATAGTAAATCGGAGAACTCGTGGAGTCGGGGGTGTAGGTGGCCCACAGCGTGTTGGGGCCGAATGCCAGCGTCCCCCCGGGGATGTTAATTGTTGCACTGCCATTCGTCAGGGCTGTCGCCCCGGAGTTGTAACTTCCGCTCGTCAGTGTCACCGAGCCGGTGGGCTGGATACCGGTTCCGCTGACGGTAACCGTCACCGAAAGAGACGCAGTCGGCGCGACGTTCAGTGAGGACGGCGTCACCGTCACTGTGGGCGCAAGCAAATTGCCTATGCCAGCGGCCGAATTCAGCAGAATGGCCGCGCAATTGCCTCCTCCCACCCCGTTGAACGTGGGACATGGCGGAAGGTCGACATATTGCACAGCCTGATACGTGATCTGGCCGGTAGGGACCCCACTTGCGGGAACGACGCCCTCGTTCGGATCTGGATCGTTGACAGCCATGTAATACGTCCCACCCAGGCCGATCAGGCCGGTGTCATTGGCGGTTGGATTCACCATGACTAACCCGTTTTGGAAGGTGCGCTGATAATAGGTATTGCCGCTCCCGGATGTCATCTGGAATGCGGAGATTGCGGAGACTGTTGTGCTGGTGGCGCCTACGGTGCTGGGCAGCGCCTGCGTAGGCGCTCCAATGGGGATGTTATACTCCGGCCACCATTGCACCGGCCCCGCCGCGTTCATGTTCATGTAAGTGTAGTTTCCCTTCACCAGCAGATAGCTTGCAGTGTCAAAGAGGCGCTCGTAGCCTGCGTGGTGGTAAGGGACGGGATAGTTCTGATAGATCATGATCTTGTTGAGATTGGTTAGCATGATCGCGCGGCTCATCTGCAACGCCCAGTCGGATGGCGCCAGGAAGTTCTCGTTGCCGTATTCCGCGAAATCTTCGATCATCACGCCGTCGACATTTGTGTAGTCGGTGATGTCGCGATTCACAATCCAGCTTCCTACATTGGGTATCCATAGGTAATTGCCATTGAAAGCATTGGGATTCGAATATTTGGGACTGCCAATGGGATTGCCCATGAGATAGTCGGTATAGTTGTGCATGTTCGCCGACCAAGTGTTTTCAAAGACGCTGTCGATGATCGGCAAGGCCGGGTTCCAGTCTCCCCATTGATTGGGAACGCTGAAACTATCAGCGAAGACGCCATCGTCGTTATTATCCTGGAGCTCCTGGAGCACCAGCCCGCTGTAGTAAGCTGGCCAGCCCGTGGAGGACAAGTCGCCGATGTTCATAAGGTAATGCTGCTCACTGCATTCGTATACCCACGGTGACCCGCTATATGTGTACGGAGTTCCTGGGGTTGGATCATTTGCGATTGGTGCATTCACGCCGGCATACCACGAGGACTCCTCCGGTGATCCCCCAGGCCAGGGCGTAGTCAGGGTTGGTGGGTTGGCGGTATTGTCTGACCAGGGCCACTCTATGCCCCAGTTGCCCGAGGATGTGTCGATAATCTGCACGGGGTTGGTTGCTGTCGGGTTTCCGTTCGAGTCACAAACTCCGTAGCCCAGCATCTCCGACAAGCGATAGTGCAGGATCAGGAAGTTTGAGTTGTATCCGCGTAAGGTAGCTGCATCCGCGGCTGTTTGCTTCTGCCCGCCAGTGAAATTATTGGCAAAAAAACTAATCTGAGCACCGGTTAGCCCGTCCAGACTGATTTGGTCGCTGTAAGTGTAGATGCCGTTCGTCGTGACGGGAAAGCATCGATTACTAGCGACTGAATTTGCATTTTGTGGACAAATCTGCGCCATGAGGTTGACGCCGCAGAACGCCACCAGGGCAATCGCGGCCAACGCTATGAATTTGATCTGCAATGATAGCCGACACTCTCGTATCGGATTGATTCTGCCCAGCTTACTTGACCGCATATCCATTCTCCTCACTTCCAATTCAAATTTCACTACCGGTATTCGTTTTTGACATACCAGGAGTCCACGAGTTCGTTTCGATTATCTTGCATACATAAACGTTTTAGTAGCGCATGTCAAGCAAGAATACAAATTAATCGCGTGTCAAATCGCACACGTCTAAACTCGCAAATCGTGCGGGCCGATGGCGGCGTAGAACATGGCGCCTCCGCCAGTTTATACATAGAATTCAGCGACATACAGCCCCTAGCTGACCATTTGGAACACGATAGCGCGCTTCGCAAAGACTTTCGCATCTCGGCTCGAGTCCCTGCTGCTTTCTTTGCGACGCCGTTTTCATCCCCAAAATTATTTGGAATATTTTGCTTGACATGCACTACTAAAACGTTTATGTATAGTCCAAATAAGCTCGCGGCAGAAGACTATGTTGTTTTCGGAACGGTCCGATGCTGTTCAAGGTTGCGTTCATAATGAATCAAGCGTGCTTTAGAGGCAAATGGAATGTTGTTGACGCGGGGGATTCGCTATGAAACCGTTTCCTGAGATCAGGTTGACAGCCGCGCTGCCAGTACTGCTTGTCACTAAGCTCCTGCTGTTGCATCCCCCTTTTTTGGGACAGGCGACCACCGGAAGCGTAACTGGCATCGCTGCCGATTCAACTGGCGCGCTCAGTCCTAACGCCGAGGTCCAGATTGCCAATCTGGGTACTCATAACATTTACACGTTCAGAACAGGTCAAGACGCAAATTGAGGAGGAGTACCGATGATTCGCAGATATCCCGGACAATCACTGACGCTGGCAATGCTCGTTGCCTTCGTCTTTTGTCTCACTGGTCATGCCCAGATAGCCAACGGCACGATCCGCGGGACCGTCACCGACAGCAAGGGCGCAGTGCTCCAGAACGCGACTGTCGTTCTGGTCAACCAGGGAACCGCAGAGCAGACCACTCAGGCAACCAACAAGGACGGTTACTACACCTTCACCGCTCTTAGTCCGACGGATTACACCGTCAAAGTTACGGCTCCGGGGTTCGACGCGTGGGAGGTGAAACTCACGCTGCGGGTTGCGCAGGAAGCGGTCATCGACGCTAAGTTGATGCCGGGCAAGGTGCAGGAGGTGGTTACCGTATCCGATGCCACGCCGCTCGTCGACGCGGCGGACGGGACCGTATCCGACGTCAAAGAAACTACGCGCATCGAAACGATCCCCGTAATAGACAGCAACTTTCTAAGTATTGTGGCTTTCACTCCCGGCGTGGTTGCGAACAGCTATGGCGGGCAGGGAGCAGGCTATACGCGCGTCAACGGCATCCCCGGCGGCTCGATGACCTTCGAGGTGGACGGCGAGTCCGCCAACGACAGGATGACCAACGATTTGCAGATCACACCGCAGGCTTTGCAAACCATTCAGGAACTGAAAGTCACCACCTCCAACGGCGGAGCGGAATATGCGACGCCGGGCGTGGTGGAGGTGGTCACCAAGAGCGGCACCAACCAGTTCCACGGCCAAGCGGACGAGATATATCAGGACGGCGGGTTTGAGGCCTGGCAGTACAACTCATATTACCCAGGCGCTCATCATCCTCATAACGTCTTCAACAATTTTGGCGGCCAGTTGGGCGGTCCCGTGCTGCTTCCAAAGCTCTACAACGGCAAGAACAAGACCTTCTTCTACTTCGATGTGGAGAAGAAAATTAATCACAAAATTAAGCCGGATCAGGAACTGGTCTACCAGACGAACTGGGAACAGGGAGATTTCTCCGACCTGTTAGATTCGACAGGCACGAGAAATATTACGATCTACGACCCCATGAGCGGCGTTTACAATCCGGCTACGGGTTATGTTAACCGCACCCAGTTTGCGGGGAACAAAATTACGTCGGGCATCAGCCCGATTGCCGCGAAGATCATGTCGTTCATGCCCGCGCCCAATGTGAATGTAAACACCGCCGGCCAGATTGACCCCGCGCAATTCAACTATGGATTCGACTGGATCAACCCGAATGCACACTACACAGACAACGAGTTGCGGTACACCATAAAAATTGACCAGCTCATCGGTAAGAATCTGCTCTCTGCCCGGTATACGAACATCAGCGATAACATACTCACTCCGGATGAAGGCGGAAGTCAAGGAGCACTCCTCACCCCAAATGTAGGGATCAGATCCGGACACAATGGAGTTCTCTCCTACACCTCGCCGATCGGTGGGCACATGGTCAACGAGGCTCGCGTGGGCATACAGATGTTCAATAACTATTCTGGCCCGGAGCCTGGAATCTGGCCGCCACTTTCGCAGCTCGGGACTGGGCTCTCCGGTGGGGTGCTGCCCTCATATCCGGGCCTTGTC
>Ga0187871_10002131_pt1 | contig 16406 bp, 13 predicted proteins | sample June2016WEW_16_1_FD_132988 | JGI IMG/M metagenome (GOLD analysis project Ga0187871, IMG submission 132988) | Peatland microbial communities from SPRUCE experiment site at the Marcell Experimental Forest, Minnesota, USA - June2016WEW_16_10 | ecosystem: Environmental > Terrestrial > Soil >...
GCAAGAACGTCGGCCAGCTCGGGGTGGCCGTGCGCATGTTTCTTAAGTAGACGGTCGAAGCGCCCTGTCGTGAGAACGACGAACGCGCCGCTCATCGTTTTGAACGGTTGGCAGCCCTTGCTTTTGCCTTTTGCAGCTCGCCCAGCAATGCCTCGGCGGGACGGGTCTTGCCTGCGAGAAACTCTTCGTGGCTTTTCCGGATGATCGCGCGGACGCGCGGATCGCGGATCTCCTCTGCGTCCTGCATCTCGTCGGGTGAGAGCTTCGGGGCGATGGTGATGACGCCGCCCGACGCCCTGAACTCGATCTCCTGCCCGCTCTTAAAACCGGCCTTACGGCGCACGGCCGGCGGAACGACAAGGGGCGTTTTGTTTTTGACGGTGACGGTCATCATGAGTACTACACGCTGAGGTTGATTTCGCTTTCAGTGTAGGGTGCCCACGAGGTCGCGTCAAGCTGTAACGGGATTCCGCCGTCGCCCGGCAGTTGCCATCGGCTTTCTTGCAATATCAACCCTTCCGTGTTTTCATTACGGGTTGACACATGCCATCCCGATGCGACGACGCAAGCTGACCCTCCTCCCGCTGGTGGCCGCCACCTATTTCATGGTCTCCGGCGGACCCTACGGCCTCGAAGAGCTGGTTCAGGATTGCGGTTACCGCACAGCGCTGCTGATCATCATTCTGATCCCGCTCATCTGGAGCCTTCCCACCGGCCTGATGGTGGGTGAGCTGGCCGCCGCGATGCCGGCTGAGGGCGGGTTCTACGTCTGGGTGAGGCGCGCGCTCGGGCCGTTCTGGGGCTTTCAGGAGGCGTGGCTGTCTCTGATGGCCAGCGTGTTCGACATGGCTGCGTACCCGGTGCTCTTCGTCCTGTATCTCGGGCGGCTTTGGCCGGCCGCGAATCAAGGCTACAACGGGATGCTGATTGGCGCGGTGGTGGTTGCCGCCTGCGTGCTCTGGAACCTGGGCGGCGCGAAGGCGGTGGGAACCGGATCGGTGATGCTCGGCATTCTGTTGCTGAGCCCATTCGTGGCGATGGTGATCTATGCGCTGGTTCGTCATCCGGCGTTTGGTGCGTCGGCCGCAAGCTCAGCTCCGGTCAGCACTGAGCACGGCGGCCTGCTTGCCGGAATCATTGTCGCCATGTGGAATTACATGGGATGGGACAACGCCTCTACAGTGGCGACTGAGGTGGAGAATCCGCAAAGAACATACCCACGAACGATGATTGCCGCGCTGGTGGCGATTGTTCTCTCCTATGCGATCCCGGTGGCAGCAGTCTGGCGGACCCATGTCCCGCCGGCTGATTGGTCAACCGGTAGCTGGGCCGATATCGCCGCGCTCATCGCCGGACCGTGGCTCGGCGTCGCGATGGCTGTCGCGGGGATGATCAGCAGCCTGGGCATCATCAATTCCCTCACCATGTCGTACTCGCGGTTGCCCATCGCCATGGCCGAGGACGGTTACGCCCCGCGGGTGTTGCTGAGGCGGCTATCGAACGGCGCACCCTGGGTGGCGATCCTGGCTTGCGGTCTGGCCTGGACTGCCGCGCTCGGTCTGAGCTTTGACCGTCTCCTGATGCTGGACATTCTGCTCTATGGAGCCAGCCTCGTGCTGGAGTTCATCTCGCTCGCCGTGCTGCGCGTGCGGGAGCCGGACATGGTGCGGCCCTTTGCGGTGCCGGGCAGATTGGCTGGGGCTGTTCTCGCGGGCGTAGGACCTACGGCGCTCCTCATCGTGGCCCTGATTCGAAACCGGAACGAACAGATGGGCCACATCAGCGCCCTGACTCTTGGGCTTGGCCTCATGGCAGCCGGCGTGGCAGTGTGGTTCTTCGCAGCATGGTCGCGCCGGAGGCACAGCACCACGTCAGGGTTGTAGGGCAAGGCGGTGATCCGGGATTGGGTCAAGGAGGAACCCAGCTCTAATCAAACCGTCTAAGCCATTTAGTATCAGCTGATTAACGCGTTAGATAAAACTAAGGAAACGATCGGTACCATTCGCTCGTATCATTGCCATATATACACCGCCCGTTCTGGGGGCGTGGCGGTGACTGGGGGGAGAACCGATCCCATGCAGCCGAATGCAAATCAATGGGAAGGGCCTAACCAACCCCCGCCCAGAGCGCCGGCGGAAAGAATCAGGCGCATCGTACAGTTTGGTCCGTTCGAGTTGCGCACGGACACGGGAGAACTGCGCAAGCACGGCATCCGCGTCAAGATCCAGGCAAAGCCGCTGGCGGTGCTGCGCGCTCTGCTGGAACGGCCGGGTGAGGTGGTCACCCGCGACCAACTGCGCGACCATTTGTGGGCTGCCGACACCTTCGTCGATTTCGAGAGCGGCCTGAATACCGCCGCCAACCGTCTGCGCCTCGGCTTGGGTGATTCCGCGGACGCGCCCCGGTTTATCGAGACGTTGCCGCGGGTTGGGTACCGTTTCATCGCTCCGGTGGTTGTGGTGGGTGCGCCGGCGGTTGTTCCCGCACTCGAACCGGAACGCGGCGGCATGACGAGCCTCGCCGTGGTGGAGAGAATCGCCGTGGCGGAGCCGGTAAAGCTGGTGAAGCCGCCCGCCGTTGAAGCTCCCCCGGCCGGCACTCCGTGGACTCGAACGAGGCCACTGCTGTATGCCGCCGTAAGCATCGTTCTGGCCCTGCTCGCGGGAGCCGGTGTGTATCGCCGTTACTTCACAGCGAACACGCGCCCGGCGGTGTTTCACCAGCTCACGTTCCAAACCGGGTGGGTGGGCACCTCGCGGTTCGTGCCGGGCGGCGACAGCGTGATCTATACGCGTCTGTCCGCGGAAGGGCACGGCCAGATCTTTCTGGTCAACACGGACAGCCCGGAGGCGCGCCCTCTCGATTTTGAGCATTCCGCCATTCTGGCGGTATCGCGCACCGGAGAGCTGGCCATCATGATGTGGGGCGCGAATGGCTTCCCCATGGATCACGCGGACCTGGCTCGCGTTCCGCTGAACGGCGGGTCGCCGCGCGTAGTTGGACACGGCGCGTACGCCGCGGATTTCTCTCCTGACGGCGAGACGCTGGCTACGGTGCAGGAAGGCGGCGGCGCTATCGAGTATGGCGGACGGGTTCTGTATCGTTCGCGCGGCCTGATCACCGCGATGCGCATCTCTCCGGCGGGCGATCGCATTGCCTTCCTGGATCATCCCTTGCGTGACGACGATGCCGGGGTGGTGGACGTGGTGGACCGGAAGGGCAACGCCCGGACGCTCACGCGGCACTGGAACAGCGTGAACGGGATCGCGTGGGCGCCCTCGGGACGCGAGATCTGGTTTGCGGCGAGCGATGTGGGCATCGATCGCGCCCTACGCGCGGTCACGCTGGATGGAAAAGATCGCCTGATTTCATCGGCGCCCGGCGTCCTGCGCCTTCTCGACATATCATCCACCGGCCGTGTCCTGCTGGCGCGCGACGACATGCAGATGACCATGACGGGCCATCTGGCCGGTGATACGGGCGAGCGCGATCTGACGTGGTTCGACAGCTCCCACGTGGACGACATCTCGGCCGATGGAAATCTGGTGCTCTTCACCGAATCGGGAGAAGCCAGCGGCGCGCACTACTGGATCTATGTGCACAACCGGAAAACCGGAAGCACAACGCGCATCGGCAACGGACGGGCGCTTTCGCTTTCACCGGACGGCACAAGGGCGCTGGCTATGGATCCCGCCGATGGAAAGTATTTGCTGATGGTTCCGGTTGGCGATGGAACGACGCAGCGTATTTCCGCGGACCGCTTCTTCTATCAGTGGGCCCAGTTCTTCCCGGATGGGAAGAGTCTGCTGGTGGCGGGTGGATACCAGGGGCAAGCATCGGCACTATTCCGGCAATCGCTCAGCGGCGGAAAGCCCGAGCCTCTGCGCACCGGCGGAGCGTATGTGGATTCCGATTTCAGCACGATTGCGCCGGATGGCGTGCATCTCGCGGGGCTAACCCCGGCGGGAAAATGCGTGGTCATCGCATTGGGCACCGATAATGTTCAATCCTGTGGACCGGATCGGACGCTGGTGCCGGCGAAATGGGCCGCCGACAGCAGGCGCCTGTACATGAACAGCGTCGGCGCCGCTCCATTCCGCGTGCTGCTCGCAGATCCCTCCACGGGCCGCGCGGAGTTGGTTCGCACGTTCAGTTCGCCCGTGGCAGGCGGCTTGCAGTGGCTGGCGAAGGTCGCCATCACGCCCGACGGCGAGCACTACGCGTACTCGCTGCAGCGCATGGTCTCCCAGTTGTTCGTAGTGGACGGCTGGGGATAAGCGTCTCGGCCACCCCTCCCGGCCGATTACGCCCGCCGTTTGCGGCGGAACTTTGTCAAAGTGAGGAAACCCGCGGCCGTCAGCAGCAGAAGCAAGGCACTCGGTTCCGGCACGTTGTTGTAGACCAGAAACTCCTGCATCGGGAATACGTTGTCTGCTGGTACGATCACATCCCAGCCGGCGGCATTGTACCCGTCATTGACTGCGGTCTGCGCCGCCTCCAGATCGTCGTAAACAGCGAGTCCATAGCCCGAATCGTTGATGCCGGCGACAAGACCGCCGACGTCGGCGCCGTCGACGAATAACGTCCACATTGCGGCGGCCAGTTCTTCCTGCTGTATAACCGTGGGGCTGGTAGTCCGCAATTGATTGTCGAGCCACGCCGCCTCAAGGTAGAGGTCGAGGACATTCGCAGAGGAACTGGCGAAGCTTAGGGTGTCGCCAGGATTGAGAGTCATCCTGTAATCGGCAGTGAGCTCTCCGAACTTGAAATTGGGGACGTTAGCGGCCGTTAGTGCGTAAACATTGGCGTTCCAGGTAGGATTGCCGAAGAACTCGGTATTCCAGTCGTCGCAGTAGATGGTCAGGTTGTTGAGGTCTTGAGTATTGTCGTTCGCCAGGTAGGGGGTCACGTAAACACCGTTCCACGTGACACTGCCGGCACTCACGAAATAAAACTGATCGGCAAACGCCGTGCCGCCGAGAACGAGCAGCATTGCGATTGCCCATCTGCAAGAAATTCTGAGCACTGTTCTCCGATCCTAACTGGCGACGTACCACCACCATGGGTGTACCGAGCGAAAGGCTTATCTATCTTGTCAATTAAATTGTATCGCTATCGTGAATGCACCGTGCAAAAATGTGCGAGGGCAGTCCCTTATTTCTCCACAAAGAAATTGCCCGCGTATAACGCGTCGATTCCCGAGGAATAAAAGCTCCGCACCGCGTCGCGTGGCGTGCAGACCAGCGGATCGCCGAAAAGATTGAAGCTGGTGTTATAGAGCACCGGCAATCCGGTGGCTTTTCCGGCAGCGTGGAGCAGGCGATGGTAGAGCGGATTATCGGCGGCGTTCACGGTGTGCACGCGTACCAGATCCTCGCCAAGAATGGCGCCCCGGAAGCGCTCGCGATACTCCGGCCGGACGCGGCTCACGGTGGCGAGGAAACGCGCATTGGCTCCGGCATGGAAATAGGTGCCGGCCAGCTCGGCGGGCACCGACGCCGCGAATTTGCGGAATGGCTCGCGGTGCTTGATGAAGATGTTCAGGTTTTCGGTGGAGTACGGGTTGAGCGGCGACGCCAGAATGCTGCGGTTCCCCAGCGCGCGTGGTCCGAATTCCATGCGACCCTGCATCCACGCGATGATCTTCTGGTCGTCAAGCGCGCGTACAGCGGAATCCACCAGTTCTTCCGTCGTCTGCAAATAGTGGAAGCGCAGCTTGCAATTCTCCAGCACCTGCTTGATCTCTTCGGCGGCGTAGCCGGGCCCAAGGCACAGGTCGCCAAGAGGCACACGTTCGCCGCGGCCGAGGAGATGATGCCAGGCATACAGGACCGCGCCGATGGCCGTCCCCGAATTACCGGCAGCCGGTTGAACGAAGACATTCTTCGTCCGTTCCAGCGCCGCGACGATCAGCGCATTGAAGAACAATCCACCGGCCACGCACAGGTTCTCACCATCTCCGGCCAGTTCCAGTACGGCTTTCTCGACCGCTGATTGCAGCGCATGCGCGATGGCCGGTTTGATGTCATTCGGGATGGCGGAGTTCTCTTCAAGGCCGAGGGCCGCGTAGAACCTTGCTCCGAATCCTCCGTTGCCGATGCGGTTGGCGTCGAAGAATGCGCCGTTGAGCCGTGTGCCGTCGCCAACGATCTCCGCAAACAGCCCGGCGAAACGGTTGTTGCCAGCGGTGGAAAGCCACTGCACCTTGTGTTCGTCCGCGCCTGCTTTGAAACCCAGCAGCTCGGTGACGCGGCTGTAGAGATCGGCGATGGAATCCGGATAATACATCTCGGTTTCCAGTTCGAGCCGGTTTCCCTCGCCGCGATAACGCGCACCACAGCGAAAATCGCCCATGCGATCAAGGGTCAGAACCGTGGCGCGATCGAAGCCAGAGACAAAGTAAGCGGATGCCGCGTGCGCGGTCTGGTGCTCCACCAGCGCGAGCTTCGCGTTCGGGAAGAGCGAGCGCAGATGAGCGTGCATCACCGCTTCGGCACCGACGGGCCGCGCGATCGCGATAATGCCAACCTTCGCGGGGTCCGCACAGGCCAGACGCAGGCACTCGGCGATTGAGGCGAGCGGGAGCGAGCCGGCGACGGGATGGCGCGCGACCTTGTTCTCCTCGACGGCGGCGACGAGTTAGCCATCGCGCAGAAGCGCAGCCGAACTTTCGTTGAGAATGCCACCCAGACCGAGAACAATCATTTCGATTTCTTTTCGATTTTCGCCCAGGTGTCGCGCAATGGCAGCGTGCGATTGAACACCGGATTCTCGGGCGTATTGTCAGTATCGACGCAGAAGTAGCCGAGACGCTCGAACTGATACCGGCTCCCCACCGCGACTCCTTTAAGCGAGGGCTCCAGCTTGCAGCCCATCAGCACCTCGATCGATTTCGGGTTCAAATACGCGGTGAAATCCAAGCCTTCGGAATCGTCGCTCGGATTCTCGCGCAGGAACAGATTCTCATAGAGGCGCACTTTAGCGTCAATCGCATGAGACGCGGAAACCCAGTGAATGGTCGATTTCACCTTGCGCCCGTCCGGAGAGTCGCCGCCGCGCGTGGCCGGATCGTAGGTGCAGTGAATCTCGGTCACCTCACCGGCCTCGTTCTTCACCACACCGGTGCATGTGATGAAGTAGGCGTAGCGCAGCCGGACTTCGCGTCCCGGAAAAAGCCGGTAATACTGCTTCGGCGGGTCCTCGCGAAAATCGTCCCGCTCGATATACAACACGCGAGAGAACGGCACCTTGCGCATGCCCATACGCTCATCCTCGGGATTGTTCACCGCCTCCATCTCTTCCACCCGATCTTCGGGATAGTTATCGATGACCACCCGAAGCGGACGCAGCACTCCCATCACGCGAGCGGCCCGTTTGTTCAGGTCCTCGCGAATAAAGTACTCCAGCAGCGCAAGTTCGGTGATGCCCTGCGTTTTCGACACGCCCACTCGGCGGCAGAAATTGCAAATGCCCTCGGGCGTGAACCCTCGGCGGCGTACACCGGAGATCGTCGGCATGCGCGGATCGTCCCAGCCACTTACATAGCCCTTCTGCACAAGCTGCAGCAGCTTGCGCTTGCTCAACACCGTGTAAGTCAGGTTCAGGCGATCGAATTCAATCTGCTGCGGATGATAGATGCCGAGCCGTTCCACATACCAGTCATAGAGCGGCCGGTGGTCCTCAAACTCAAGCGTGCAGATAGAATGCGTGATGCGCTCGATGGAATCCGATTCACCATGCGTGAAATCGTACATCGGATAAATGCACCACTTGTCGCCGGTGCGGTGATGCTCGGCGTGCAAAATGCGATACATGACGGGGTCGCGCAGATTCAGGTTGGGCGAGGCCATGTCGATTTTCGCGCGCAGCGTTCGCGCGCCGTCGGGAAACTCACCCGCGCGCATCCGCTGGAACAAATCGAGATTCTCTTCCACTGTGCGATGGCGCCACGGGCTTTCCTGACCGGGCTCGGTAAGACTGCCTCGCGTTAGCCGCACCTGCTCGGCTGACAGGTCGCACACGTAGGCATCGCCGGATTTGATGAGCTGAACGGCCCATTCATAAAGCTGGTCGAAATAATCAGAAGCGTAGAAAAGCCGGTCTTCGAAATCGCCGCCCAGCCAGCGAACGTCGGCGATGATGGAATCGACGTATTCGGTCTCTTCCTTCTCCGGATTCGTATCGTCGAACCGCAGATTACATTTACCGCCGAACTCCGCCGCCAGTCCGAAATTAAGATTGATGGACTTCGCATGGCCAATATGCAGATAACCGTTCGGCTCGGGCGGGAATCGCGTATGCACGCGGCCCCCGTATTTATTGGTCTTCAGATCGTCTATGATGATGTCGCGGATAAAATTCGACTGCCCGGAAGCGGTCTCGGGCTCATTCGGAAGTGTACTCATGTCGTCCTCAATTTGGCGATGGCCTGATCGATACGCTTCAGGCAGGTGTCGCGGCCCAGCACTTCCAGCGTTTCAAACAGTGGCGGAGCGTTCTTGCGGCCGCACACGGCAACGCGGATCGGCTGGAACATTTGGCCGGTCTTGATTTTCATTTCCTGCGCCGCTGCGCGCAACGCGGCGTCGAGTGCGTCGTGACTGAACTCGACGGTCTCCAGAATTTCGCGGCCTCGTGTGAGCGCCGCCAGAGCCATCGCGGCATCGCCTTTCTGCGGGGTCAGCTCGGCCGTGTCATACGGCGGCAGTTCGTCCACGAAAAAGAAATCCGCAACGGTGTTCACGTCGCGAAGAAGCTTGATGCGTTCCTGCACCAGCGGCGTGATTCGTAGCATGCGTGGCAGATCCACTTCATACCCGGCGGCTTTTGCGAATGGCAGCAATTGCGCGGCGAGCTCGTTTTGCGGCAGAGTACGGATCAGTTCGGCGTTCAGCCAGACGGCCTTCGGATCGAACGGGTCCGCTTCGGTGAAATTCACTACTGCGTTACTTCGGTTGACGCCCTCAAAAGAGAAGATGTCGACCAGTTCCTGGCGCGTCAGCTTCTCTCGATCATCCTTCGGCGACCACCCCAGCAGGCACAGGAAGTTCACGTATGCGTGCGGCAGAAACCCGGCGTCACGATACGTGAGCACGCTCACCACCGGTCCGTGGCGGCGCTTCGACAGCTTCGAACCGTCTGGCGCGATCAGCAGCGGCAGGTGCGCGAACTGTGGGGCGGCGGCGCCCAGTGCCTCGAAGATAAGCACGTGCTTGAACGTGTTCGTCAGGTGATCCTGCCCGCGGATGATATGGCTAATGCACAAGCCGGCATCATCGGCGCAGGACGCCATGTGGTATGTCGGCAGGCCATTGCTGCGAAGCAGCGCGAAGTCCTCGATATCGTCGGCGGCCTTGGATTGCGCGCCGTAAACAGCATCGTTGAACTCGACCACGCGATTCGCGCCTCGCGGCACCCGAAAACGCAGCACAAAGGGCTCACCAGAGGCGGCTCTGCGGTCGCTCTCGGCGGCGCTTAGTTCCCGCATCCCGGGATTAAACAGCCATCCCGCCTTGTCGTCGAGTTCGATATTTGCCGGCGTGAAATCGCGGTAGGCTAGGCCATTCGCGAGGATCGCTTCGGCGCCGCGGCGATGCAGATCGAGGCGCTCCGATTGCCGATATAGCTCGTCCCATCCAAGATCGAGCCACTTAAGACCGTCGAAAATCGAATCGAGCGACGCCTGGGTGTTGCGCTCGACGTCGGTGTCATCGATGCGCAGCACCACGGTGCCGCCGTTGTGGCGCGCATAGAGCCAGTTGAAGATGAAGGTGCGTGCACTGCCGATGTGCAAATACCCCGTTGGCGAGGGGGCGAAGCGGACTCGAAGCATTAAGTTTCAGGATAGCAACGAGGCCAAATGACACAGGGCGCGAGGATCCGCGTTGAATTCAGAAGCTGATTCGTGGCACGCCGCGTGCTCTTGTACCAGCATTATGCGCCGAAGTGTGGTTGCGTGTCTGGCGCTGTTGAGCGCGGCTGTCGGACTGGCGCAGTCCTCCGGATTTCTCCTGGGAGAGGATTACACGGCCCCACTCAGTGCGTCCACTCTCCAACAAGTGGCCACGGACAGCTCAGGCGCGGTCTACGTACTCTGGTTCTGCCCTACTTCAACCACTTCTCCTTCATGTCTGACAAAGCTGTCACCCAACGGCGCCACCGTGTGGCAGTACGAACTCGGATTCACGTCAGGCGCGATGGCGGTGGATCCGAGCGGCGGCGTCTACATCACTTCCCAACAGTCGTATGGAAGCCCACCCGTATCACAGTTCGTGGGAAAACTGAGCCTTGATGGGACCAGCGTTGTCTGGAAGACGGCACTTGATTCTGACCTGTCCCCCAGAGGCGCTGCACTCGATTCCGCGGGCCACTTGTACGTGGCGGGCTGGAACCTGACGACCAATGGAGGGTTCATAGTGCGCCTGACCCTGGACGGGGTTATCGAGTTCAACGCCAGCCTGACCTCTCCTGCGATGGCCGTGACGATTGATGGATTGGGACGGCCGTTTGTAACGATTGCGCCCGGCGGATTCGACAGCTACTCTGTCGAGCGGCTGAACCCGGACGGTTCCGAAACGTCATGGGTGATCTCGCCGCCCTGGCAAGCGAATGAGCTTCCCGCTGTCGCTGCGGACCAGAACGGGAATGCATGGATCTTCGGTGAAGAGTACCCGAACAACGTGGTCCTGCGGCGTTTTGACGCCCACGGGGGCCAGACGCTCATGCAAACCGTGGCGGGAACGGGTGCCGGATCGCTGGCGGTGGACATCGCCGGCAATGCGTACCTCAGCGGATACAGCACATCCGTGATCCCGATGAAGAACAGCCTGGCCACGTGCGGAACGTCCTATCTCGGCGTCTTCGCGCCCGACGGCTCGATTTTGCAGTCCACGTACATCCCCGGCGCGGGGAATGGCGGGCTCGGGTATTTCACGATGGGGCCCAATTCCACGCTATACGCCGTCGGTGCGGCACCCGGCGCAAACAGCGGAAGCTTGCTTGTACGCTTCTCCCAGAACGGCGACGCGCGGACTGTTCCACTGGTCTGCATGGGCAGCGCGGCAACTTACGGGACGGGGCCTATCGCCCCGGGAGAGATCGTCACACTGTTCGGAAACGGACTTGGACCGGAACAGGGGATCCAGACTCAGGCAACGCTGCAAAGCCTCTTCCCAACGCAAGTGGCGGGGGTGAAGGTCACGTTCGACGGAAACCCGGCGCCGCTGCTGTGGGTGCAGGATGGACAGATCAACGTTGTCGCGCCGTGGTCGCTGACGCCTGGCGACTCGACGCAGGTCTGCGTCAGCAATAACCAGGCGCAGACGAATTGCCTCACATGGCCGGTGGCGCAGACCGCGCCAGGGGTATTCACGGTGGATGGCACGTACGCCGCGGCGCTGAATCAGGACGGGACCGTCAACACTACGACGAATCCCGCGCAGGCAGGCTCGGTGGTCTCCATTTTCGCGACCGGGATGGGCCCGATCAATCCGTCGCCGCCGGACGGTTCTCTGCTTGAGCCGCCGCTTCCCGTAGATGTGCTCCCCATGGCCGTCGTATATAACGCAGGTTGCTTTTTTGTATTCTATTGCACCTTCACCGACCCAACGGTGAGCTATCAGGGGCCTGCTTCTCTTGAGGTGGCCGGCCTCACCCAGATTAGTTTCCAGGCGCCTCCCCCGATTACGAACTCCAACGCGACCAGTGGCGGGGATTTTTGGCTGACGACTGGAGACGCCCAAAGCAATCAGTTTTTGATTCACGTGACCCCTCAGTGAAGCCGACGGTACAGCTCCAGCAGCGCGTCGATGCTCATCTGCTCGGCGCGGAGCTTGCCTTCGGCTAAAGCATCCAGCACCGCGCGGTCATACTGCTCCAGCAGATTATTTCGCAGCGTCTTGCGTTTGTGCTGAAAGGCCAGTGAGACGAAACGCAGGAACGCGGCGCGGTCGACAGCAGGCGGCTCGCGTCGTGGTGTGAGACGCACCACCGCCGAATCAATCTTGGGCGCGGGATGAAATGCTGAGGGCGGGACGGTGAACAGGTATTCCACGTCCGCCAGAAATTGCGTGGTTACCGTCAGGTATCCGTAGTCCCGCGAGTCCGGTGCTGCCACCAGACGATCTGCCACCTCTTTTTGCACGAGGAAGACTGCGGAGAGCAGTCCTTCGCCAAGCGCGAGCACCTTGGTAAGAATTGGCGATGTGATGTAGTACGGCAGATTTCCGGCTACCGCCGTTGGTCCCCGCTGCCCCAGGTCGACTTTCAAAACGTCGGCCTCGATCAGCTCGAGCCGCTCGTTCCCACGGAACTTCGCGCGCAGATACTGCACCAGGATTGGGTCGATTTCGATGGCGATTACGTGATCGGCGCGTTCGAGGAGATGAGCTGTGAGGGCGCCTTTGCCGGGCCCGATCTCCACCACCTGTGCGGCGCGATCTCCACAGGCGGCAACGGCTATCCGGTCCAGAACGGACTGCCGTTTCAGGAAATGCTGTCCGAATCTGCGGGGCAGGCGTCAGCCCTTCACTTCAACTGAGCTGCTGCGGAAGGTGAGGCGAAGCTTGCCGCCCACCGGTTGGCCGAATGCCGTGCCCGGCGTGAATACGGTAAACAGCAGCGCATTTTCCACGCTGCGGCAGAAGCTGTCGTTGGCGGGGCCGTGACCGTGGAGGATGTTGAAATCCACCAGACGGCCCTGATCGTCGATGGTCACATCCACCACCGCTTCGCCGTCCTCGAAGCCAATAGGGGCCATGCTCTTCACCGTGGCGGCGGTGGAAAGGCCGATGGGCACATCCTGGGCGGAAGGCACCCACGAAAACGACGGCACCAGCAGGGCGAACAACAGCACGGCCGAGCATATTCCGCCGGCCAGCGGCACTGCCAGCGGACGCATCAGGCCCTCGAAACACAGATGTACATTCGTGGCGAGCCGGCGGGCCCATCCTTCGGAGCGGCGCTGTTGCTCACGCGATGCAATCACCCGAAGCCGCACGGCGAGATCCGGCGGAGGACTCAACCGCGGCAGCTCTCGCATGGCTGCGCGAACCCTTTCCCGCGCCGCGCCTTCCTCGGAACAACCCCGGCAGGCGCGCAGATGCGCGGCCACTTCCTGACGCTCCGTCTCGGGCGTCAACCGGTCCAGATCCGCTAACAACTTCTTTCTTACCGTTGTGCAATTCATGCGTTTCACTCAGCCGGCTGCGGCGCGAGCCCAAACGCGGAGCTGGCGTCCATGCTGCCCGCCAGATTCCTGCGAAGGGCTTCACGTCCCCGCAGAATTCGCGATTTCACAGTGCCCAGCGATACATCGAGCACCGAAGCGATCTCTTCGTAACTGAGATCTTCTATGTCCCGCAAAACGACAGCCGCCCGGAACTTCGGGTTCACCCGGGCCAAAGCCTGCTCCAACAGCACGTGGGCTTCGTGATCGGCCGCGAGTTCCAGCGGCGATCTGCCCGTATCCGGGAGGGTGTCTTCGTAGGACCGTCCACCCTCCTCCTCAATCATTCCAATCTCCTGCCGTTGGTGGCGCGTAAACCAGCGGCGATGGTTCCACGCCTCGTTGACCGTGATGCGGTAAATCCAGGTTTTGAGGCTGCTTTGAGCCCGGAACTGTCCAATGTTGCGGAAGATCTTCAGGAACACCTCCTGGACGATATCGCTGGCGTCTTCACGGCTTCCGGTGAGCCGGCAAACCAGATTGTAGACAGGCTGCTGGAAGCGTCCGATCAGTGCATCATAGGCCTCGTCCGTTCCCGCACGGAGCCCTTCCACAAGTTCAGCGTCAATCGGGACCGGGCGGTCGTGGTCGACAGGAGCGACCCCCGCGATAGCACCGGGATGCAAGCCGACGGCAATGTCAGCCATGTGTTTCACCTGTCCAGATTCTATCGCCAAAACCGGCCGCGATGTTCCGGACCACTATGGTGCTAAGTACTGTGACACCGGCGGCCGGCGAAAAGTTCCCGTGGAAGGACATGCGGCGTCAGCCGCGTTTTCGGAACTCGGGCGAAGAACGCGGCTGGCGCCGCGTGTCCACGTGGGTCAACCCGCGCAAACCCGTTTGTAATACTCCTCGTACAGGGGAATAATCAGAGAGCTGCAGAAGCGGGTTTCCGCGGTTTTCCGCGCGGCCGCCGCAACCGCCTCATAACGTGAGCTGTCCGACAGAAGCTCCGTCACCCGCGCTGCTTGCGAGTCGATATCGCCAACGGGCTCCAGAAAACCGTCTACGCCGTTCGTAATCAGCTCCGGTACGCCGCCGGCGTTGGTGGCAATGGGGGGCACGCCGCAGGCCATCGCTTCCAGCGCGGCCAGTCCGAAACCTTCCAGTTCGCTGGGAAGCAGCAGCACATCCATGTCCGGCAGGATTCTGGGGATGTGGTCTTGCTTGCCGAGGAAAGTCACGTTCGATTCCACGCCGAGCTCGATGGCCAGCCTTTCGGCCGGTCCCCTTTCGGGGCCGTCTCCGATCATGTACAAATGTGCCGGAATCCGGCGGCACACTTCGGCCAGTATGCGGATGCAATCCTGCACGCGCTTCACCGGACGGAAATTGGAGATGTGCACGAGGCGCTTCTCGTCATTGTGCTTGTCCTCGCGCGGGCGATAGACGTCGCAGTTCACGAAATTGTGGATCACGCGAATCTCGTTGGCGACGCCGAATACGTCCACGGTTCGCTGGCGCAGATACTCGCTGATGCTGGTGATGCCGTCGGATTGTTCGATAGAGAACTTCGTCACCGGGAAATAAGAGCGATCCATACCGACCAACGTGATGTCCGTACCGTGCAGGGTTGTGATGAAGGGAAGACGGCGGCGCGGCCTGGTCATCTCACGGGCGAGCATCGCGGCCACTGAGTGGGGGATGGCGTAGTGGACATGCAGGAGGTCCAGATGATACGTCTCTGCCACCTCGGTCATGCGCGAAGCCAGCGCCAGCAGGTACGGCGGATGCAAAAACAGCGGATAGCTGGTGACTTCCACTTCGTGGTAGTGAATGCGCGGGCCGGACCCAAGCCGGATGGGATTCGCGTAGGTAATGAAATGCACGTCATGGCCGCGCGCGGCAAGCTCCACGCCAAGCTCGGTGGCCACGATGCCGCTTCCGCCATACGTTGGATAGCAGGTGATGCCGACCTTCATGCGTACTCAGATTGTACGATGGGCACGCGGCAGAGCCGCGTTTCAGACATGCGTCGCCGAGAACGCGGCTGGCGCCGCATGTCCATTACTTTGTTGCGATCACTACTGTCTCTACGCCATTGCTCAATTCGTGCCTGGTAGCGACCGTCAGCCCCGTGCCGGAGACCATCGCTTCTATCTCGCGGAACGTGTACGCATCGCCGGCGGGCGTGTTCGCCAGCATCACCAGCGGAAACGACGCGGCGCGCGGCGGTGAAACGCGGTCGTCATTGGGCACGAACTCAAGAATTGCCACTCGCCCACCGGGCTTCAGTGCCGTATAGGCCCTGCCCAAGATCTGCTCGCAGGCCGCCTTGTCGAAGTGATGCAGGAAGTTGGTGAGTAACACGACGTCATAGCCTTCGCCCCAGTTCACCGTGAGCGCGTCGCCTTCTATGCTGGAATGCCGCGCGGCCACTCCCATCTGAGAAGCATGTTCGCGCGCCACTTCCAGCACGTGCGGCCAGTCCAGCGCTATCACACTCGCATTGGGATTCTTCTGCGCGACGGCAATGCCGAAAATGCCATGGCCGGCGGCAACGTCAAGCACCTTCCACGGTTCGCCTTTGCCTGCGCCCAACAAATCCGCAATTTCCTGCGCCGGCATGAACATCATCGCCGCCATCGACCGCGCGAACTCAACCCACATCGGGTCGTCAGTCTCGATCGCCGCGGCGTCGGTTGCGCCTCCCCTGCGCACGGCGCTGGTCAGATCGCCAAATCGGTTCAATTGCGCCTGATGCGTCAGGAAGAAAATCATCGATCCGACAAACGCCGGTGAGTGCCGGTTCAGAAAGATCGCCGAATCCTGCGGGAGTGAGTACTCGCTGCCGGTTTTCTGCAGGAAGCCCTCCACCGTCAGGAAATCGCACAGAATACGCATGCCGCGCTCGGTGGCGCTGCATTTTCCCGCCAGAACGGCAGGCGTTGTGGCGCCGTCGGCAATCGCCGTGAAGACGTCTAGTTCGAGTGCCGTCCGCAGAGCGGCCGATTTGTGAAAAGCGTTCGCCGCTTCGAAAAAGGCAAGTGGCGTAGGTTGGTTCGTCGTGGAAGTCGCAGCCATATCTGTACAGGATACGCGGTCCGCAGGAGCGGACGACGCCAACTGTTACAATGCGATCTTCATCGTGACCTCCCGAACGTCTCTCCGGAGCCTCGAGCGGTACTTCGAATTCGAGCGGCTTGGCACGAACTGGCGCACCGAAATTCTGGCCGGC
>Ga0187871_10002132_pt1 | contig 16403 bp, 10 predicted proteins | sample June2016WEW_16_1_FD_132988 | JGI IMG/M metagenome (GOLD analysis project Ga0187871, IMG submission 132988) | Peatland microbial communities from SPRUCE experiment site at the Marcell Experimental Forest, Minnesota, USA - June2016WEW_16_10 | ecosystem: Environmental > Terrestrial > Soil >...
CCGTCTGAAGCTGGCTCCTTGCCCTCTCGACACCCTTTCAGATGTGAAAGGAGAGTCAATTGTGGAAGACCAGTCTTCGGCAAACCCTATGCCCCAGCGGCTGGAGACGCACTTTTCACACAGGTCTCCCGCTTTGCACAGGGCTTTTTTCGCTGCCTGTGTGAAGAGTGGGAAATTGGGGTCAGAGAGTGGCAGTGCCCGCACAGTTTTCCAAAACTCCTCAATTCCACAGCCAGGATTTAGAAAACCTACCCCTAGCCCAAGTTCCTCGTCCACAACCACTTCGGAAGTTTATCCACTTTTCCTGCGTGAACTACGGGTACTACTGTCTTTTCTTTTATTCTTTTATCCTTTTCCTCAATACCCGTCGCAACGGACTGGAGGTTGTTTGGAGAACGTCTACGGGCAACGACCCACGCACTCGTCGATCGATGGTTGGCCAGCCAGAAATGGTCCTCAGTATCCAGATAAGCACCCCTGTTTTCCACGCGCACGTCAGGACAAAGGTGAATACAATCAAGAAGAAGGAAAGATCGCCACTTTCGTCTGACCGCAATGTGTTGTAGAGTGTGGCCAGTATCGGAATTTGGCTTCCAGGAGCGAGGGTGGGTCTATGCCGATTGTGGAAACAGAAGTGGAGAAGCCGGTCGCGAAGGAGGCAGCAATGGAAATAACCGTAAGCCGCCAGGACCTGGTGAAGGAACTCACTGCGACGCAAAGTGTGGTCGAGCGCAAAACCACCATTCCGATTTTGTCGAATTTTTTGATCGAGGCAGAGGGCGAGCGGTTGAATATTACCGCGACCGATCTCGACCAGGGAATCAGGACCAGCACCAATGCCAAGGTGAAAAAGCCGGGCGCATGCACCATCCCAGCACGCAAGCTTTACGACTACATCAAGCTGCTGCCTGACGGCGACATCTCCATCAAGCTGCTCGAGAACCACTGGGTGCAGATTCGCTCAGGGCGCTCAAACACCAAGATGGTTGGCATGGCGCGGGCAAACTATCCGCAGGTGCCTGAGTTCCCTGCCGTCACGGCGACCAGCATTTCTCTGGCCGCGCTGAAGACGCTGATCGCGCGCACCATCTTCGCGATTTCAAACGAAGAGTCGCGCTATACGCTCAACGGCGCACTGCTGGTGATCAAAGCGGAGTCGCTGGCCATGGTTGCCACCGACGGCCACCGGCTCTCGTTCGTAGAAAAACCCAATGAGGTTCTTGAGGGCATCAGCGGCGAGAAACGTGTACTTATTCCGCGCAAGGCCCTGCAGGAGTTGCAGCAATTGCTCTCGGCTTCAGACGCCGAAAAAGTGGAGTTCGCCGACGACGAGCATACGCTCTTCTTCCGCGTGGGCCATCGCACCCTGAGCACGCGCAAGCTCACAGGGCAGTTCCCGAACTTTGAGGCGGTGATGCCGCGCGACAACACCAAGTTTGCCGTGGTGCGGTCCAGCGAGCTTTCAGCGGCCATCGAGCGCGTGGCGCAGTTTGCCGATGAGCGCTCGGGCGCCATCCGTTTGCGCCTCGAGGGCAATGAACTGAAGATCAGCGCCAACTCCGCCGAGTCCGGCGAGAGCGAAGATACCATCGACACGCCGTACTCCGGCGACCCGATTGTGGTGGGCTTCAACTCCGGCTACATTCTGGATTTCCTCAAGGCTCTGAGCAACGAGGGCGAGGTTCGGCTGGAGTTCAAGGACTCGCAGTCTGCCGGCCAGATGCGGCCTGAAGACCCTGAGGCGGAATACAAGTACCGGTATGTTTTGATGCCAATGCGGATTTGAAAAAGCAGGAAACAGGGAATAGAAAACGGCCCGGCAGTTAAGTCGGGCCGTTGATTTTGTGGAGGAAACAGAAACCCCCAGGGAATGCACCGGTTAACATTGCGGAGTTAATAAAGCATTATTTATCATCTATTTCTATTGACCTTCTCCCCTGATTCATCGCGCCGGCCTGGGTTTTAACCGTAAATCTAAACAGGTTACTGTTTATGTAACGGAAGCCCGGAAAATGTAACCTTGACACTAAATCAAATTTACAATCAGAATGTAGAATCCGCGGCTACACTTCAAACTAAAACAACAACATTATCGAACCGGCATTATTGAGAGAGAGGCTTAGGGATGCGAAACTCATTGGTAAAGGTTTCTTTGGTATTGGTGCTCGGCCTGATGACGCAGGCCAGGTTGACGGCGCAGGCTGTTGCATCCATTACCGGCGTGGTTACGGATCCCAGAGGCGCCATGATCCCGGGCGCTCATGTGACTCTCGAGAATTCGCTCACTGGCGCCAAATACACAACTGACTGCAACGGCATAGGCTCCTACACCATCAATCAGGTCAAACCGGGGCCGGGATACCAAATCGAGTTTAAGCATGACGGCTTCAAGCCGGTTGTCATCACCGGTCTCTACATGAACGTAGACTCCACCCGCACGCAGAACGCCCGCATGGAACTTGGTAGTAATGAGCAGGTGGTGGTGGTGTCTGCGGCCAATCAGGACGTGACGCTGGATACCACCGACGCAACGATCGGCAACAGCTTTCAGGTCCAGATGCTGAACGAATTGCCGGTTCAAAATCGAGACAATCCCTCGGCGCTGTTCTACCAGCAGCCGGGCGTCACGCTGCAAGGAGCGGTAACCGGCGCGCGAACCGATCAAACCAACGTAACCCTTGATGGCCTGGAAATGAACGACAATGCTACGGGCCAATTTGGAGTCATTGTCGGCGAAGCGCCTGTGGACTCAGTGCAGGAATTCCGCGGTGTGACGGGCGAACCGCTCGCCAGCGCCGGCCAGGGCGGCGGCGGCCAATTCGAGCTGGTGACCCGGTCAGGCACCAATAAATTCCATGGCGCACTGGTGGAGTACCATCGCGACACCGACCTCGAAGCCAATGACTGGTTCAATAACAACGCGGGCGTGGGCAGGCCTCCGCTGGTCCGCAATCAGTTTGGCGGCAACGTCGGCGGCCCGATCATTAGGAACAAGGCCTTCTTTTTCTTTGACTATAACGCCCGCCGCGATGCTCGCAGCACTCTGGTCGACCGGACGGTGCCGTTAGGGACCAATAGCACGGGCTACCGTGGCGGCGAAGTTGTATACGTCAACTCCGGTGGCACCAACACCACGCTTACCCCGACCCAGGTTGCAGCGCTTGATCCCTTGTTAATCGGTTGGGATGCGACTGAGCTCTCCCTGTTCCAGAGCCGTTATCCGATCGCCAATGACCTCACCGGCGATGTAGGCGATTCGGTCAACACGGGAGGGTACCGTTTCAACGCGCCCGATCCTTATTCTGAGGACAATTACGTACAAAGGGTGGATTACGACATTAATGACAAAATGAAGATCTTCGGGCGTGGCACGGTGGCCAGAAGAGCCAGCGTGGAAAATCCGAAGCAATTTCCCACCGATCCGACATTGGAGTTCCCGTTCTATGACAAGAGCTATTCCTGGGTTGTGGGGCATAACTGGCAAATCAGCAAAAACATGCTGAACCAGGCGTATTACGGCGAGACCTACGAGAACTACAATTTTGAAATCACCGACAACCCGTATGGCGACAACCAATACAGTTTCGCCGGCTCGAACTCATTCCTGAGCGGACCTTATGGCAGCGGCAACAACTCCCAGGCGCGGACGTATCCTATTCCGATCTTTCGCGACGATTTTAGTTGGGATAAGGGCAGGCACACGTTTACTTTCGGCGGTTCATTCAAGTGGGAAACCCCGCAGGATTTTGCGGCGGAAAACTACAACTTTCCCAATGTGGGCGTAACCGGCAACACCTATTTCACTGCTCTTTCGCCCTCGCTGCGGCCTCTGGACATCAGCAGCGATCCCTATTCCACCACAATTTACGACGCCGCCTTTTCCACCGCTCTCGGAGCCTTCGCCAGCACCAGCACCAACTTCAACTACAACAACAAGGGTGTGGTGCAGACTACGGGCTCAGGTCTTTCCCTTACTTACCGCTATTACGAGACCGAGGTTTATTTCGGCGATAGCTGGAAAGTGACGCCGGAGCTGACGATCACATACGGAATGCGCTATGAGAATTACACGGTGCCCTATGAGACGCATGGAGATCAGGCCTCCGCGCAATTAATCGATGCGAACAATAACGTAACGCCCTTCAACTTCGATGAATATTGGGCTGATCGCCAGGAGCAAAGCCTGTCGGGTATTTCGGGTTACACTGTGCTTCCGTTCCTGCAGTATATCTACGGCGGCAAGGCGAATAACGCCGCGGGCTACTACAACCCTGACAACCGAATGTTTGCTCCCCGGTTCGCTTTCGCATACAACCCCAGATGGGACAAGAAGACCGTCATCAGCGGCGGTGCGGGCATCGTTTACGACCACGCCATCATCAATGCTCTGCAGTTCCAGCAACTGCAGAGCTCTTATCTGTTTGAGGCGAGCAACGTCAACTTGTACGGAACTCCGGGCAACGCAGTCGCTACGCTTTCTACCCTATCGCCTGCGACGGGTGGAACGCAGAGATTTGCCGGCATCAGCTCTCCGCCTGATTTGCCCAGCGCTCCAAACGTCACAACGCCCTATCAGCCTTATGTCTACGATGGTTTCTATCCGTACGGGTTGCCCGAGGGAGAATTCAACATTCTCATTAACCCGCAACTGAAGAGCCCGTATAACATCGAGTTCAATTTCGGCGTTCAGCATGAATTTCCGCAGGGATACATACTGAAGGCGACCTACATGGGCAGGCTGGGCAGGCGGCTGCTTGCACAGGCGGATGCCAGCCAGCTTATCGAGTTTCCTGATAGTACCGGCCTGTCTAACCAGTCGATGTCCCAGGCCATGGCGGCCCTGACCACGCAGCTGCGAGCGAACGTGGGATTAGGGCCGTTGGGCGCGATTGAAGCCGTTACCCCGCAGCCCTGGTTTGAGGATGTTCTCACGCCGGGATACGGGGCTTTCCTAGGTTTCAACAGCAATACCGAGATGGTTGCGTACGATGCGTATCCATACCCGCAACGCGGCGATTTTGCCGATGCCATGCAATCAATCTCGACCATCGGATTCCCCTTCGGCCAGATTCTGCCGTCGAACGTTGGCATGGCGTCTCAGTACGGCGATAACACCGTTTGGACGAACAAGGGATTCTCGAGCTACAACGCTATGCTGCTCTCGCTGCACAAGAATGTGGGCTATGGTTTGCAATTCGATCTCAACTATACCTGGGCGCACTCCATCGACAACGTCTCAGCCGTCGCCAACTTCCTTGCCGGAAACGAAGGCTATGGCTATATCTGCGACGTCAACCGGCCCCGCGAATGCCGCGGCAACTCGGATTTCGACGTTGCACAATACCTGAACGGCAACTTCATTTATGAGCTGCCAATCGGCCAGGGAAAAACTATCGGTGCAACGGCGCCGTTCTGGCTCAACGAGATCATCGGCGGCTGGGAGATCAGCGGTCTACCTTCCCGGCACACAGGGGTTGCCTTCAATGCCGGTTCCAACGCGTATGTCGCCGGCTTCGCCAACGATGCGCCCGCAACCCTCATTGGACCTACCGCCCTGCTGAGGACACACATCAATGGCGGCAGAGGCGCAGCCCTTAACTACTTCACAAGTCCGACCGCCGCACTGGGAGCATTTACCGGCCCCACAGGCTTCAACATTGGCACCCGCAACAACCTGCGCGGACCGGGGTATTTCAACCTGGATCTGGGACTCGGCAAGACCTTCCCGGTCTATCAGGACAAGGTCACACTGAAATTCCGTTGCGATGCCTTCAACGCGTTGAACCACCCGAACTTCAACCCGCCGCCTGTACAGGCTATAGACATCACCCAGGCCAGCGGAATTCCGTTCGGGACTTTACAAAGTACTGTCATTCCACCCGGCTCCGATTTGGCAGTTCGCGTACTGCAGCTTTCGCTGCGGCTGGGATTCTAGAGGTCTCAGTTTGACGTATAACTTTAGCAGCAAATGAGCGACGGCCCGGCAGCGATGTCGGGCAGTCGTTTTTGCGCGCAAGGAGAATTGAGTTAAAGAATCGGATTATGCGACGGCAGGGGTTTTCAGGAATTCGAGTGCGCGGATCAGATAGCCTTTCAGATCGCGGCGCTCAACAACTGCATCGAGGAAACCCTTTTCCAGAAGAAATTCGGAGCGCTGAAATCCCTCGGGGAGCTTTTGGCGGATGGTCTGCTCAATAACACGTGGTCCGGCGAAACCAATCAGGGCGCCAGGCTCGGCGACGTTCAGGTCGCCCAGCATCGCAAAGCTGGCGGTAACGCCGCCTGTGGTGGGGTCAGTGAGCACGCAGATATAGGGCACCCTGGCGTCGTCCAACTGGGAAAGAGCGGTGGAGATCTTGGCCATCTGCATCAGGCTGACCACGCCTTCCATCATGCGCGCGCCACCCGATGCGGCGACGACGATTAGCGGCTTGCTTTCCAACCGTGCGCGGTCCACGGCGCGGGCGATGGTTTCGCCCACCACGGCGCCCATTGAGCCGCCGATGAAGCCGTACTCCATGGCGCTGAGCACCACCTGGTGGGGTCCCATCCAGCCAACAGCATTGAGGATTGCGTCGTTGAGGCCGGTTGCTTCCTGTGCGGCCCGCAGCCGCTTCTTGTAGGGCTTTACATCGGTAAAGTTGAGCGGGTCAGTCGAGCGCAGGCCGGTATCCACCAGTTCATAGCCGGGTTCGAGCAGCAGTTCAATGCGCTTGCGAGCAGAGATCTTGAAGTGGTGGCGGCACTTGGGGCACACGTTCAGGTTGGCTTCGAGCTCCGGCTTGTAGAGGACGGCACGACAGCCCAGGCACTTGATCCACAAGCCCTCAGTGCGCACCGTTTTGCCGGACGCGTCGACCGATTCCGGCCCGGTTCCCGACTGGCCGGAATCGTACTCGCCATCCTCACGCTTGAACCAGGACATGCAACCTCGTAAAAACAGTGGTTAGTGTTTAGTGAATACTGGTCAGCTGCAACTGTGTGATGCTAACGGGCTCGTCTTCTTCATCATAAGCCCTCTACAAACCGGAAAAACGCGAACAACCGATTTCGATTAAGTGACAATTGACCACTATTCACTAACCACTAACCACTAACCACTCTCAGTATTCTATTCCGCGCTGGGCCAGAATGCCTTTCTGATAGGCGTGTTTCGCCTCGCGCATCTCGGTGACGGTATCGGCCAGCTCCACCAGCAGGGGGTGGGCATTTCGTCCGGTCAAGATCACGTGGACCATTTCCGGTCGATTACGGAGCGCCTCGGCGACTACGGCCGGGTCCAGCATTTTGTAGCTGATGGCGTAGTTGATTTCATCCAGGATGACAATATCCCAATCGCCGGAGTAGATGGCCTCCCGGGCCTCATCCCAGGCCGCTTCCACCAGGCGCACATCCTCGGGGTCGGTCTCTGCGCCGCCCACCTTCACAAAGCCGCGGCCCATCTGCTTAAGGATGAAGTTGGGGCCCAATGCCTGGGCCGCTTCCAGTTCGCCATAGTGCCACGAGCCTTTGATGAACTGGAGCATGAGGACTCTCATTCCGTTACCCACAGCGCGCAGCGCCGTGCCCAGTGCAGCGGTGGTTTTGCCCTTGCCGGGGCCGGTATTGATCAGGATCAGTCCTCTGCGGGAGTCGGTCATTTCAATGTCCTGTGTGATAAGGGTGGCTCGTGAGAATTGTAAATGCGCGGTAGATCTGTTCGGCGACGACCAGCCGGGCCAGGGCGTGGGCCATGGTCATGGTGCCCAGCGAGAGCTTCAACTGGGCTTTCTCCAGAGCGGCGGCGGACCAACCATCGGCCGGACCGATGGCAAAGACGATGTGCTGCGCACCCTGGTCGCGGCGTGTGCCCAGCCAGGCGGCAAAGGCCTCTGAGGTCATCTGGCGGCCACGGCTATCGAGCAGCACGGCCACGGCCGGAGCGCGGCCCTGCTGTTTCGCGAGCCAGTCCAGAAAATCTTGCTCGGTGCGGAATGCCTGCGTCTGGCAGCGCGCAAAGACTGAGCAGCGGTCGAGATAGAACTGGGTGAGAGCGTCGAAGCCGTCCTTTGATCTGGTCGAAGAGGCGGGCCGCGAGCCGATGTGGGCGAGCGTGAGGTGCATGGGAAGGAGGATAAACCAATGGCCCTAAATCCTGTGGAAAAGGCAGCTTATGGAAATCCCAAAAAACGATAGGTAGTACCCATTTTTGGAATATGATGGTAAATTTCTACCGTTTGTCATATTTTAGCCAAATCAGACCAACGCTATGTCGGTTAATTAACCGTTTATTTTCAATGAGTAACAAATTATTTCTCTCTTGATTAAGATTGGCACCCTTCATGCTAATTACCTTCGAGAGTGGGTCCCTACCCTTTTCCGGGCAGGTGCTTTGTACCTTGCACACAAGAGGTGAAGGTTCGCTCCATCTCTTCCGTTTCTTAATTAGGCTTTCTCGTATTTCAATTGCAAATCGGTCTCATTCCCCATCCCGAGACGCAATGCAGAATACGCGGGTTGAGCAGTATCCACCAGGTGCCTTCTGGTCTTAACGAACTTTTTGGAGGAGTTCAATGAGAAATGTACGGTTTCAGAACGCGGTAATCGCCCTTGTGGTCGGATTGTCAATGTTGTTGCTTTTGCCGGCCTGCTTCGCTCAGCAAGACGTCGCCGGCATGACGGGTCAGGTGACTGACAAGTCCGGCGCCGCGGTTACGGGTGTCGAAGTCACCCTCAGGAATCCATCCACAGGATTCAAGCTCACCGAGTTCACGAACTCGATCGGCTTTTACCGCTTTGCCCAGATTCCCCCAGGGCAGGGATATGAGGCTACCTTCAAGGCCAAAGGGTTCAATCCGCTTGAGGTCAAGGATATCTACCTCACCTCAGCGAACGTCCGCACTCAAAATGCAACGATGATTGTTGGCGCACGCACCGATGTGGTTGAGGTGACGGCGTCAGCTTCCGAAGTCACCATCAATACCACGGATGCCACGATCGGCAACACATACGATGTAGATCAGCTCAACGACCTTCCCGTGCAGCAGAGAAACAACCCCATCGCCCTCTTCTCACTGCAACCCGGCGTAACCGATTCGGGTTCCGTCACGGGCGCGCGCGTCGACCAGAACAACGTCACCGTTGACGGCCTGGACATGAACGACTTCGCAACCGGCGGAGCGATGCAATCCAATACCGGCAGCGGTATCCAAACGCAATTTACCATCGTTGGCAACGCGCCGGTCGACTCGGTCGAAGAGTTTCACGTCACCGTAGGCGGCAATCAGGCAGATTCGGGCCCCGGCGGGGGCGGCCAGTTCGCCCTGGAAACCAAATCGGGCACCAATAAATATCACGGAAACGTGAATGAGTATCATCGCGATCCTGACCTGGTGGCAAATAGCTGGTTCAACAAGGATTCCACCCCCATCGTTCCGCGCAACCACCTGATCCAGAATCAGTTCGGCGGCAACCTCGGCGGGCCGTTCATCCTCCCCAAGCTCTTCAACGGGCGCGACAAGCTCTTCTTCTTCTTCGACTACAACAACTCCAAGATCATCCGTCAGCTTGACACGCAGAGGACCGTCCCGCTGGATACCTTCCGCGGCGACAATCCCGGCGGAGCGGAAATCGGCTATATCGATGGCACTTCCACTCCCGGGAGTGTTTCAGTCTCATACCTGTCTCCTGCCGCTGTGGCGTCACTCGACCCGGCACACGTTGGCATAGATACAACCTGGTCGGGCGGCACGGGTACCCTCTCTTGCCCTGCTATTACACCAGGCACGGGCTTCACAAATATGATCACAAGTTATAGCTGCCGCTTCCCGCACTCCAACAATACCGTCACTGGAGATGGAGTCAACTCTGGCGGATTTCTCTTTAACGCCCCGGACGACGACTACGAGACGAATTATGTCGGTAGAGGCGATTACAACATTAACGACAAAATGAAAATGTTCGCAGTCTTCCACATCGTGCGGGAGAATTCCACCCAGAATGCGAATGAGTTTGCCGGCGATCCGTCTTCGAACCCGTTCGTGGATCGCACGTACTCTTTCGTCATCGGCCACACCTGGGTGATTGGCAACAACAAGACCAACCGGCTCATCCTGGGCGAAACAGTGCAAAAGTACGCATTCCCCAATGCCTTCAATCCGATGGGGGACGTCTTTTATGAATTCAGCGATGGCACCGGCCCGGCCATGGCATCGAATCTTTACCTCAATCCGAACTCGCAAGCCCGCCGCGTACCCATTCCAGTCCTGGGGGATGACTTCTCCTGGAGCAAGGGAACCCATACATGGCAGTTTGGCGGGACCTTCAAAAATATCAAGGCCTGGAATCAGAATGTCGCCGACTTCAATACCCTCGAGGTTGGCATGGGCGGCTACGTATTGGCTCTGTGCGGCGGCGGTGGCGCAACTTGCGGTGGCAATCCCAGCATGCGCCCCTACAATCCCGGCAACGCGTCGCAATCTCTCTACGTTGCGCCGGGAACAGCGACCGCGGCGGAATCCACTTTGCAGAATCAGGCCGCATACGACTACGACAACGCATTCGGCTTCGCTTTGGGCCGCATTGCGAATGACTCCTCTGACTTCAACTACACCGCATCGGGTACTGCGCTAAATCAACTCACAGGCGATCAGCGCTTTTACCGTTACTATCAGACCCAGCTCTATGCGCAGGACACCTGGAAGATCACGCCCAGCCTGACCGCAACCTACGGCTTGACTTACCAAAAGTTCTCAGTGCCTTATGAGACGCGCGGCCTTGAGAGCACGGAGCCTTTTACGGGAGACCAGTACATGGCTGCCCGCGAAACGCAGAGCGCTCTTGGCGAGTCAGGCCCACAGGCTGTTCCCTTGATCTCCTACTTGTTGGGTGGACAAGTCAACAATGGTCCCCCACTGTACCAGCCTGAGTGGAGAAACCTGGCCCCGCACGTTGGCATTGTTTACAACCCCGGATTCGACAAGAAGCTGGTATTGAACGCTGGCGCGTCCATAGTTTATGACCGTACGGTTATAAACGCGGTTCAGGCTATCCAGGATGCAGATTCGTATCTTTTCCAGGTCCCCCTCCCTGTCTCTTATGGAATCTCGGGCGACCCATACGATACCTTCGGGGGGTATACTCCTGGCGGTACCAACCTAACGAGCCCGCGGCTTGACGGGAACAACAACGTTTCGCAGGTTGCGGCCTCTATCGTGGCGCCGGGAACGCCGAAAGCTCCCTACCAACCCTATGTTACGGGCGGCGTGCCTGACGGCCTTCAGCTCGGGTATGCATTCAACGCCACCATCGATCCTTCGCTGAAAACGCCCTACAGCATCATCTTCAATGCCGGCATGCAGCGCAACCTGCCGTGGGATATGGTTCTGAAGGTCAGCTACGCCGGCCGCCTGGGACGCCGCCTTCTGGGACAAGAAGACGTAAACCAGGTTCTCGACTTCCCGGATAGTACCGGCCTCTCGAACCAGACGTTGGCCCAGGCGTTTGCGAGTGTCACTCAGCAGCTCAGGGCCGGCGCAACCGCATCGTCAATTATTCCGCAGCCATGGTTTGAAGATGTTATGGGCGCCGGTTACACATCATTTTTGGTCACATACTTCGGCCCATTTGCTCAACGTGGCGATTTTGGCGACACTGTCCAGTTCATGGCTGACACCGGCGCCCCGCTCAACGTGGGGTCCGCGGCGCAGTTCTCTGAAAACACGTTCTACGGCAATAAGGGATTTTCAAGTTACCACGCCCTCTTGCTCTCGTTGACGAAGAACATGTCGCACGGCCTGCGCTTCGACTTCAACTACACCTTCCAGCACTCCATCGATAACATTTCGTTCTTTGCCAATTCCTCGGGCGATACGGGCATCGGCGGAATCGGCTTGGTGTGCGACGTGATACGGGCTCGGGAATGCCGCGCCAATTCGGACTTCAACGAGAAGAGCATTATTACCTCGGTCGTTACCTACCAGTTGCCGTTCGGCAAGGGCAGGATGTTCCTGAACAATGTTCCCTTCTGGGCGAACGAGTTCGTTGGCGGCTGGGATATTTCCGGCATCACGTCCTGGCATAGCGGGCAGACGTGGGGAACAGACTCAAACGCCTTCGTTGCCAGCTATTCTAACGATGCGCCAGGCATCCTGATCGGCCCCAAATCGGCAGTGAAGAACCATTTAATGAAGAATCCGGGAGGTGTGGCAGGCGTCAACATGTTCGCCAGCCAGGCGAATGCCGCAGGCGCCTACGAGGGACCGATTGGGTTCCAGATCGGAGCCCGTAACGGCCTGACCGGGCCAAGGTACTTCGATGAGGATCTGGGACTGGGCAAGACATTTCCGGTCTGGGATGATAAGGTCAATCTGAAGTTCCGCGCCGACGCGTTCAACGCGTTTAACCATCCGAACTTCACCATACCTTCAAACAACGTCTACAACGGCCTGGATCAGCAGGACATCACCAACAGCACCTTCGGCAATACGAGCTATACCGTTGAGCCAAGCGGAAACTTTAACGATGGAGCTCGCGTGCTGCAAGTCTCGTTGCGCCTGGAATTCTAAGGCGTGAGACTTAACAGTTAACTGAATAGTGGATACAACAAAGGGCGCCCACAACGGACGCCCTTTGTCGTTGATGAAGAACTCAGGCCGCTTGCCGCTGCATCTCTGAAAGATGCGGAGATAGATTGCGTTGCAATCAGGCTTTGCGCCCGGAGCGTTTCTTCGCGGCAGCCTTCTTGACTGCAGTCTTCTTTACCGGGGATTTTCTGACCGCGGGCTTCTTCGTCTTGCTTTTCTTTGCCGGAACCTTCTTTGCCGCCGGCTTAGCCGCTTTGGTCTTTCCAACGGCGGCTTTGCTCGCGCTCTTCTTCTTTGCCGCCTTCATGGGTTTGGCTGCGGCCTTAGCGGCTGCAGGCCTGGCCTTTGCTAAGGTCTTGCTGCGGGCAGCGAGGGTCCTTGCGGAGAGTGCCAACTTGAGCTCGGCGTCGAACTCAGTCGGGGTCAGGGGCCGGGCGGACTTTCGCAGCCTTTCAATGTCATAGAAAGCACGGCGCTCGGTGAGAAAGACGTGGACGACAAAGTCCACATAGTCGAGCAGAATCCACTCGCCGTGACGGCGGCCCTCGACGGAGTTGGGCATGGCGCCGAACTCCTTTTTGAGCTTGTGCTCAATCTCATCCGCGATCGCGACGGCCTGACGGTCGTTGGTAGCGGAGGTCACGAGAAAGAAATCGGAGAGGCCGGAGTCAATGGGGTCGAGTTCGAGAATGCGGGTATCCAGGCCCTTTTTGTCTTCACAGACCTGAGCCGCGGCCTGGACCAGAAGGCGAATTTGCTGGCGTGCTTCGGAAGTCGTCATTCGGTAAGCAGGTTCTCCAGACTCAATCGTAGACCCTCGCCGTGGGGGCGGCAAATTACATGTACAGGTGGTGGGAACGAATGTACTCAAGGACAGCCCTGGGGAGCAGCTGCTGACTGGCCACAGAAGCTCCGGAAGCCGGGCTAATCTGCCCGCGAATCCAATCGCGAACCTGGGTAGCGCTGATGTCGACATTCAGCCCGGGAAGAATGTAGAAGGGTGCAATTTCTCCGGCGGAATTGCGGATCAGGCAGGACCGGATCACAAGATCGGAGCGGGTTTGCTCCGCGCAGAGGGTGGAATCCAGGGCCAATCCTTCTGGAAGCGCATTGCTCAGATCTTCAAGCCGCTGGCCGGGGCGCGAGGCAACGATCAGCGGAGCTGCAAAAGGGATTTCTGCCGCCCGATGCCAGTTGTGGAGCGAGAAGAACGAGTCAGCGCCCATGAGGCAGAATAGCGTGCTACCTGGGGGGAGCTCGGCGCGCAGGCCTTGAAGCGTCTCCAGGGTGAAGTTGGCGGCCCCCGAAGGTTTGGGCGCGTCGGCAAGCGAAACGGCCAAGCCCGGCTCGTCGCCGATGGCCAGGCAGGTCATGGCCATGCGGTCAGGAAAGGCTGCGGCGGGTCCATCCGGCTTAAGCGGCTGTGCTCCTACCGGGGCGAAGAGTACGGTATCCAAGCCAAGCGCCCGGCGGGCAGTGCGCGCCACTGCGAGATGGCCCAGGTGGGGAGGGTCAAAACTGCCTCCGAAGAATGCTACTCGGCGGCCGCCACTTTGTGGCTCGTCCATGCGTAAATAGTACAGCGATCAAGCCCTCTGGTAGCATCAGATTTAGCATGATGCGTTTCGCGATAATCCTGGCGGCCCTGGCAGGCGTAGTGGTTTCCACTTTGGCGCTGCGCATTCACTACTCGACCGATTCCCAGCCCTGTTCAATCAATGAGAAGTGGGACTGCGGCATCGTAAACCACAGTCCGTATTCTGAGTTCGCGGGTTTTCCTGTGGCGGCGATCGGGATTGCCGGCTACCTAGCTATGGCGGTACTGACTTTGGCAAGCCGGCGCATTATGGTTGCCTTACTGGCAGTAATCGGGCTGATGTTCGCGGTTTATTTGAGCCATATCGAGAAAGATGTACTCAAGGTGTGGTGCTTTTATTGCGTGATCTCGCAGGGGCTTATCATGCTCCTGACGATACTCAGCTTATGGTGGATGTATCTGATCCCGCCCAAGCACCGAAGCGCAAAAGACTGGACCGAGCTATAACTTCCTGCCAACGGGTTGGTGCAAATTCGGGTTTCTGAGTTTCTCGTTCGCGGCTTCATCTGCCGCTCATATTTCCGCACCCCTGCGCTGCTAAAATCGAAGGAAAGCCATGTTCAAAGAGAGATATGCACGCTGGATGTTCGAGTGGGAGACGCGGCTGACCATGCGCGACGAAAACCGCGTGGTGCGCCCGCTGGAGTGGGGCTTCGAGTGGGTGACGCCTTTTCTTGAGGCCCACGGCTTTGGCGATGCGGTGCCGGACGCGGAGACCATGCGCGACAATCAAAAGGCCGAAGCGGCCATGGTGCGGATCAATCAACTCCTCATCCGCCACAGCGACAAGTTCTTTGGCTACACGCGGCCCACAGACTTTCGCCTTGAAGAACGGCATCCTGAACTGTTCCCCACTAATGTGAGGCCGGAGACACTGGCCCAGGAAGCCGCGATCAGGCAAATGGCGGCCGACGGAAAAATTGCCCCGGCACAGTTTCTGCGCTTTACCTCGCCGGAGCGGACGCCATACCCGGAGAACGACCAGGTGAATGCCCGCTGGTACCCAGCGCCGGCGCACAAGGATCCAACGCGGGCCAAACAGGCCATTGTGGTTCTTCCGCAGTGGAATGGGGATGGATTCGCCCACAATTCGCTGTGCACCATTTTTAACCGGATGGGCATTTCTGCGCTGCGGCTCTCTATGCCCTACCACGATATTCGCCGACCAGATGAGCTGGAGCGGTCGGACTACAACGTCAGCGCCAACATCGGCCGGTCGCTCTCGGCCTGCCGCCAGGCGGTGGTCGATATTCGCTGCTGCGTGGACTGGCTTGAGGAGCAGGGCTACGAGCAATTCGGCGTGCTGGGAACCAGCCTCGGCTCCTGCTATACCTTTTTGGCCTCGACGCACGACCCGCGCATCCGGGTGAACGCCTTCAACCACGCGTCCACTGCCTTCGGGGATGTGACCTGGGCTGGGCAGAGCACTCGGCATGTACGCCAGGCGCTGGAAGAGGCTGGACTGACACAGGACCGCGTGCGGGCGCTGTGGGCGGCGGCGAGCCCCTGCTACTACTACGACAAAATCGCCAGCATCGAAGCCGGCGGACCGCAAAAACGAGTGCTGATGGTCTATGCCGATTATGACCTGACCTTCCCGAAAGAGTATTCGCTCCAGGTGGTCGATGCCTTCCGGCGCGTCGGCCTCAACTTTGAGGCCAGAGTGCTGCCCTGCGGCCACTACACCACAGGCGAAACGCCCTATAAATACATCGACGGCTGGTACCTCGGCTGGTTTGTCTACCGGGCGTTCAAGGCACTGCGGAGAGAGAAGGCAGAGGGATTAAGTGCGGCAGCTTTTCCTGCGGCAGAGTTAGAAAAAACGGAAGAGGAAGCGGTCTCGCGCTAGTGGACTTTGCTCAGGTCGAGGCCCAGCAGCTTTGCTGGGTCGAGGTATGCGCCCTGCCAGCGGACGGCCCAGTGCAGATGGGGTCCGGTGACGCGGCCAGTTGCGCCGCTCAGGCCTATGCGGTCGCCGGCGGCTACATGCTGGCCTTCCTTTACGTCGATGCGGCTGAGATGCATTGAAAGCGTGAACAACCCCAGGCCGTGGTCGATGATTGCGCAGTTTCCTTCGTAGTAAAGCGGGCGGGCCAGCACCACCACCCCGCTGTTTCCGGCCCGCACCGGGGTTCCCGTAGCGGCGCGAAAATCCATCCCTTTATGAATGCTGGCCAGCTTGCCGTTAAAGATGCGGCGGACGCCAAAGCTGTCTGTAGGCACGGAGGAGACGGGCCTGCGAA
>Ga0187871_10002133_pt1 | contig 16398 bp, 13 predicted proteins | sample June2016WEW_16_1_FD_132988 | JGI IMG/M metagenome (GOLD analysis project Ga0187871, IMG submission 132988) | Peatland microbial communities from SPRUCE experiment site at the Marcell Experimental Forest, Minnesota, USA - June2016WEW_16_10 | ecosystem: Environmental > Terrestrial > Soil >...
AGTTGAACTTGCCCGGCGCACTCCGCTTCCACCTTACTTCTTCGCATTTGAAACACTGAGGGGAAAGAACTCGACAAGATACTTGCCTTGATCGCTGTCGATCGGATCAAGTTCCAGCAACTCCACACTTCGCGACGTTACGAGTTGGGTGCGGTAGTAATAAATCCTTCCCGCCTCTGCCGTGAAATGAGCCAGCTCCACGCGCTGCGCGACTAGAGACGACTGCAAGGTAACGCACACATGATGCTCTCCCGGTTCGACGGAGACGGAGAAATAGGAGTTTCCGTGGTGGGCGCCTACCCATGCTCCGTCCATCGCGATCTTCACCGTTGGATATCCGAGCGTGTTGGTCGTGCCGGCATCGTGAATGAAATAGACCCGCGCTTTTCCTGGGTCCGGCTGCACCAGCGTGTGTTGAGATTCGTCCAGCTTTACCTTGAAGCTGACACTCTGACTGCCGCAGGCCGCGGTAGGAGGGGCTGGTGGGACGACCTGTGCAAGCGCGGACGTTGCAAAGAGCATAACAAAGACGGCGAATCTCATGGCTCTTCTCCCTACAGGCGCTTTCGCATCTCGCAACCCGACTTGTGGGTGCCTTGAAGACGCCTGTCACAAACAGCCTTTTACCATAAACTGAGAATCGTCCCCAGTGAATAAAGTCGTAACTCCCCGAGATCCTTCAGTTCAAAATTCCTGCAAGGAAGCGCCTCCGTTCCGTTCTCAAAGCGGTGTGCTCCTTCCCGCCCCATTTAGACCAAAGGTACGCGCACTACTAGCTATTCGCGGGGAGTTGGCAGCAGGTTAAAATTGAGATCAATGCGGAACGCGAGGGCCATTCTGGCGGTGTGTCTTCTGGCGGCATCGCCGGTCGTTTCCGCGTTTGCGGGGGATGAGTCGACCGCTGACGCTCCGAAAGTCTCTTGCAGCAATGGCGTGCCAGGCAGCGTCAGTTGCGTTCCCACCAAGGATGATCGCAAACAAGCCCGCAGCGCCTATTCCCATGGCATGAAACTGCAAGAACACGATCAACTGGAAGAGTCCTTCGCCCAGTTCGACAAGGCCTCGCGGTTGGTCCCGCAGGATCCGAAGTTCCTTACCGCGCGGGAAATGACGAAGGCGCAACTGGTCTTTCAGCACACCGAGCGCGGTGACGCGTTCCTGGCCGATGCCCAGCGCGAGCAGGCCGCAGCCGAGTTTCGGGCGGCTCTGAAGCTCGATCCTGACAACGCCTACACCCAGGAGCGCCTCGCCCAGGCGCTGCGCGACCCGTCGACACACGCCCTCGGCGGAGTGGCGGCGCTGCTCGCCGATTCCACCGAGATCCATCTTCAACCCAAAGCGGAGAAAGCAACGTTCCGCTATCGCGGCGACGTTCGCGGCCTGTTCACCGAACTGGCCTCGGCCTTCGGCATAACGGCTCAATTTGACGATTCGGTGCAATCGAAGCCAGTGCGTTTCTTTGTGGATGACGTCGACTTTTTCACCGCGCTTCGCCTGGCATGCCGGGTCAGCAAGACTATGTGGACCGCGCTGGACGCCCACCAGTTGCTGATCGCGGCCGATAGCCCGGAAAATCACAAACAGTTTGACCGCATGTCGCTCATCACGTTTACCGTGCCCGGAGCGACCACGCCGCAGCAGGCCACCGAGCTGATTACTTCTTTGCGCAACATTTGCGACTTTCAGAAGATCACTTCGGGGCAGAGTGGGACCGTCGAAGTACGCGCCCCGCAAGCTACGCTGTCGGCCTGCACCAAGCTGCTGCATCAGTTGACCAGCGATCGCCCGCAGGTGTCACTCGATGTGGAGGTCTACCAGATCAGTCACAACTTCACCCAAGAGATTGGGATGCACATCCCGAATACATTCAATATGTACAACATTCCGGTCGCAGCGCTGCTGGCCCTCGGCGGACAGAGCATCTCATCGCTCGTCAACCAGCTGATTGCTTCGGGAGGCATCAACGCCGCTGGAAGTTCGGCGCTCTCCGGCCTGCTGGCGCAATTGCAAAACCAGACAAGCGGCATCTTCAGCCAGCCGCTGGCTACGTTCGGCGGCGGCCTCACTTTCTCCGGAGTCAGCCTCGATCATCTCACGGCCACTCTTTCCCTTAACGAGTCATGGTCGCGCAGCCTCAGCCACGTCACTCTGCGCGCCGAGCAAGGCAACGAAGCAACCTTCCACCTGGGCGAGCGCTATCCCATCCTGAACGGAACCTATGCGCCTATTTATAACTCGTCGGCGATCTCCGCGGTGCTGGGCAATCAGAGCTATGTCCCGCCATTTCCTTCGGTCAGTTATGAGGATTTGGGCCTGAGCCTTAAAGCCAAGCCCACGATCCATGGCAACGGAGACGTGAGCCTGACCCTGGAACTGCAAGTACGCTCGCTGACGGGACAGAGCGCGAATGGTGTGCCCGTACTTTCCAACCAGGAATACAAGGGCAGCATACGGCTGCGCGACGGCGAACCGGCCGTCATAGCGGGAGAAATCACAACCAACGATCAGCGCTCGATGAGCGGCATCCCGGCAATCGCGGCCATTCCCGGCCTCAATTGGGCCGTGGCCGATAACACCCACATGAAAGAGGACGACGAATTGCTCATCGTCATCACGCCGCACGTAACGGCCAACCGTGATCTGGGCACGGATGAGATCTGGATCAGCGAGAAGTAAGAGCCGGCTACTTCCCTTGCTTCGCCGCGAACTCCACCAGCGCCTTCAGCGTATCACTCGGAACGTTGGCCACGTTTCCGATCGAGCGGCCGTTGATGAAAAGAGTCGGTGTACCTGTGACGTTCACCGACTTCCCGAGCGCTATGGAAGCATCGACATGCGCCGTGGTTACAGGAGTGCTCGCGCAGGCTGCGATGTCCTTGCCTTTCACGCCCGCGCCATCGGCCAGCGCGGTCAACTTCTCATCGGCGTTGTCGGCCGTGATGTCGGCTTGTGTCTCGTAGGTCTTGGCGATGAACTTCCAGAAGGCATCGTTCGAGGTCTGCCCAACGCAGTCGGCGTAAGCAGCTCCTTTTGCCGCCCAGTTGTGCATATCGAGCGGGAAGTTCTGAAAGACGAAGTGCGCGCTGGGTTCAGCCGCAATGAGCGCTTCGATTGCGGGTTGCGCCGCCTTGCAGGCTGGACACTGTAAATCGCCGAACTCCACAATCGTGACTGGAGCGTCTTTCGGTCCGCGCGACGGTCCGCTGATGCCCTTTTCCAGCTTGACCTTCACGGGCTCGAAAGGCTTGGCGCCGAACGGAATAATCTCGCCCACCACGGCGTGCTCGCCATCCGCCGTGACATAAAACCGGCTGAGTTGCTGGCCCTGCGGAGTCGCCATAATGATATTTACCTCGGCCAAACCCGGCGCCGGCGCGGGTTTGATGCTGGAGATCTTCCAACTCATTTTGGGCTCATACCCAAATGTCTGTTGCATGAAGGAATCGACGGTGGCTTCTGAAGGAAGGTTGTTGGCGGCGGCGGTGGTTGGCTTGTCCGCGGGCTTCGCGGCTGCCTTAGTCTGGGCCGCAGCCAGGCTGCCCATCACCAGGAGGAAAAGAATTGGATTGATAAGAGTGCGCATGATTTCCTTTCAGTTCAGCAAATTATTGTGAAGCAGGTGCCCGGTCTCTGACGAGTCTGTTTCAAACCTCGCTCTTGGCGGCGATGGGAAAACGGCGGCCGTAGCCGAAGGCCTTCGCGGAAATCTTAATACCAGGGGCCGCCTGCTGGCGTTTGTATTCGGCGCGATCCACCATTCGGACCACCCGCCGAACTACCTCAAGGTCAAAGCCGTGATCAGCGGCAATCTGCTCGGCTGAGTGCGCGGCTTCCACATAATCTTCGAGCACGGCGTCGAGAACTTCGTAGGGCGGCAGCGAGTCGCTGTCTTTCTGGTTGGGCCGCAACTCAGCTGATGGCGGCTTCTCCAGCGTGGCTTCCGGAATCACCGGGCGACGCGAATTCACATAACGGCTGAGTCGATACACCAGTGTCTTCGGTACATCCGAGATTACCGCCAGGCCGCCTACCATGTCCCCGTAAAGTGTACAGTAGCCCACGCCGAGTTCGCTTTTGTTGCCGGTTGACAGCACAATGGCTCCGAACTTGTTGGATAGCGACATCAGCAGCGTGCCGCGCGCGCGCGATTGAATGTTCTCCTCGGTGACGTCTTCCTTCCGGCCGGCAAAGACTTCGCGCAAGGTCTCGCGGTAGGCTTCAAATGTGCGGTTGATCAAGAGTAATTCGAAGCGGATGGCGAGATTCTTCGCCAGCGCGCGGGCATCGTCGATGGAACCAGGCGATGAATAGGGGCCGGGCATGCCTACGCCGATCACATTCTCCGGTCCCACCGCGTCGGCGGCGATTACCGCGGTGAGCGCGGAATCAATGCCGCCGCTGAGGCCGATGATGGCCTTTTGAAATCCGCACTTGCGCATGTAGTCGCGCGTGCCTAGCACGAGCGCGGCATACACGCTCGCTTCTTCGCCCTCGATCTGTTCGTGAATATCGCCGGTAAGGGTTTTCGAATCGAAGAAGACGAGGTCTTCCTCGAACGACTTCCCCTGCGCGATGACGTTGCCTTCCGCGTTGAGCACGATGCTGGAGCCGTCGAAGACGAGGCTGTCATTGCCTCCGACCTGATTGACCAGCGCTACCGGGACCTTGTGGTGACGGGCGATGGCGACCAGCATGTCCCGGCGCAGTTCGCGTTTGCCGATCCAGAAAGGCGACGAGGAGATGTTGAGCACGAAGTTTCCGCCGGCGCGGACCAGCGCCTCGATGGGATCGACCGTGTAAAGACGCTTGGGCCAGAACAGCTTGTCGTTCCAGGCGTCTTCGCAGATGGTGAGCGCCATGCGGTTGCCGCAGAATGAAAACACGTCCTGACTCTTGGCGGGAGCGAAGTTGCGCATCTCGTCGAAGACGTCGTAGGTGGGCAACAGCATCTTCGACTGGACGAAGGCGACCTTGCCGTCTTGCAAGAGTGCCGCGGAATTCATTACCGACTTACCGGTTTCGGATTCGGCAGGAGTGACTAAACCGCAGATGACAGCGATGCCGTTGGTTTCGGCGGCAATGCGCTCGACGGTCTCGCGGTTGCGCGCCACGAACGATGGCCGCTCGACCAGATCGCGAGGCGGATATCCGCACACTGACAACTCGGGAAACAGGATCAGTCCCGCGCCGCTGCCTTGCGCGCGCCGGGAGTAGTCGATGATCTTGGCGGCGTTGCCGGAGAAATCTCCGACCGTGGGATTGATTTGGCCGAGCGCAATCTTCACATGTTTAGTGTAAAGCAGGAGTGCGGGCTTCGGGTTTTTGGGCTTCGGTTTTTGGGCTTCGGGCTTCGGCTTGGGTGAGTGCGGAAACCAGATTAAAAAAATCGGCAGATCGATTCAGCTAAAATATTTGGAATCAGCGAGTTAGATGATTCGGGATGGTTCGAGGCTCGCTAAAATCTTGCAAACAAGGATCTTAGCTGTAAAATACTCTATCGAAAGGACTTAGGTCATCGCCACTTGGTCTAAGTGGTTTAAAATCAACGGACCGGCCGCAAAATATTCCATTCACTGGAGTTATCTCATTGCTATTCTTTTGTCAAAGAGCCGATGCGTATAGAGATAGGGTCTCAGGTTTTGAGAATCGGAGTCAAGGGAATTGTGGGTTCGGTAGTGGCTCACCTTGAAATCTGGCTCCCTTGTGGGGCGTCATCCCGAAACCCGGCGCAGTTCAAGCGGGTGAGGGATCTCCCGCTTAAACGCATGCGGGGTTGGGGAGATCCTTCGCTCCGCCTGAAAAACGGCTCCGCTCAGGATGACGCCACAATAAAGATTCAAACTGAGCCACGACTGTGGGTTCGGCGACTTTCCTCAATCTACGTGCGGGGCTGGGCAAAGAAGTTGAATTAGTTCAGGAAGTGGCCGGGAGTTCTGGTTCGGGTGGTTTTTCCCGTTCTGGTCACGCTTCAACGCGATGGAGAGCGGAACGACAGCCGCTGGGACGGCGGCGCTACTGTCTGGCTTGCGGCGCTACACTCCTGAGGCTCTTGTTGTGCCTTCGTGAGGTGCCGGGTGTTCGGCGTGATCTTCCGCGGGCACATTGTGGCGGACGTCGGCGCCCTGGACCCAGAAGATTACATCTTCGGCGATGTTGGTGGCGTGGTCGGCTACGCGCTCCAGATTGCGGGCTACGAGGAGCGCGTCGAGCGCCTGCCTTACTACTTCAGGACGCTGGTTCATGGTCTTGACGAGCTGGATGAAGGCGTCGTCCTTCATGCGATCGACTACGTTATCCATTTCGAGGACGGCCTGGGCTAACTCGGCCTTGCCTTCAATGAAAGACTCCAGTGCGCGGCGCACCATGGCGCTGACGGCTGCGCCCATGCGCGCGATATCGACGGGCAGATCGGCGGGGGGCATTTCCACCATGTCCATTACCCGCTCGGCGATGTTAACGGCCTGGGCGCCGACTCGCTCGAGGTCAGAATTGATCTTTGTCACAGCGAGTATGAAGCGCAGGTCGACGGCCATGGGCTGCTGCATGGCGAGCAGATCGAAGGCGGCCTCGTCGATCTCGCGTTCCGCCGTATTGATGAGACTCTCGCCTTCGAGAACCATCTGGCAGCGGCTGAGATCGCGATCGATGTAGGCCTGTCGGGCGCGATCAACCGCCTGCTCCGCCAGTCCGCCCATGCGAAGCAACTTCTGGCGTAGATCGTCGAGTCCCTGTTGAAAGCGCGTGCGCATTAAATGAACCCTTCCTTGACCAGGTTTGGCCTATCGCGAAGGCCAGCGCCTAAAGGCGCTCTACTTCGCGATACTTCGGCACGCCTTAAGGCGTGCCCTGATACGAATCTCGCTATCCGAATCTGCCGGTGATGTAGTCTTCTGTCTTTTTGTCGGACGGTTTGGTGAAGATCTTTTCTGTCTTGTCGAACTCAATCATCTTGCCCAGCAGGAAGAAGCCGGTAAACTCGGCAACCCGAGCGGCCTGCTGCATATTGTGAGTCACGATCACTATCGTATACCGCTCTTTCAGCTGAAAGATCAACTCCTCAATCTTTCCCGTGGAGATGGGATCGAGCGCCGAACAAGGCTCATCCATCAGCAAGACCTCGGGCTCAACAGCTAGCGCGCGGGCGATGCAGAGGCGCTGCTGCTGGCCGCCCGAGAGGCTCGCGCCCGATTTTTTGTGAACGTGGTCCTTTACTTCGTCCCACAGCGCAGCGGAATCGAGCGAGCGCTCCACGATCTCGTCAAGCTTGCGGCGATCGCTAAAGCCATTGAGCTTCAGGCCGGAAGCGACATTGTCGTAGATCGACATAGTCGGAAATGGATTGGCCTCCTGAAACACCATGCCCACGCGGCGGCGAAGCTGCGTGGCCGAGGTTCCGTTGTAGGCGCTGATATCGCCGATGCGGACGCTGCCGGTCACGCGCGCGTCGGGGATGGTTTCATGCATGCGATTCAGGCAGCGAATAAAGGTGGACTTGCCGCAGCCCGAGGGCCCAATCAGCGCCGTGGCGTGGTTGGCCGCGACGGTTATTTGGATGTCGTACAGCGCCTGAGTCTTGCCGTACCAGGCATTCAGGTGTTCGACCTGGATTCCAACGCCCATAGACTATGCCGCTCCGAAGGTACCACGGCGTACGGCGTAGCGTACGGCCGCGACTGCAGTGACGATGAGCACGATGAGCACGAACGCCCCCGCCCACGCCTGCCGGTGCCAGTCGTCATAAGGCGAAAGCGCGTAGGTGTAAATCTGCAGGGGCAGAGCGGCGGTCGGTTCGTTGACTTTCAGGTTCCAGAATTGATTCCCCAGCGCGGTGAAGAGCAAGGGCGCGGTCTCGCCCGCGACCCGGGCGAAGGCCAGCATAATTCCGGTGATTACGCCGGAGGTTGCGGTGCGCAAGGTGATGGAGAGAGTGGTCCGCCAACGGGGAATACCCAGCCCATACGCAGCCTCGCGCAAAGCCTGCGGTACCAGCAGAAGCATCTCTTCGGTGGTGCGCGTGATGGTCGGGATCATCATGATAGCCAGGGCCACACCGCCAGCCAGAGCTGAAAAATGTCCTTGAGTGAGCACCACGATGGAGTAGGCCACGATTCCCATTACGATGGATGGCACGCCGTTCAGCACATCAGCGATAAAGCGGATTACGTCGCCGAAGCGGTTGCGTCCGAATTCCGCAAGGTAGATGCCGGCTCCCACGCCGATGGGAACGCCCAGAATGCTGGCCAGGGCGAGGATCAGCCCCGAGCCCACGATAGCGTTGGCCATTCCTCCGCCGGTCTCACCAACCGGCTTGGGAGTTTGCGTGAGGAAGGCCCAGTTGAGAGAGCCGAGACCACGGTAGACGAGATAGGCGAATATAGCGAACAGCGGCGTCAACACAAGTATGACTGTAAGCACGGCCATGCCAGTCATTACATGGTTGGTGATGCGACGCCGCAAGGCAATCGGCGGAACCGTATGCAGCGCGGGAGTTGTGGTTTCAGGCATTCGCCCTCGAAGGCTGGCCGCGGGTGACGGTCCAGACCAGCAATCGCGCCAGCGCGTTGACTACTATCGTGACCAGGAACAGGGCCAGACCAATCTCGATGAGAGATGAGAGGTAGACGTTACCGGTGGCTTCGCTGAACTCGTTCGCGAGCACGCTGGCCATGGTGTAGCCCGGCGCGAACAATGACTTGGCAATCTCCGGACGGTTTCCGATCACCATGGTGACGGCCATGGTTTCTCCGAGGGCGCGGCCCAGTCCGAGGATGATGCCGCCCATGATGCCGGCGCGGGCGTTGCGCAGCACGCCGACGCGAATCATTTCCCAGCGCGTGGCGCCGAGCGCTAGCGCGGCCTCGCGCTGATGCTGCGGTACGACCATCAACACTTCACGCGTGATCGAGGAGATGATCGGGATGATCATGATGGCCAGGATGATTCCAGCGGCCAGCATGCTGATGCCGTAGGGTGGACCGGTAAACAATCCAGTCCAACCCAATGTGTTGGCGAGGAAAGGTTCAACGTAGTTACTGAGGAGCGGTACCAGAACGAAGATTGCCCAGAGGCCGTAGACCACACTCGGGATCGCGGCCAGCAGTTCGACGAAAAATGACAGCGGCCCGCGCAACGCTGGAGGACACATTTCCGTGGTGAACACGGCGACACCGATCGAAAGCGGCACGGCGATGAGCAAAGCGAGTAGCGACGAGACCAGGGTTCCGTAAATGAACGGGAGGGCGCCGAATCGTTCATTTACCGGATCCCAATCGTGCCCGGCAAAGAACTTAAACCCAAAGGCGTGCCAGGATGGTCCAGAGCGCAGGATCAATTCGCAGACGATCAGCACTAACGTGCCAAGGACGGCCAGTCCACACAGCAACATGACGAATTTGAAGACACGATCGCCGAATTCGCCGGTGGCCCCACGAAGCGAGGGTGCGGCCCGCCCTCTGGCGGGTGGGAGTTCACTAACCTTCGTGGCTTCAACGGGTTGCGGACCGGGCATATCAGGCCGTAGTGGAGCAGGCATGGCCATTCGTTTTGACCCTATCAGAATCCTGTTAACAGGATGTTAAAATGGCGAAGCTTTTCAGGGTTGCCTTTTCCCCGGTAAGGCTGTATTTTCATCTGCCCCGTCGATTTTGTTATGCCTATCGCGCCAAAGCGCAGCCGCGTGGTTTTCCAGAAGCTTGAGCAAGACCTGGTCAAGCTTTCCTCGAAACCGCGGGCGGAGAACGTTCACCGGTTTCGAACGGGCACGCGGCGGCTACAGATACTGCTGGGGGAACTTTCTCCGAAACTCGACCACAGCCAGAAGAAGCTGCTGAAGCTGCTGGGACGAATCCGCAAGCGCGCCGGCAAGGTACGCGATCTGGACGTGCAGTTGGAGGCATTGCGAACTCTGAAAATGCCGCGAGAGCCGCGGCGCAAGACCCAACTGGTGAACCGTCTGATCGAACTGCGCAGCCGCCAGGAAGAGAAGTTGCGGAAAGCTGTGGATGGAGACACCGTCCGGGAGATTCGCAAGCGGCTCAAACGTGCCAGCAAGAACCTTAAGCCCGCAGCCAGCCGTGATCCTCTGGGAGTCGCACGAAAAATGTTGGAAGCCATTGGACGGGCGGACGCGCCGGTCACCGAAGCACTGCTGCATCAATACCGCATCGTGAGCAAGCGGGCGCGATATGCGGCCGAATTTGCCGAGCCATCCATCGAAGCTGAACAGTTCATCGCTGGGCTTAAGCGGTTGCAAGATGTTCTGGGCGACTGGCACGACTGGCTGACCCTTACGCAGACTGCCAGCAAGCATCTCGGCGAGGTGCGCGAGTCGGCGCTGGTGGCGGAGTTACACAACGTGACTGGAGCTAAGTTTCGCCACGCGGTTGCGGTGCTCTCGGAGATGCGGTCGCGGAGCTTGGCCAAGCCCACGGCCTCCGCGGACGCGCTGACAACCAAGAGCCGGCCTTCTACCTCGGCTGCTTAAGCATTGGATCAGAACGCCGCCCGCACTCTAGCCAATCTACTTCCCCAAGATCTTAAACACGGTGACGCAGGGTCCCACGGGGTAATTCCTCGAACCGCTTTTGCGTTTTTTCTCTCTGCCTTAGTCGATGGATGACCGCGCGACGTTTGGCATGTAAACTGTTGCCCTTCGCTCATGCCGACTTTTGCCGCGGTTGATATCGGTTCCAATTCCGTCCGGCTGAAGATTGCGCGGCTCACGCGTGGCCGGCTTCGTTCCATCCATGAAGACCGCGAGGTTACGCGACTGGGCGAGGGCGTGTTTCGCTCTGGCTTTCTTACTCCCGAATCGATGGCCGAGACGGTGAAGGTGTTGCGGCGCTTTCACCGCGCTACGCAGCAGGTGGTGACCGATCCGGTCCGTGTGGTCGCAACCAGCGCTCTGCGGGACGCGCGCAATTCACAGGCTTTTCTAGAGTGGGTGCGTTCGGCCACGGGATGGAAGGTCGAAATTATTTCTGGATTAGAAGAAGCGCGGTTGATTCATCTGGGACTGGTTTCGAATCTGCGCGTCGATAGTGCTCCCGTGTTGATGGTGGATTTGGGTGGTGGAAGTTGCGAGCTGACAGTTTCCGGACGGGGGCACATTCGCGACATGGTGAGCTTGCCGCTCGGAGCGGTGCGCCTCACGGATGAATTTCTTAGCCATGATCCGCCGCGGAAGGGCGAACTCAGACGGCTGCAAGGGTTCGTGGCGCGGGAGGTGAACCGGATCGCTTCGCGCGTGGTGGCGGCAAAGGTCAAGAATGTGATTGCCACGTCGGGAACTGCCGCAGCCCTGGCGGCCGCGGCCAGCCATCTGCGAAAAAATGGCAGCCGGCAGCGCACAGTCGTCTCCCGCGCCGAGATGACGCGAATCGCCAAACAACTGTCGCGTCTGCCGGTGGACGACCGGCAACAGATCGAAGGTATCGGCCCGCGGCGGGCGGAGATTATTGTTGCCGGCGCGATTGTTTATCACGAACTGCTTGACCGCTGCCATCTCAAGGGATTTCGCTATTCCGCTCTGGGCTTGCGCGATGGGCTGCTGGCACAGATGGCGGCGGAACACGACCGTAGCACGCGCTCGGGAAAACAGATTGAATCGGAACGCTGGGAATCGATCACGCGCGCGGTCGAACATTATCACGTGGATATGAAACATGCGCTGGATGTGCGCGACGCCGCCATGTTTTTGTTCTCGGCGTTGCGTTCGGTGCACGGGCTGGCGCCGGAATTCCGCGAATGGCTTTCGGCCGCCGCCATGCTCTATGAGGTAGGGGATTACGTCAACCGCAACGGACATCACCGGCACACGTATTACATTATTTCGAATTCGGAGATTCTCGGATACACGCCCCAGCAGCGGCGCATCATCGCGGCCATTGCCCGCTATTTGGGAAAATCGCGGCCTTCAATGGAAGAGGCTCCGATGAAGGCGATCGATCCCGCGGACCGGCCCGGAGTGCAGAAAGCGATTCTGCTGCTACGGCTGGCACGCTCGCTGAACCTGGGCCGGAGCCGCGCTGTGCAGAAGGTGCGCGTGAGCCAGCACGGCGCGGATATAAGACTCACGCTGGTGCCGCGACGGCGCATGGGAGTGGACCTGGAGCTGTGGGCGATCGAGAAGGATTGCGCTTATTTCCGCGAAGTGTTCGGGCGGGAACTCTCCACGGCAGCGGCGTAAAGGGTGCGCAGGGCTTTCGGAGTCAAACACCACTGCAGCGTGCCCGAGCTGCGGCGCATGTCGACGCGGGCCACGGCTCCCTTCTTCAATTCAATGGAAGCTTCGCATCCCGACTCGCTGATTACGGTTCCCAGGAACTGGCTCAGGTTGGGATTGTGTCCGACGACCATGATCGATTCCTGCTTCGCGTATTTTTCGAGCAGGCGGCGGAAATCGGCGAAGGTCGAGCCGGGACGCAGCGCGGTCTCAATTTGCAACTTGCCTTCGTAACCCATCTCGTTACCGACCAGCGAAGCGGTCTGGGTGGCGCGCTTCAGGGGACTGGAAATGATTACATCGACCTGGGCATCAATGGCTGCGAGGGCGCGCCCGACGTAGCCGCACTGTTCGATGCCATCTTTATCGAGGGCGCGCTTCTCGTCCTTCTTCGGGCTGGCGAAGGCCTCGCCGGCGCTGGCGTGACGGAGAAAATAAATGATCATGGAGGATTATCGCAGAGTATAAATTCGCCTATTGTGTTCGGGCTATAAACCCATCTGGCGTTTCTTCCAGCGTTACAAACCCGTAGGCACCCAGTTCCTCTCTGAGCCGCTTCGACGGGATCGTTCCAATTATTCTAAGCGTTTCAATCTTCGCTCCCGATGAATAAACGCCATGATGCAAGTCGACGTCGCCAATGACGTTTATGCAGTTGCTTTCTCGATCTTTTTCATCCGGAACCTTAAAAAGTGTTATTCCCTGGAAAGCGTCAGCCCCACGTATCTGCCACATCCGCTCGGCGATCGCTCTGTGCGGTACGGAGTCGACCGCCCAGATTGGCATATGCCCCGCCAATTGCTCCAGATCGGGGTATTCAGGGTTCAAGACGATTGCGACCGTCATCGTGCTTCCCACGGGTCTTATCGTACTCTTCCGGCGGGAGCTTTGCGCTTTCCTGCCTCGATCTGCGTCAGAGCGAGGGGCAGCTCCTGCTTTCCTTCTGCCACGCTGATCAGGTAATCCTGCGCGCTGAACGCGGCTGCGGGCGGTTTGCGATTGCGTTTCCCACGCATGGGTTGCCAGGCGCGAATGTAGGTGGCATCGCGCAGCAGGATGCGGGCCTTGCGCGTATCAGCAAGGTAAGCATCGAGAATCTCGCGGCGCACGCGCTCGCGCAGAAATTCGTCGCGCAGGGGCACGAGCACTTCGACGCGCTCGTAAAGATTGCGCGGCATCCAGTCGGCGCTGCCGATATAGATCTCTTCATCGCCTCCATTGCCGAAGTAGTACACGCGGCTGTGTTCGAGGAAGCGTCCCACGATGCTTCGTACACGGATGCGGTCGCTGAGGCCGCGCACTCCTGGGCGCAAGGCGCAGATACCGCGCACGATGAGATCGATCTCTACTCCGGCCTGAGACGCGCGATACAAGGCCTGAACCATGTTCTTGTCGAGCAGGGCGTTCATCTTGGCGATGATGCGTCCGGGGCGGCCCTGGCGCGCGTGGTCGGTCTCGCGGTCGATTAGCGCAATCAGTTTTTCCGCCAGATCGAGCGGGGCGACCAGGAGCGGATCATAGCTGGGGTTCTCGGCGTAGGCGGTCAGAAAGCTGAAAACGTCGTGCACGGCGCGGGTGACTTCCGGATTCGCCGTGAACAGGCTGAGATCGGTATAGATGCGCGCCGTGGTGGCATTGTAGTTTCCGGTTCCGATGTGAGCGTAGCTGCGAACGCCATCGGAATCGCGGCGCACCAGCAGCGACAGCTTGCAGTGCGTCTTCAGGCCGACCAGTCCATGAAAGACCTGCACGCCGGCATCTTCCATTTCGCGTGCCCAGCGGATGTTGTGGGCTTCATCGAAGCGTGCTTTCAACTCGACCACGGCTGTGACTTCTTTGCGCGAAGCCGCATCCATCAGCGATGGAACGATCAGAGAATGCTCGTTGGTGCGGTAGAGAGTTTGTTTGATCGAGAGTACGTTCTCATCTTCCGCCGCCGACTCGATGAACGACACTACGGCGTCGTAGGAATCAAAGGGATGGTGCAGCAGCACATCGTGCCGACGGAGTTCCTCGAACAGATTTTGAGATTTGGCGGTAAGGCGCAACTCACGCGGGGCAAAGGGACGATATTTCAGATCCGGGCGCTGGGTCTGCTCGTAGACGTTAAACAGCCGCGAAAGATTGACCGGGCCGTTGACCGGAAAAACCTGCCAGGGATCGAGTTCGAAGACAGTACGCAGGCGCTCGATAATTTCGGGATCGGCGTCGGCTTCGATCTCCATGCGGACGGCGTCGCCTTTGCGGCGGTTGTGCAGCTCGGCGCGCACCGATTCAAGGAGATTGCGCGCCTCTTCTTCCTGAAGATAAAGATTGCTGTTGCGGGTGACGCGGAAGGGGGCCGAGGAAACAATGTCGTAGCCGTGATACATGTTCTGGGCATGGTGCGCGACCAGATCGGCGAGAAAAATGAAATCGGTCGTGGAATCGGAGGGCAGGCGCACCAGGCGAGGCAAGGCGCGGGGCACGGAAACGACACCGGTATAAGTGAGAGCCGAGCGGCGACGGCGGCGCAAAAGAAATCCGAGGCACAGCGCCTTGTTGATCACGCGGGGAAAGGGATGGCTGGGATCCACGGTCACTGGCGTGAGCAGAGGATCCAGTTCCTTCTCGCAATATTCGTTGACGAAGCGGCGGGCTTCGGAGTCCAGTTCGTGCAGGGAGAGCACGCGAATGCCGTGCTCGGCGAGCGCCGGGCGCAACTCGTTCCAGCACTCGTACTGTTCATCCACAAACTCGTGAGTGAGGCGCGCCAAAACGTCGCGCTTCTCGGCCAGCGTCAAACCATCGGGACCAGCTGCGTTGTAGCCGTCCTCGATTTGCTGCATCATGGCGGCCACGCGAATCTCAAAAAACTCATCCAGATTGCTGGCGGAGATAGCCAGGAACTTCACCCGCTCGAGCAGCGGATTGCCTTCATCCTGGGCTTCTTCGAGCACACGGCTGTTGAAGGCGAGCCAGGAGGTGTCGCGGTTGAGATAGTACTCTGGATTCTCCAACGAAATGCGAGCCATGTGCGAGGGTCTTACTGATTCAATCGTCCGATCTTGTCATTAATAATCTTTAAGTCTTGCCGACGGGGATCTGCGAAGAGCCAGTATAAAACATCCTCGGCGCTGACGCAGAATCGTAGTCGAGTCTCAGTTCGAATCAGTCTTCTATCTGTGAGGCGTCATCCCGAAGCCCGGCGCAGTTCAGCCGGTGGGAGGGAGCTCTCGTGGACAGAAGCGTCCGTGGTGCCGGAGATCCTTCGCTCCGCCTGAAGAGCGGCTGCGCTCAGGATGACACCACCACGAAGGGACAAAAAGTAATGCGGCGCAAGGGAAGCGGTGGTTTGGCTATCCGATGCGCCGCCGGAATCAAAGCCTCTGTTTGCATCCACTTACTTCACTGTCTTGATGGCTTCCTTCACCTTCTGGGCGACGTTGTCTGGCAGCGGCGAATAGCTCAGCGCATTCGTCATCTTCTGTCCGTCGGTGACCATCCAGTTCAGAAAGTCCGACAGGATTTTGCCTTTCGCCGCGTCCTTTGATTGCTCGGGAATCAATAGCCAGGTGAAACTGGAAATGGGATATGCGTCTTTGCCCGGCGCGTTCGTAATCGAAACGCGGAAATCCGGTGGAAGGTCAGGAACCGATGCAGCTGCCGCCGTTACGCTGTCAAGAGACGCCTTGGAGAAATTGCCTTCAGCATTTCGGACGCTGCCGAATGCAATATTATTTTGCAGAGCGTATATGAGTTCGATGTAACCGATTGCTCCCGCCTGCTGGCGAACCGTCCCCGCCACCTGTTCGTTGCCCTTGCCACCGAGGCCAACCGGCCACTGGACGGAGGTGCCGCTGCCCACCTTGCTCTTCCAATCGCTGCTCACTTTCGATAGATAGTCCGTCCAGATAAAAGTAGTCCCGCTGCCCTCGGAACGGTGAACCACGATAATGGGTTTGTCGGGAAACTTGACGCCGGGGTTCACGGAGGTGATCGCCTTGTCATTCCACTTGGCAATTTTTCCCAGAAAAATTCCCGCCAGCGCATCGGGGGTGAACTTCACGTCCGTGGTCACGCCGGGAATATTGTAGGCAGGCACGACCGCACCCAGCACGGTGGGAATGTTAAGCACCTTGGTGTTGAGCTTGGTTTGAGCATCGGCAAGCTGCGCGTCGGTCATGGGCATGTCG
>Ga0187871_10002134_pt1 | contig 16395 bp, 14 predicted proteins | sample June2016WEW_16_1_FD_132988 | JGI IMG/M metagenome (GOLD analysis project Ga0187871, IMG submission 132988) | Peatland microbial communities from SPRUCE experiment site at the Marcell Experimental Forest, Minnesota, USA - June2016WEW_16_10 | ecosystem: Environmental > Terrestrial > Soil >...
CATAAAAGCGGCGCCTATGCCCTGAATCCCCCGGAACACAATTAATTGCCCGAGACTCGCGGCCAAGCCGCAGGCCATGGATGCGATGGCGAATATCGCGACGCCAACCAAAAACATGCGGCGACGGCCAAATAAATCTCCCATCGAGCCGCCGACCAGAATCAGCGCCGCCAGCGTTAATCCGTAGGACTCGACGACCCACTGCACACCCACGACACTGGCTCCAAAGCTGTTTTGCAGTGCCGGCAGGGCCACGTTCACGACGGTGCTATCGATGAACGCCATGCTCGAGGCAAGGATGGTTGCCGCCAGGACCCACACTCCTGTTTTCTTGCGGCATGGGGCGGTTGCGATCTGTGAACGGATGACGGCTTCGTCGCAGGGCGGCCTCATGGCCATTTTTGGATGTCGTTGCGGCGGGAACGGCTCTTATGGAAGCTGGTATTTGGAGCTCTCCAGCTGTGGAAACAGAAATTACGTGAGAATGATGGGATTTGATGGCAGATGATGGGATGTGACGGTATTCGCGACGAGTTTTCAGCCACTTGCGCCGAGACAGCCGATCTGCCATCCCGCTGTGCGCGTCCACATGAAAACCGGAAATGCGTGAGAGTAAGTGGGAGTTTACCGCCATTTCGGACGCCGCGCGCCCACATAATATCAGCGAGTTGCGAAAACGAGAAAGGGCTTGCCGAATGAGTTTACCGCCATGTCTTGGCGGGCTCGGCGAAGCCCTAGCACGAAGCTTACCAAACACGCGAGCGAACTGTTGCCTAGTTTGGTTTCGGTTCCCTGGCCAGCCCGTCATCTTGCGGACCATGAAACATGACCAGGTTGCTCGCCTCCGGCACATCTATTGTCGCAGGCACCGGGCGTCGTTTGAGGCCCCCTGTGCGAGCGGGACACCTTGCCAAGAGTTCACTTTCGATTTTTCGGGCGAGATGGCGCTGCGCATAGGAGAACAGCGACTGATAAAGCACCTTGCCTCCTATCAGTCCCATGATTACGCCTGATTCGAGAAGGAAGCGGATCGATTCCGGGCGTTCCGAAAGAAACGCTGCGGCCTCGTCAACGGTGACCTCGTAGGGAGGTTTCTTGGCTGCGTAACGCCAGTCGCATTCGAACAGGTCATGCGCTGTAATGCGGGAGACCACATCGAGCAGGTGCACGTCGTGCTCAAAGAAACCGAGTTCGTGCAGTCGCCGTGCATAGGCTACCGGACTGGCCGCGAGCTCCAGAGCTGGCTGGAATTTCCGGCTCGTTGCTAGGCGGCGTGCCTCATTCAAGAAATGCCGCTCGCCCGCGAATCGCTCACCTTCCTCCAAAGGTGGGATCTGGCAGAAGCCGTAATAGGTAATGTGATCAGCTATCAAAAAGCTGGCCGGAACACCGTGCACGCGCTGGGCGTTCTGTGCAGGAATGCCGCAATGCGCGATCGTGCCCAGCATCGCAAGGCTGTTGTACAGTTCGCGGGGAATGACCGCGGGCTGTTCATTGTTATGGACCATCTCATCCAGGTACGGCGAGAGCTTTTGCATGCCCTGCAGGAGCCCGTGCTCTGCAAGGGAGATTCGCTTTTCGTCCTGAATGAGAGTGGGTTTACTGGGGCGCGCCGAGCGTGGCTTTGGCATGGGGGATCTCCGTTGTTTGGCACAGAGGCTGTCCGCCTACACGGAGACGCTCCATTGGGGTGAAATTCGAACAGCGGGCCATTGCGCGTCTGACATCCGGCCGCTGCCTGAGGGTCCTACCTGAGGGTCCTACCTGAGGGTCCATTCTTTGTTTCTACTTCAGCTCACCTTTTGCTGCTTCCATGCCCCGGCTCGTATCAGCATGGCTTTCAAAGCCCACCAGACCTTATTCGCGTCGGCTAAAGTGCGGATCGCGCCATCTTCCCGCTTGCTAAGCGGTGAGCTTTCTGACTTCAGCCATGCATCGAACCGCTCACGCGTCCATCCAAGGCGCTGCCGCCCCTCATCGATCCGTGCAAGGTCGTCAGCACTAGCAAGCTGAATTACGTCTGAGCGAACATCTTTGCGGCCCGCAGTGCCAGCCCGACGGGCGCCGTCTCTTCCATGCACGCGACGCCAGGGCTGAGGCTGCTGTCTTAGCTCCTGCCCTAAAGAACTCTTCAATACGTCGATCAACTGCCGGGCCTCATCGGCGGTGAGGTCTGAGAAGGAACAGATCTTACGGGCAAGCTGTTCCGAGGCCCATTCGAGGCGAGCGCGGCGCGCGTCAACCTCATCGGTCAACAGTCGAGAGTGCCACGCAGCAAAGAGTGTCTGCAATGCCACTATCTGGTCACGCGAGACCTGTTTGATTCCGGGAGGCATGCCGTTTTTCCTCGCTTTCAGCTCTCACGCGCCCGCTTTCAGTATCTGCCGCTCGCGCAACGCCCCGGTCAGCGAGCGGATGTTGATGTACTTCTGATCTTTGTTGTAGGCATCAGTGCGCGTGGCCCCTTTGAGCAGCACCGTGATTCTGGCTTCGCTGATGCCCGGCTCTTCGCGCTTCGCGATCTCGCGGGCTTCTTCTTCCGTTAGCCCCGGCAACACAACCTTGTCCACCAGGCGGTCGTTCCACTGCCCCAGTCGCGCGGAGAGCCGGTTGAACTTCGTCAGCAGCGTGTGCATCCCACAGAGTAGGAGTGAGAAGTACGGCGGCCGGTCAAGCAGCGCGCGCACCGTTTCCAGGCATACCACCCACTCGCCTTCGGTCGTGCCCAGGTTCTGGGTTTCGTCCAGCGCCAGCATCACGCGGCGGTTGCGGAAGTCCCAGGCCAGGTTGCGCTGGATGCGGCACTTGTCGCCGGCAGCCGACGAGCCGCAGGCGATAGCGATCTCCTTCACCAGCTGCGTCGGCTTCATGCCGGGCACGCAATACACGTAGTAGGCGCGGCGTCCCTGGCCGTTGCGCGGCATCTCGTCGCGGTTTAGCCTGGCAATCTCGTACTCCAGGGTGAAGCTCTTCTGCGAGCCGGGAGGCCCGTAGACCATTAGCGCTGATGGGCGCTTCAGCAACTTCTGTATCGAACGCCGGATCAACCGCGCATTCTCGGTCTCGTAGAGTTCCCCTATGACAGCGGTCGGAGGTTGAATCGGATTGGCAGTGATGTACTCCTCGATCTTCGCGCACAGAAGGCGATGCGTCCCCGCGACGTTGTGATATTTGTCACTGGTGAACATCTGCAGCGTCTTCTTCGAGTAGTTGATGCGCCGGCCAGAGTCACCCAGGGTCATACCGGTGCAGTCCAGATAGCTCTGCATCATGGGCAGCACACGGTCTCGATCGCCAGCCGTTTCGGGCAGCGTCTTCATGTGACTGTCACCCTGGCTCATTTGCTTCGCTCCTCCTCCTCCAACGCGATAAGCATTCGCGCCAGCTCGCCCGGCGAGGGCGGCGCCACTGCGGTGTCATCGGGACGCATGCGCGGCGCGCGATGCGTCATAAACTCGCCCACAGCGATGGGCCGCACGCGCGCCCTTTCGGCCAGGGCTTCAAGCGGCGACTGTACGCCCGTCTGCGCCGCCAACCGTTTCATTGTTGCAATCTGGTCGAGGGTGTTTTTCTTCAGCCGCTTGCGCTGGCTGACACTGGCTGCCACGGCTTTAGCGGCAGCCGGCGACTGCGGCAGCTTCTCTTCCGGCTTCGCCCAGCACAACAGCTCGCCGCGCAGATTGAGCACCGCCAGACCGCTGGGGTCGTTAGGATCGTAGGCAATCAGCACCTGCTGCTCGGCCAAGTCATGTAGCACCGCAGAGTCGTGATTGTCGGCCCCGATGTAGCGGCGCCGCCCTAAGTCGATAGCGCACTCGTGCACCTTGCGGACGGCGCGCTCTGCCAGCGACATCGCCAGCTCGGCCAGCGCCAGCTGCGGCCGCTGCTCGGGATTCATCTCGGACGCAAACACCTCATTGGGGGTGCTGCCGTTCATGCCTTCGCCCGAGTGCGGCGTGTTGTTGTATTGCTCTATCCACGCTGCGCACATCGCGATGAAGGCAGTCGCTGGCGGATGGTTTGAATGTCGCAAGTAAGCCGGCCCCATGCGGAGCAACTTGCGATGCCGCGCCATCTCCACCGAGGTCTCGTCGGGACGCAACTCGGGCTTCCCGCCGGTGTATGTGGGGAAGTGGATCTCGAACTGCTCCTTCATCGTCTTCCACAACCGCTCGATCGGCTTCGACTGCCCGTGATAAGGCTGGCAGTACTGCACTCGGATGCCAAGGCGCGCGAGCAGCCCCAGCTCGGCTTCAGAGAATGCGGGCAGCTTGCCCTCTTCCTCTTCGCGCGGATTGGCCGGCTCCGCCCCAGCGCCGATCTTGCGATACGCCTTCCCGTTATCGACGTAGAAGATTTCGCACGGACCGAATTGCAGCAGCGGCCCGCGCATGGCCGTGGCGATCGAAACGGAACTTTCCACTGGTGAAAACGACCATCCCACCAGCTTGCGCGAGCGGAAGCACTCGATGCCGGTGAAGCGTAGCCGCAACGGCGCGCCGAACTGGACTTCAGGAAAGCAGTCGTTCCACACTTCCACATCGCAAATCTTGCCGTCCGAGCACCAGATCTGGTTGGCCGCTACATCCACATAGGCACGCTTCACGAAAGGAGAGACGCGGTTCTCGTACTGCCGCAAGCCCTCGCGCGCCATGATGCGCATAGCAGGCGTGACGACGAACTCGCCGATGCGCATCTCGCGATCTTTGTCATTCAGCCACGAGCGCACAGTTTCGTAAGAGGGCAGCTCTTCAGCAGGGATGTCGAGAGCAGAGCGATTTTCCGACAACAGGCGGTGAATGCTCCTGACACCTAACCTCCGCTGGTGGAGATAGAGATCGGCTGCCACTGCTGCTGCCTTCGGATACTTCGTAAAGAACCGCGATTTGCCACGATCACTGCGACACGTTCTGTCCAACAGTCCTGGCACCCCATGCTTTGTATATGCTGCCGCCCAGCGCCAAATGCTCGCAGGGCTTAGATTCCATCGCTTCGCGACAGCGATCGCCATCGCGACATGGGTATGGATCATGCGACCGTCAACCTCGACGGGCTGCGGCTTCGTGCCATTCGGATGCTGACAGAAATCGATAAAAGGCTTGATGATCCTGTACCGCTCTTCGCCCTGCGCGCGGTCCTCCGAATCGACAGGCAGGCGGACGGGCTTCGGTGCAGGCTCAATCGATGACGGCTCGGAGGGGCTGCAGGCCAATGCAACTTCGGCTGCTGCAGGCTGCGCGTCGCGGATTAGTTGTTGAACCTTATCGGGCAGCGATGGCACAAAGTACTCGCGCGGGGGGCGCCCCGGCTGTCCGCACTGCCTGGAAGGACGCCACACGATCTGCGCGTGTTTGGCTTTGCGATCGATCGCGCGGAGTGACCATCCCCGCATGTTGCGGGCGGCTTTCACCAGGGCCTCGCCATCGATCCAGTCGTTCACCAAGTCTCCAAAAAACAGTTTCAAACCAGCAAAAAGCTCATGCCGCGCGCTGCAAGTTCCCCTCGGTGCGATAGTGTCCTCTCACATAAGCAAGCACGACGGGATAGCTGGGTGCTTCGCTGCCGAGTACCAGGCGCAGCGACTTCCAAATCGAAAACGAAGAACGCCCGCGCGAAATTCGGTCGCAGATCATCTGCTCGATCGCCGTATGCTTCGCGATGAACCGCGATCGTCCTTTATCGGAGCGTGTGTGTGCGAGGCCGGCCAAGCCGTGAGAACGGGCCTTCCGATACCATCTCCATATCGTCCCGCTAGAAACCCCATGCTGGGCCGCCACCTGGTCAACAATCTGCTTGAGAGGAGGGCTCCCGCGGGGCCGGCTCGCGTACAGAGGGGCGATGGCGAGAAGCTTCTCGACGGCTGTGATGCGGCTAGTCATAGCGCCATCCGGCGACACCGGAAACGCGCGGCGGCCTGTTCCGCTTCGCGCTGCGCGGCTGCAGTGTCTTCGTTCATGCGGCGCACGAGGGTCTCGCGCAGCTCACGGCGATGGCGGCGTTCGATGAAGAAGGCGCTGGCAAAACACATGGCAGCGCCGGTAATCCCGCCCGAGCAGAGTGCGCCTATGAGGAGCGCGACCCAGAAGTCGCCCACGCTGCGGTCGATCGAGACGCCGATCCGCGCCCACAGCAAAGAGAAAAATGCGAACCAGAAAAGTGTGCGTAGAGTTTTCATTTGCAATCTCCTGATGAAGCAGTTTCAAGCTTCGAGCTTCGAGTTTTCGCAGTCCTTTTCGGTGCCTGCGCGTTGCTGATCTCCTCAAAAAGCGCCTCTATGCGGCCGACGATCTCCCGGCAGTCCCTAACGTGCTCGCCCACCTCGATCAGTCGGAGCGATGCATCGTCAAGCAGCCATCTCTGCAGCGCGTTCGAGCCGACTACATTGCAGAATGCTTTGACAAAAGCCGCAGGGAATCGAGCAGCAGACTTGCGTAGCGATGTGAAATCGTTCAGCATGGGCATAGTGACGCGAGAGCCGGGGAGTTCCGCGGTCATCTCCTCGGCTATCTGTTGCCGCTTTTTGCCGGAGCGCTTTATCGCGTCAGACAGAATGCGGCGCAGCATCGCATCCGGGCTTATGCCAACATTTTCCTGCTCGCTCGGCATTGCTATGCGCTCCCGATGTTTGTATAAGTTACTTGCGTCTTGTTGTGGTTAGGACATTACGTTATACGCGATGAAAAAGCAATCCGAATCTTCTCGCAGGGACATTACTAAGAAGGCGTCTGCAGCCGATCGGAAACATACTCGGGAAGGCAATGCCCAGTTTGCTGCGTTCATTAGGGATTTGCGTGTGCAGATGGGCTGCAAGACCCAGCTGCAGTTTGCGGACAAATTGGGGGTCGAACGCTCTGCAGTAGGCGCATGGGAAAGCGCGCGGGGATATAGGCCGTCTGCTGAGACCTTACTTAAGATTGCTAACCTAGCTCCGTACCCCCTGAGCATTCAGGCGTGGAACGAAGCGGGCGTCGATTTTCAAAAGCTCTGGCGCGAATCCAGTAATGCACTGATCGAAGGGGCTGCGAAGAGCGGGTTGCTCAAAGTCCCTCTCCTGGAATTGCCCGACCCATTCGACCACGAAGAGCGAGCGCTGCTCGTAGGCCCGCCCCTCTCGACAGCCGTGGATGTCTCGCACGTCGCCTGTGCGCGGATCGGCGCCCCTGCCGGGCTTTTTCCGTTCAGCAACGGGCAGGTTGCGATCATCGACCGCTCCAAGACTGACTGGTGGGAGTCGATCGAGAGCGGAAGCCTCGTAGCCGTTTACCTTGACCGGCATCCCGAGGTGCTGGGATGGGACCAGCAAATGGAAACGCGGACACTGGCCACGTATCGGTCGGAGCCGCCCGTCGTGGGGCGCCCGGAGGAAGGGGAGACGGAATTTCCTCCGCATCTGGTTCCCGATTCCGATGCAATGATTGGCCTCCAGGCGATCTACGTCGGCTGGATAGCTCTCGACCGTCCCAATGATCCGGGCTTCCAAATACTCGGGGATCAAGGCCGGTGGCGCGCATTGCCTGCTGCGGCGGACCCGTGGCGGGTCGTGCTAACCGGAGCCGAGGTGAAAGGGGTCCACGGCGGAGGACTTGTGCAAGTCACCAACTGGGAAACTGAGCGGGCGTGGCGTGATCGGCCACGGCTCAGCCTTAAGCATGTCAGACTCCTCGGTACGGTGACCGGTCTGCTTACTTACCCACTCGACGACAAGGAGAGAGAACCATGATGGCACCATCCCTGCAGGCCCAGATCGACAAAAGGCAGCAGCAAATCGACGGGCTCAGGAAAACCCGCGATGACCGGCGCCAAAGCATCGCCAATCTTGAATCCGAGCGCCGGAAGTGGCTGATCGCAGCTCGGGTTGATAACAATCCGAAGGCCCAAACGGAAATTGAAAAACTCAGGGATCAGATCGCTGCCGAACGGAGCGACGACGAACTGGACTATGCAGCCCTCACTGAGATGGAGGCGGACCTGGAGGCACAGAAGGGCGCACTCAGGCTCGATCAGCGCCGATCGCAGCATGAGAAGGTGTGGGCAATGGTCGCGACGTGCGCTGACGGAAAACTCGAAAAGAAACTTATCCGGCTCGCGGTGGAGATCGTGGAAACCGAGGAGCAAATAGCGGCCGCTGACCGAGAAATTTCAGGTGCTTTGTACAGTCTGGGACCGGCGTTCTACGAAGAGGGGCGGAAATTCGGCTACAGATGCACCCATCGCAGGAATGCTCTTAACAGCCTGCTCAGAAACGTGGCGGACACCCATGCAACATCGCTCCACTTTGACCCGGAGAAACTGCCTGAGAGTGTGGCAGCCGCGATGTCCCGGTTGATGCAGTCCATAAGAGATGCTGCAGGGGCTGATTTGGAACCGACACCCGAAGGCGGCCAAGGAGAAAGGGGCAGCAATCCACGGGCGACAATTGTGGGCGATCCGTCCGATGCGAAGCTCCCTAACCTAGAGGGACGTTCGGTAACCGTGGTCGGTCAGTAAAGGCGGCTCTCCGAAATGGCGACTCTTCGTTGCATCATGTCGGCGCCTGAGCGCCTCGCGCAGGAACTCTGCAAGGGAGACATCCCGGCAGATCGGGCGCGAAGAGGGGCAGTGACATGCTCAGATTCATGCGCCAGGGAATATGGGCGGCAAAGGCGCTCTGAGCACGCCCAGAAGAAGTGCAGGCTCTGCGGCAGGCGATTTCGGCGACGCGAGCTGTAATGGGTTGTGCTCAGTCAGCACAAGGCGTTTTACGAAGCATTGGAACCGTCGAATTGAGGTTTGCGACAGCCAACGCGATCTGCAGTCTTGTTTTAGGTTTTTGAAAGATCTTCACTTTTCGCCCGAGGCTATGTGCGAAAAGCGGGGATGGGGGAGCAGCAGCCCTCCTGATGCTCCGAGCCATACCAGGCCGCAGTCTGCGCGAGCCCCTTCGAAGCTCTCGCAGACTGCCCCCTTTGAATTGAGAGGCTTGAACTTTTATGCCGGCTGGCGACAACACAGTCACCATCACTATCCAGGCAGTTGATGCCTCAGCCCCGGCCATTCAGCAGGCCGAGCAGCGCATTCTTAGCTTAGGCGCCGGGGTCCAAGAGGCGGCCACGAAAACTGGCGCCCTCCGCGGCGGCATTGAGCAGGTCGGGGCTGCGGGGACTGTGTCGGCGTCAAGCATGAGCAGCCTCGAAGCGGCCATCATCGCGAACACCGCTGCGCTGCAGGCGTGGGGCACTGCCGGGGCGAGCGCGGGCACCCAAGTTGCCGTAGGAATGGGGCGGGCCGCTGGCGGTATGCGCATGGTGAGCGGGCTGGGCCGCGAGATGGGACTGAACATCGATTACGGCTTGCGCCGCGCGCTGGCCAGCAATCAGGCGTTCATTGGCGGACTGCAGGCCATGATCGGGATCTTCGCCGCGATCGGCGCGATCAGCGTTCTGGAGCAGTTGGGCAAAGGGATTTATGACCTGTACGAAAAGTGGTTCGATGTAAACAAGGCCGTCGAGGCCTACAAAGAGAAGGCCGGTGAGGCTGCCGAGGAGAAGCTGTTTGACACGGCATCGCTGGAAGAGTCCGTCGCGCTGCTGGGCGAAATCGGCACGCAGATCAGCCAGTTGCAGCAGAAGAAATCCGCTGGCATCACTGACATCCCCGGCGGCGGATTCTTTCAATACGTGGGCGCGGCTACCACGCCAGAAGATGCGGGCCTCGGGACCGCCCCCGAGCCGCCAATCTACACCGCTGCCGACGATGCGGCCCAGGCGAAGGCGCTGGAGAATCAGGACAAGCTCACCGAACATCAGCGCCAGGGCCAACAGCAACTGGCCGAACAGTGGATCAAGGGAGTCGGGGCTTATGACGAAGCCGTGACGCAGGGCTATGCGCACATCGATGCGCACGAGAAGGTCGCGATCGCGGAGATCACTCAGCGTTATGAATTCATGAGTGAGCAGGAAGAGAACCTGGTCAAGATCCACAACGATGGCGTGAAGGCGATGAGCGCATCCGATCTGGCCGCGGCGCGCGCCAAGGGCGAAGACGTGACCATCCACGCCGCCCCGGATCCTCAGTCCTTCGAGCAGCAGCGCCAGTTGGCGATCACTGCAGCCCAGCAGGAAGCCTCCGGACAGCGTGTGGCGCTGGCGCGCACAACAACCGACGAGCTGATCAAGCTGGATGACTCGGCGCGCGATGCGAAGCTGGCCGGCATCTCGCTCTTGCGGGCGCAGGAAGAGCAGGCCATCGCCGAGATCACCCGCAAATATCAGGAGCAGGGGCAATCGAAGCAGGCCATCGATCGCGCCGTGGCCGACACGCGCGCGAAGTACGATGCCGACATTCAGAAGACGCTCGACGAGCAGGCCGCGAAGCTGGAGCAGATGCAGCATGAGGCCGCGAGTGCCGGGCTGACCGGCATTGCGAAGATCCAGAGCGACAGCGCCTTCCAGATCGGGCAAATCAATTCGCCGGCCGCGCAGCGCGATACCTCGGATGAAGGTGTGCAGAACCGGGCGCAGCTGCGCGTGGCGGCTGAGCAGAAGGCTGATGCCGAGATCCTGCAGGAGCAGCAGAAGTTCGGCGAGGACCTGGCGCACATCACCGAGCACAACGCGGACCAGGTGCTGAGCGGCTACGCGAAAATCGATGCCGAGACGCGGCAATCGCTGGGCTCGATCGCCAAGGCTTTCGAGCAGACCTACAGCAAGCTCGACTTCTTCAACCCTGCGGACCTGCAGCTCATGCTGCAGGGATTGCAGCAGGCACAGAGCGCTGTGGATTCGGTGCAGCAGAATGCGCAGCGCGAGCGCCTGAAGTACTCCGAAGACACCGATCGCCAGATCAGCGCGACCGAGGCCGAAGCCGCGCGCGCGCTGGAACCGCCATGGGAGGCCGCGCAGCAGAAGATCATCGACGATTACGACCAGCGCCTGCAGAAGATTCGCGAGCAAGTGCAGCAACAGGTGATCACCGAGCAGCAAGGCGCCCGTGAGGCTGCAGCCGCATGGGAGCTGGCGAATGCGGAGATGGTTCGCCAGACGGAACAGTCGCGCGACCAGATTGCCGGGCAGTTGAAGTCGCTGATCGACAATCCGGCGAAGTACATGGAAGAGCGCGCCAAGACGGTGATGCTCGATATCTTTGCCAACTGGATCCAGCAGGCGGAAGAGAACAATCCGAAGCTGCAAGGCATCCTGGGCGGGATCCTCGGGCAGAACAAGGTTGGCACCGGCTCGCCGCAGAATGCGCTGGGGCAGCTCTTCGGAATCGGCTCGCACGCACCACAGCATTCCGCCCTGGGCGCGTCCCCGGCGCTGAACGCGCAGCCGCTGGAAGTTGCGGGCAGCACGCTCACGCAGTCGGGCACGGTGCTCTTCCAGGCGGGCAGCAATCTGAGCGCTGCAGCGCAGGCGCTCTACGGTGTGGCTTCTACGACGGCCGGTGCTGCAGGTGTAGGACCGGGCGGCGTGGTTTCAGGTGGCAGTTCTGCGGCTGGCATCGCCACCAGCGGCACGGTTGGCGGCGGATTCCTGGGTGGATTTGGCGGCGGAGGTACGAGCGGATTTGGCGGCGAATCGCTGGGCCTGCCGACTGCGGGCGGACCGCTGGGAACAGCACAGTCAATCAGCAGCCTGGGCGGCGGAATTGCCGGCGCTGCCGGAGGCGGCTCGACTGCCGGCGGCATCAGCTCCACCATCACGCAAGGGCTGCAGCTCAGCAAACTCCTGCAGAACGGCTTCGCTTCGTCGAGCTCGTCGGCTGCGCTGCTGAATCCCTCGGGAGGCTTCCAGCCCACCGACGCTCCGCCAACCGGCAACGGTGGTGTGATCGGTACCGTGCCGGGAACCGGCTCGGACGACAGCGACGATTCGGATTCTGGCAGCGGCATCTCATCCGCCTTCGGAACTGCTACCGGGCTGATCTCTGGCGGCCTCGCTGCTTATGGCGGAATTGAAGCCGCGGCCAACTCTACATCGTTCAGCAGTGGATTGGTTGGAGTGGCATCGACCGCGCTGGCCGGCGCGTCGATCGGCACGCTGATCGCTCCGGGTATCGGCACGGCGATTGGCGCGGCGGCGGGCGCTGCTGCCGGCCTGGTAGCGGACATCTTCGGCGATCATGGCAAGTCGAAGATGGAGAACTACAACATCCAGACCGTGATTCCCGGGCTGCAAAAGGACCTGGACTCGTACAGCTTCAGTGGTGGCAGCTACGATTCTGCGTCGCAGGCCATCAATCAGTTGCAGATCCAGTCGATCAGCCAGGCCAAGCAGTGGGGCACGGGCGCGATGAGCTATTACCAGGGCACCATGGTTCCGGAGTTCCAGCAGGCGCTGGCCACGGCCGCGCGCGAAGGCACGGCGGGACGCAGCAATGTGACCTTCGGCGCGTCGCAGTTCCACGATGGCGGCGACATCACCGACTTTGGCGATCTGTGGACCTCGGCGTCGACGGGCTTTATTCACGCGGAGCTGGGCGAGCGTGTGATCAGCCGGATGGAGAACGCGGCCGGCGCGCGATCGCTGAGTCCGAACCAGGCTTCGGCGGCTGACTACATCACCAGCGCAGGCGCGCGATCGCTGGGCGGGAACGGCGGCAGCAGCGGCGCTACGCACGTCCATCTGCATGTACACGCGCTCAATAGCCGCGACACCAAGCGTTGGCTGAAGGAAGAAGGCATCGCGATGATCCAGACCGAGCTGAACTACAACGCCAGCCGGTATGCAGGGAAGGCGCTGAACATGCGGTGAAGCAGTAACTAGCAGCCGGCTCTAGACCGGCAACGCGCTGAACGCAAATCAGCAGGCGGAGGGAGAGCAGGATGACACCGGAGCAACTGAAGCAGGTAACGGCGGCCGCGAAGAAGCAAAAGCTCGAAGGCCAACTCATTCCACTAGCATCTGCAGACTGTGCGAGTTCGCACGGTTCACCGCTAAGCGAGTCAGACATCAATGAGATGATCGGCAACTTCGACCGCAGCAGCCCCGTTCCTGTTCGCTTTGGGCGCGCGAAGGGAAGAGGCCCGGTTGTTGCAAAGATCACATCCTTACAGCGCGACGGCAACAAGATGGTCGGAGCACTCGCCGATGTTGATCCGCGGTTCGAAGAGCTGTACGGGGAGAAGCTGGGTGGCCGCTCTTCACGATCACTTGCCTTCGACCGCGACGATGAAAAAGGGAAGTCACTTAGCGAGTTCGGATTCATGGGGCCGAGAGTTTTCTATGGCGGCTCTTGGCATGATGGACCATGCACGGATGCGGCCCTCGACGATCTTCTCGATGCGCACCGCGGAGGCGACTGTGTGCAATTCAACGCCGGTGATGCAGGCCGGCTGGAGCTCGTGTTCCCAGAAATTGCATCGTCACCTCGGCAGAAGGAGCGGCGAAATAGTTCCCCGGAGACGAACAGCGCCAAGCTTCACCGGTTGACGGTGGGATTCCAGGAGGGGCACGGCGGCTGTTAAGGTGAGCTATGGCGATGCACTGAAAATTGTTGCTCGCAACAATCCAGCGCTGACTCTGCCCGATGGCGCGGCTCGGCCTCAGAGCAGCAACGAAACCCTGGAACGGTTGGCACCGGAAGCCAACAGTGTTCAGCTGCACAAGCTCGCCAAAGAACGGCAACAGGAAAAGAGCATCAGCTACGGCGAGGCATTGGACATTGCGACCTGCGAGCATCCTGAGCTGACTCTGCCCGATGGCGCGGCTCGCTCTCGCTCCCGAGAGCAGCATCCGCTCTCAGGCTGTCGCTTTCAGACAAACAACGAGCGACTGACCGAGCTGGCGAAGGAACGGCAAGAGGAACGAAACATCAGCTTCGCTGAGGCACTCGCGGAAGTGGTGGAGGACAATCCGTTCCTACTGCTCCCCGATGGCGCTTTCGTCCCGCTCAGTCCGGAGGCTGTAATGAGCAGCTTGCCGCTGAGCAACTCTCAGAAATTGCACAAGGCCGCGAAGGAACTGCAGCGGGAGAAGAGCCTGAGTTATGGTGAGGCATTATCTCGCACCGCCCAGAAGCACCCCGATTTGACGTTGCCGGATATCGGCTCCCGGCGCTGAGCTCCAGGACCAATGCAGCCAGACGTGAGCGAAACCGCAATTCTTACTACGACCAGGGAGATCCTCGACGGTGTGGCCAAGCGGATGAAAAAGGAGTGCAGCGCCAGGATCGCAATAATTGGCTTCACTGCGGACGCTGTGGCGTTTCAGTTGGAGTTGAAGTGGAAGCGCGCTCGCGTCCATGCACCCGACGCGGCCGAGGAAAGGCGTTGCTGTCAAGTTGCGGCACAGCGCGCAGTGAACGCCAAAGCCTATCTGGTTAGGAATCACGGTATCGATCCGGCGCGAATTCTGGTGCGCGTGGGCAGAGGGCACTCGGGAGTTGCGGAGATCGTCCAGCTACCCAGCGGCAGCAATGACAACGGGGAGAGTCCATGGCTGGGGGGGACGTCCCCTATTGATGAGGATCTGACCAAACCACTCGACAGCGATCTGGTGGGTGAACAGTTAGCGAGCAACGGAGGGATCGATGGGCAATAACAAACAGCAGAAGCGCAGCACGATGAATGCGGCTGGGACGTGTCCCGAGCTGTATAGCAACAATCTATTTCTGCATGGCTCAGCTTCAGATGTCCGGATGCTGTTTCTGCAGGCGGTCTCACGCGAGGGCTGCATGGGTCCCTGCGAGATCGAACTGGAGCAGCGCGCTGCTGTCACCGTCTCTTGGATAAATGCCAAGAAGTACAGGGACGCGTTGTCGAGAGCTATTGAGCTGCACGAGGCCAAAAACGGTGAGATCAGGACGGACCTAACTGACTTGATCGTCACCACGTCGCCGGCACCACGGCCCAGCTAAAAAAATAGCTGGTGTGCCGGCGAGAAGGTTTTCTCATTCCTAAAAATGCGGCAAGCCCGTTTCTGTGGGCTGCCGCATACGTGTGTCCACCCAAAACGCAGCCCGGATTCTCACGTAATTCCTGTTTTCGTTCTCACGCAATTCCGGCAGCCACACCAGCCGGCATTCTCTGCCCCTTGCCACCTGCCCTATAATGGAGCGTTCTCCCCTCCGTTCTCATCCAGTAAGTAAGGGGTACTGATGGCCACAACTGAACTTGCCGTGCACGGCGCCGACCAGGACGCCGGGCGTGAGCCTGTCGTCAACGATTTCAGCATTCAGGTTGCAACCGTAAACGGGTCGGGCTCGCAGAGCGCCAATACCATCCTGTTGCGCACGATCTTCCAAATGGGAGTGCCCGTTTCCGGCAAGAACATGTTCCCGTCGAACATCGCCGGGCTGCCTACCTGGTACACCATCCGCGCCAGCAAGAAGGGCTACATTGCGCGCAAAAAGGAGATCGACTTTCTGGTTGCGATGAATCCGGAGACCGCGAAAGAAGATGTAATCTCGCTCGGGGCCGGCGCGGTCGCGCTCTATGATGAGCCGCTGAAGCTGAACGAGCTGCGCTCCGATCTGACCTTCTACGCCGTTCCCTACGACAAGATCACCGCCGCGGTTTGTCCCGAGTCGAAGCTGCGCAAGCTGGTTAAGAACATGGTGTATGTCGGCGTGGTGGCGCGGCTGCTCAACCTCGACATGGTTGAAGTCGAAAAGGCGTTGCGTAAGCAGTTCGCGAAAAAGGTGAAGGCCGCCGAGCTCAACTGGAACGCCGCGAAGGCCGGACACGACTGGGCCGAGTCCTCGCTCACCAAGGCCGATCCGTTCACCATCGAGCGCATGAACGAAACCAGCGGGATGATCATCATCGACGGCAACTCGGCCGCGGCGCTGGGCTCGATGTTTGCCGGCGTGACGGTCGTGACCTGGTATCCGATTACGCCTTCGTCGTCGCTGGTGGAGAGCCTGATCGAGTATATGAAGCAGCACCGGATCGGCCCCGACGGTAAAGCGACCTTCGCGATTGTTCAGGCTGAGGATGAGTTGGCGGCGGTCGGCATGGTGCTGGGCGCGGGATGGGCGGGAGCGCGATCCATGACGGCCACTGCCGGGCCGGGTATTTCGCTGATGGCGGAGTTTGCCGGACTGGGATACTACGTCGAGATTCCCGGCGTAATCTGGGACATCCAGCGCGTCGGTCCGTCAACCGGATTGCCGACGCGCACCTCGCAAGGCGACATTTCTTTCGTTGCCCGGCTTTCCCACGGCGACACGCGACACCCCATGCTGATCCCCTGCAACCCGAGCGAGTGTTTCAGCATGGCCAGCGATGCCTTCGACATCTCCGAGCAACTTCAAACGCCGGTGTTCGTGATGTCGGACCTTGACCTCGGTATGAACAACTGGATGTCGGAGCAGTTCCAATATCCCGAGAAGCCGCAGAATCGTGGCAAGGTGCTGACCGCCGAGGACCTGGAAAAGCTTGGGGGCTTCGCTCGCTACAAAGACGTTGATGGCGAC
>Ga0187871_10002135_pt1 | contig 16392 bp, 11 predicted proteins | sample June2016WEW_16_1_FD_132988 | JGI IMG/M metagenome (GOLD analysis project Ga0187871, IMG submission 132988) | Peatland microbial communities from SPRUCE experiment site at the Marcell Experimental Forest, Minnesota, USA - June2016WEW_16_10 | ecosystem: Environmental > Terrestrial > Soil >...
GGCCGCAACGGCTGGGCGAGTTTATCGGGCAGACCAAGGTCAAAGAAAATCTTGCCGTGGCGATTGAGGCGGCGCGGTCGCGCGGCGAGGCCATGGATCACGTGTTGCTGTATGGGCCTCCGGGGCTGGGGAAGACAACGCTGGCCAACATTATTGCCAACGAACTTGGCGTGCACTTTCAACCTACGGCGGCGCCGCTCTTGCAGATTAAAGGCGACCTGACGGCGATCATCACCAACATGCAGGATAAGCAAGTCCTGTTCATCGATGAGATTCACCGGCTGCAGCCTGTGCTCGAAGAGTTGCTCTATTCGGCACTGGAAGATTACAAGCTGGACATCATCATTGGGCAGGGGCCATCGGCGCGCACGCATACGCTGGAAGTGAAGCCGTTTACATTCGTTGGGGCGACCACGCGAGCAGGATTGATTTCAGCGCCGCTGCGGTCGCGGTTTGGCATTGTGCTGCGGCTGGAGTTTTATACTCCGGAGGATCTGCGCGTGATCGTGGAGCGCTCGGCGGAGATTCTGGGTGTCGAGGTTGACGAGGCCGGGGCGATTGAGATTGCGAGCCGCTCGCGTGGGACGCCGCGCATCGCGAACCGGTTGCTGCGGCGGGTGCGCGACTATGCGCAAGTGCGCGGGGCGGGCAAGATTGACTTGCCCACGGCGCAGGCGGCGCTGCAGATGCTCGAAGTCGACAAGTATGGGTTCGACGAAGTGGACCGGCGGCTGCTGCTCACGATTATCGAAAAATACCAGGGCGGGCCCGTGGGCGTGAACACGCTGGCGGCGGTGCTGGCCGAAGAGCCGGATGCGATCGAAGAAATTTACGAGCCGTTCCTGATGCAGATTGGTTTTTTGAACCGTACTCCGCGCGGGCGCGTGGCGACGCAGTTGGCCTACGATCATTTTGGGATCACGCCGAGTCGACGGCAAAGTTCGTTGTTCTAGGATTCCTTAGTTTCAGGTCCGGTGTGCGGCATCCGAGAGAAGCGCCGGCGCGTCTCTCTCTAGCAATTCCCAACCTACAAAACCTCGTGCACAATCGTGTTCGGGAAACCTTAAAGACAATGCCTTCCTGTTCTATCAGACCCGCTCATGGTGTATCTTGCTGGATTCCTCTCGGGGCGAATCCGGGAGAGGTGGGGGCGCATTGAGTTTGGGCCGAAGCCCGCGGTTTGCGGTCAGAGGAATTCTAAGGTTCCTTCTGGCAGCTATGGTTGCGCTGCTTGGGGCCTCGGAACTTGGCTGGGGCGCGTCACAGTCGCAGACCATGGCGCTAACGGGGAGTTCGGCTTCCCCGGCGCTGCAGCCGGCTTTGGCGCAGAATACGGCCGGGAAGAATGCGCAAACTTCTCCACAGAATCCCCCGAAGCCCGAAACGAATCCCGCGCCCCTGGCCCTGACTATTCCTCGATTAGCCCGTGCCCCCTCGCTGCAGGATTTCCTAAGCATGAAACCCGAGGGCGAGATCGCGCTGCAGATGGCGGAGGTGAAGGGTTTTGTGCAACGTAATCCGCACGACGGCGAGAAAGTTTCAGAGGACACCTCTGCCTATCTGGGCTACGACCAGAAGAATCTCTACGTCGTGTTTGTGTGCTTCGACGATCCCAGGAAAGTGCGGGCGCGGATGTCGCGGCGCGAAGACATCTTCGACGATGACCAGGTCGAGGTCATGCTGGATACGTTTCACGACCGCCGCCGCGCCTACGCCTTCCAAACCACGCCGCTGGGAGTGCAGTGGGACGCGATCTATACCGAGGCTACGCGGGATGAGATTAGCGGGAATTTCGATACCTCGTTCGACACAGTATGGGATTCACACGGCAAGGTGACCAGCCGCGGCTTCGTGGTCTGGATGGCGATTCCATTCAAGAGTCTGCGGTTTCCGGCGACGCATGAGCAGGAGTGGGGCATCATTTTGTACCGCGGAATCGTTCGCAAGAACGAGGATTCGTTCTGGCCGAAGATTTCCTTCAAAGAGGAGGGACGGCTGGGACAGGCGGCGACGTTGTATGGGCTGGAGGGAATTTCTCCGGGGCGGAACGTCGAACTGATTCCTTATGGAATACTGCGAGGCTTCCGAAGCCTCGACACGAATGACCCCTACAATCCTTTTTTTCAAAGTGCGACGGCGCAGGGGCAGACGGGCATGGACGCGAAGTTCGTGATCCATGACCACTTTGTGCTGGATCTGACGGCGAATCCGGATTTCAGCCAGGTGGAGTCGGAGGACCCGCAGATCACCGTGAACCAAAGGTTCGAGGTGTATTTTCCCGAGAAGCGGCCGTTCTTTTTGGAGAACGAAGACTTCTTTCGCACTCCGTTCGATTTATTTTTCACCCGCAACATTCAGGATCCTTCGGCGGGGATCCGGCTCACGGGGAAGGAAGGGCTATATTCGGTAGGGTTGATGTCGACCGATGACCGCGCGCCGGGGCTGGCGGTGCCGAGCTATTGCCCTCCTTCCGAGACGTCCTCTACTTGTTCGGATAGTCTCTACGGCATTCGCTCGTACTTCACGATTGCGCGGGTGAGCCGCGACATCTTCAAGCAGTCGAGTGTGGGCGTGGTTTACACCGACTGGGAGTGTCCTACAACGGGCGAGTTTAACCGCATAGGCGGAGTGGACACGCGCTTGAAGTTCAATGCCAATTGGACATTGGACGGCCAGGCCGTAGTGACCTCGAGCAATCTGCTGGGCCTGAACTCGAGCAACCTCGAGACTACTTGCGAGTACGGGCTTTATCCCTTCAGTTCGGGCAATAAAGGCAACGACAACTATTATGCCGGTCCGGCGGAGAAGCTGGATCTAAACTACGTTGGGCTGCACTTCAATTTTCAGGGAATTTACGACGACATCAGTCCTGGTTTTGTGTCCGTGCCCGGATTCGTGAACCGGGTCGACATTCGGGGACTCTACCAGCAGGCCCACTACCGCTTCCGTCCCAAGAAGGGTTGGATCGTGGACTGGGGTCCATCGATCCACCAACGCTATGTGTTCGATCATGAAGGCAACCGGCTCGACACCTACTACGATCCTTATCTGGCGATTCAAGGGCGCGCGAAAACGATCTTCTATGTGCTTCCTTACGAGGAGTTGCGAGAGCGCCTACGGCCGCAGGATTTCCTATTTTACGGTTTGTCCACCAACCAGACCCAGGACTACCACGAACATCGGAGCGGAGGCTCGTTCGAAACAAGCTACTTTCCGAAGGTTATGATTGGGGCCAACTATTCCTGGGGGGATGGAGTGAACTTTGTGCCGGCGGCGACCGCAGTCCCGCAGTCTCTTCTGTCGCGGCAGAATCGGGGCTCTGCGACGCTGACCTTTCGTCCCATGAAGCCGTTGAAGATTGAGAATACCTATCTGTTTGAGCGCTTGCGCGCGACCGAGAACGAATATCTTTTGGCGCTGGCGCAGGCGCCTCCCGGCGTTCCCATCGGGAAAGGTATTTTCAACAACCACATCGTGCGCAGCAAATGGAACTGGCAATTCACGCCGCAGCTTTCGCTCCGCGTGATTTTGCAATACAACTCAGTTCTGGCGAACACTCCGGGAACGACGTTCTATCCGTATACCTACCTGCCTACGTCGAAACAGTTCAACGCCGATGTCCTGCTCACCTACCTGGTCCATCCGGGCACGGCAATTTATGTTGGCTATAACAGCGATCTGCAAAACCTGGATCGAAACCTGGCGGAAGATCCTCTGGCGGGACTGTATACCGCGAAAGGTTATATCAACGACAGCCGTCAGTTCTTTGTGAAGGTGTCGTATCAGTTTCGCTTCTAAGGGCGGCGCTGACATCTGACGGGTGAGAGCCCCGGCGTTGCTGAATCCTGGGGCATTCCGGTAGAATCTAAGGATTCGGACTGAGATTGGAACCCATATGAAACCTACCATTCATCCCGCTTATAACGAAGTCCGCGTGCATTGCGCGTGCGGCAACGCGTTTGTTACCCGGTCGACCCACAGGGGAGACATCAGCGTGGAAATCTGCTCCGCCTGCCATCCTTTCTTTACTGGCAAGCAGAAGCTTATGGATACTGCTGGCCGGGTCGAGCGTTTCCGGCGCAAGTATGCCAAGAACGCACCGGCGCCAGGTAAGCCCGAGGCGTCGAAGAACTAACTCTTCTGCCACGGATTTGCACGGATTACCACGGATATGCCTTAAAACCAAGCCCTCGCCGATCGGCGGGGGCTTTCGCTTGGATGGCCAAGTAGAATAGACCCGTGAAGAAGTTCTGGGACAACTCGAACGGCTCGGGCGGGCCAGATTTGTGCGGGGCTGGCTCCGGCTGCCAAGCAGCGTCGCTGAAACCGGTTCCCGCGGGCCTTTCTATCGGAGGGATCGAGATCGCGCCGGCGACCGTACTTGCCCCCATGGCCGGCGTTACCGACACAGTCTTCCGTCGCTTCATCCGCAACCTTGGCGGCTGCGGTTTGATCATGACTGAGTTCACGTCGGCCGACGGAGTGCTCCGCAAAAAGGACCAGAAGGCCAAGCGCTATCTCCATTTCTATGAAGACGAGCATCCCATCTCGGCGCAGCTTTTTGGCAGCGATCCGCAGGTGATGGCGGAGGCGGCGCGCATGGTCGAGGGCCTCGGCTTCGATCTGGTGGACCTGAACCTGGGCTGCCCCGCAAAGAAGGTCGTGAAGTGCAATGGAGGCTCCGGACTGCTGCGCGACCTGCCGGCGATCGGCCGCATCTTTGAGGCTGTGCGAGCCGCGGTGACGATTCCATTTACGGTGAAGTTCCGGGCGGGATGGAGCGACGATGAGATCGTGTGTGTGGAACTGGCACGCATGGCGGAATCGTGCGGGCTGGCGGCGGTCGCGTTGCACGCGCGCACTCGGGAACAAGGGTACAGCGGGAACGCCCGGTGGGAGTGGATTGCAGGGGTGAGGGGTGCGGTGAAGATTCCGGTAATCGGCAACGGCGATATACGCACGCCGGAAGATGCCTGCGCCATGGTGACGCAAACTGGCTGCGATGCGGTGATGATCGGACGCACGGCGCCATCGAATCCGTGGATCTTCCGGCAGATTCAGCAATACTGCGCGGGGATGGGCGAGGGCCGAGCGGGCGAGTCGCCCGCTCCCACGCGAGCCTACGACGAGCCCAGCGAAGCCGACCGATACCAGATGATTCGTACCTACTTCCAGATGCTGATCGAAGAAGAACTTCCCGACGCGGTTGGCAAGATGAAGCAGTTTGCTTCCTGGTTCACACACGGCGTGCCCGGTGGAGCGGGGCTGCGCAAAGCGATCTATGAGTCGAAGAGCGCGGTGGAAATTCTGGAGCGGGTGGAAGAATTCTTCGAAGCCAGGTTGTGTGGCGTGGGCGCCCTCGCCCGCGAAATGTAGCCTGAAAATCTGCAAGCGGTCACGCTTCGCTTTGCTGGACGGGCAAGGCCCCCGTCCCCAAACGAGCTAGACTCCTCGAGCAATCATCTTGCCCAGGTCATCCTTCTCCACGTACGCCCATGGCACTTTCGCATCGTGCGTGAAGGCAGTCAGCCATTTTTCCGGAATCGCTTTCGCGTAGTACTGCTTTTTGCTTTCGATGGTCTGCAGCGGGTAGAGGTCGAAGGACATACCCCAGGTGATGTCGATGTGCGCGGTGGTTGGGATCAAGTCGGAGATGTAGCAGGCGGTGCGGCCTCCGCTCTCGACGATCACGGCTTGCATGTGCGCAGTGTGGCCGGGGAAAGTTTTTACCGAGACGCCCGGGATAATTTCCTCGCCGCCTTTGAGCAGCGTCATCTGTCCGCTTTGGACGAGCGGGTCGTAGTTGTCGGGAATGTAGCTGATCAAGTCGCGTTCGCTGGGACGCCGCGCATATTGCCATTCGCCTTCCGGCGCGTAATATTTCGCGCGCGGAAAAGTTGGGACGATCTTGCCGTCTTTGTTATTACGCATTGTGTTCCAACCGCAGTGGTCGAAATGCAGGTGCGTGTTGATGACGATGTCGATGTCTTCAGGAGCGATTCCGGCGGCAGCAAGATTCGCGAGCAACTGCGCGGGCTGGCCATAGAATTTGACCATGCGTTCCGAGAGCTTGTTTCCCATGCCGGTTTCGACCAGCACATTTTGTTTGCCGGTGCGCGGATGTTCAGTGCGAATGAGCAGCGAGTTGAGCCCGGCCTGAACGTAATTTCTTTCGTCGGCTGCCGCTTTGCGCGACCACATGATCTTGGGAATGACGCCGAAAAATGCTCCGCCATCGAGCGGGTAAGTGCCATCGGAAAAAATGCTGAGTTCGAAGTCGCCGAGAGTGAGGCTGGGCATGAATCTAGTGTGCCACAGAGGCGGCTGGCAATTCTCCTGCGAAACTGCGGTACTCTCATGCTTATGGAACGCCCCGCTAGTGTCACGGTAATCGCAGCTCTGTTTTTTCTGGTCGCGGGATATCTGGTTGCGATCGGCATTGCTGACTTCGTGGCGCCGGGCACACTGGCAACGACAATGACAACTGGCGTCACGTACGGGAGAGAGCTGACCGGACCACAGACGGCCATATCTGTTGGTGCGGGATGGGCGTTAGTTGGCTGGGGCCTTTATCGTCTGCGCAATTGGGCACGCTGGTGCGCGATGCTCCTCATGGTGATCGGGGTCGCGGGTTCAGTGCCGGCAGTTTCCGCGGCCGCAAGGGATCTCACTTGGCGCTTCTTCTTTTATGGCGCGCAGATCATGGCGCGAATCGTGATTGCGTGGTATCTGGCGGCGTCGCCTGAGGTACTCGAGGCTTTCGTACGGAAATAGGGCTGACTCCTCGAAAAAATGCGTGTCAACACAGATGGCGCAAGCGGAAACCAAGATCCCTCGCTTCGCTCGGGATGACAATTACGATTTGGTTTATCGCTTTGCTTTCACGGCTTCTTTTTCTCCGACTCGCTTGCTGACTTCGAGTTTCATCTGGCCGGCTTTCTTGTCGGCATCGACGATTACGTGATCGCCGTGCAGGATCTCTCCATCCAAAATCTTCAACGCCAGCGGATCCTGGATCAGCTTCTGAATAGCGCGCTTCAGTGGCCGCGCTCCGAAATTCGGGTCGTAGCCCTGGGTGAACAGCAGATCTTTGGCAGCGTCGGTGAGTTCGATCGAGATTTTGCGATCGGCCAGCAGACGGCGCACATCTTCCAGGCGCAGCTCGATGATCTTCACCAACTGTTCTTTGCCGAGCGGTTTGAAGACGATGATGTCGTCGACGCGGTTGAGGAACTCGGGCCGAAAGTGACCGTGCAGCGCGTTCAGGACCTGTTCGCTCGCCTTCTCAAACTCTTCGGGAGTTTGCACGTGGTCGGGTTGCAGATAACTCGAACCGATGTTCGAGGTCATGATCAGAATTGTGTTCTTGAAATCAACCACGCGACCTTTGCCGTCAGTCAGGCGGCCGTCGTCCATTACCTGCAGGAGGACGTTGAACACGTCGGGATGCGCTTTCTCGATTTCATCGAACAGCACCACTGCGTAAGGACGGCGACGGACTTGCTCCGTGAGCTGGCCTCCTTCTTCATAGCCGACGTAGCCTGGAGGCGCGCCGATCAAGCGGGCGACCGAGTGCTTCTCCATGTATTCGGACATGTCGATGCGCAGCAGCGCGCGTTCGTCATCGAAAAGAAACTCTGCGAGGGCGCGGGCGAGTTCGGTCTTGCCGACGCCGGTCGGACCAAGAAAAATAAACGAACCGATGGGACGCTTGGGATCGCTGAGTCCGGCGCGCGAGCGGCGTATGGCGTTCGAAACACGCTCCAGAGCCTGGTCCTGGCCGACGACGCGCTGGCGCAGACGGTCTTCCATGGTGACGAGCTTTTTCACTTCGCCCTCGAGCATTTTTGAGACGGGAATGCCGGTCCATTTGGAGACGATGCGGGCGATATCTTCTTCGTCGACTTCTTCTTTGAGCATGCGTGGCGCGCCCGTACCTTTGCCGTCAATCTTGGCGCTCAACTTGACTAACTCTTCTTCGGCCTGCCGCAGTAGACCGTAGCGGATTTCCGCAACGCGCTGCAGATCTCCTTTGCGCTCTTCCGCCTGCTCTTCGATCTTCAGCTTCTCGATTTTCTCTTTGAGCTCGCGCGAGCGGGCGATCAGATCTTTTTCTTTTTTCCAATTGGCTTTGAGGGCGTTGGATTTCTCGCGTATCCCAGCGAGTTCTTTCTCGATGACAGATAGACGCTCGCGAGAGTTGGCGTCGTCTTCTTTCTTCAGCGCCTGCTTTTCGATTTCGAGCTGTGTAGCGCGGCGCTCCAGTTGATCGATGTCGGTGGGAAGTGAGTCAATCTGAATACGAATCGATGCGGCGGCTTCGTCGATCAGGTCGATGGCCTTGTCGGGCAGAAAGCGATCCGAGATATAACGATGCGAAAGCGTGGCGGCGGCGACGATCGCTGAATCTTTGATGCGGACGCCGTGATGCACCTCGTATTTCTCTTTGAGGCCGCGCAGAATCGCGATGGTGTCCTCGACATTGGGTTCGCCGACGAAAACAATCTGGAAGCGGCGTTCGAGGGCGGCATCTTTTTCGATGTACTTGCGGTATTCGTTGAGCGTAGTGGCGCCGATGGCGCGCAGCTCTCCACGAGCCAGAGCGGGCTTGAGCATGTTGGAGGCGTCGATGGCGCCTTCGCCGGCTCCGGCGCCGACCAGGGTATGCAACTCATCGATGAAAAGAATAATCTGGCCCTGCGAGTCTTCGATTTCCTTCAGGACCGCTTTGAGGCGGTCCTCAAATTCGCCGCGGAACTTTGCTCCAGCCAGCATGGCGCCGAGATCGAGAGCCACGACGCGTTTGTTCTTGAGGACTTCGGGCACATCGCCCGAGATAATGCGCTGTGCCAGGCCTTCGACAATGGCGGTCTTGCCTACGCCGGGTTCGCCGATCAAGACGGGATTATTCTTCGTGCGGCGGGAAAGAACCTGAACCACGCGGCGGATTTCTTCATCGCGCCCGATCACCGGGTCGAGCTTGCCGCGGCGGGCCTGCTCGGTAAGGTCGCGGGCATAGCGCTCGAGAGCCTGGTACTTGGCTTCGGGATTCTGGTCGGTAACTTTCTGTGAGCCGCGGATAGCGGTCAGGGCCTTCAGAATCGCATCGCTGGCGGCACCGTGGCGGGCGAGAATCTGCTGCGCCGTATCCTGCTTGAGGTGCGTGATGGCGAGCAGCAGGTGCTCGGTGGAAACGTATTCATCCTTGAAGTTCGCGGCTTCTTTGAAGGCTTGCTCAAGGAGCTTATTGGTCGCGTTCGAGAGCGTGGCTTGCGTTGCCTGCCCGGATACCTTCGGGAGCTTTTCAATCTCGCGATAGACATCGTTGAGAACGGCTTGCGGGCCGATGCCGATTTTTTCGAGCACGGGCGGAACGATACCTTCTTTGTCTTCGAGCAGGGCGGCGAGCAGGTGGACGGGCATCAGTTCGGGATTGCCGTGCTCCGAGGCAAGGTCGTTCGCGCGCTGGACGGCTTCCTGCGCTTTTACAGTAAATTTGTCCCAACGGATAGGCATGGGAGAACTCCAGTTTCTAGTTTAGTTACAAACGTAGCGGCGAGACGCCACCACGACAGCCCGCGGGACGCCGGCGCTACAACAAAACGGGAGGCAGGCAACTTCTGCCGCCTCCCGTAGATTGTAGAGCATCGAGCTGCGCTCGACGACCGGGTTCCTTCGACTTCGCTCAGGACAGGCTCCGACCCGGTCCCACACAGGCACAGGTTTACGCGGCTTTGCTGGGGCCCTTGGCTTCGAGGGTCTTCTCGCCGCTGCCCACGTTTACCTTGATCTGCTTGGGCTTGGCTTCGGCCTTTTTGGGCAGAGTGATCTTCAACACACCCTTGTCGTAGGTTGCAGAAACGTTCTCGGAATCCACGGAGGTGGGCAGAGTGAAGGTGCGGGTGAAGCTGCCATACTGGCGTTCCACGCGGCGGTAGTTCTCTTCTTTCTCTTCCTTCTCGATCTTTCGCTCGCCATGCACGGTGAGGGTGTTGTTCTCGAGGCGCACGTCGATGTCTTTCTCATCGATGCCCGGGACTTCAATCTTCAATGAGACATTGTGCTCGTCTTCGTAGACGTCGACAGCGGGGGCAAAGCTCGAGGTGGTCAGGGACTCGTCCTGGCCAGCTGGGGCATAGGACTCGCGGAACACGCGGTTGATGCGGTCCTGCAGGGCGGAAAACTCACGGAAAGGTTCAAAACGGGTAAGTACGGTCATGGTACTGATCTCCTTCTTGTGCTGGGTTTCTTAGGAATTCGGCAAACGCCGTTCAATCACTTGGATGCGAATTCAGCACAGAGGAATCATAAAATATGAGCCTGTTATTGTCAATATAGGTATAGTGTTTATTGTCATTGACTTACAACGGCTATAACGCACTTGAAATAGGCTGTTTCTGGGACGTTTAGCAGGATGGGATGGTCTTTCGCCTGTCCGCGAACTTCGACCAGTCGCAAGGTGCGGTGAGCGTCGCGGGCCGCGCCGGCAAGCATTTCGAGGAAATCTGCCTGGCTAACATGGTAAGAGCAGGAGCAGGTGACCAGGATGCCGCCGTTGTGAAGCATCTTCAAGGCGCGGAGGTTGAGTTCTTTATATCCGCGGAGGGCGGCATCCAAGTCGCGTTTAGTCTTGGCGAAGGCAGGCGGATCGAGGACGATGGTGTCATAACGCTGGCCAGAAGCCGAATAGTCTTTGAGCAGGTCGAAGGCGTTGGCTTCGATCCATTCGATTTCAGGCTGGCTCCGGTCGCGGCGGTTGAGCGCGGCATTCTGGTCGGCGACCTCGAGCGCGGGCCGGGAGCTATCGACGCCCGTGACGCCCGCGCAGCGCTGGGCAAGGTGAAGAGCGAATCCGCCCTGGTAACAGAAGACGTCGAGGGCGTCGCCATGGGCGTACTGGGCTGCGGCAGCGTAGTTCTCGCGCTGGTCGAGGAAGGCTCCAGTTTTCTGGCCTTCGAGCGCCTCGAAGTGGAACTGGATGCCGTTCATGGTGAAGATCGCCGATGTTTTTTCACCTTGGACCAGACCGGATGGGTGCGGCGGCAGATCTTCAAGTTGGCGCACACGCGGGTCCACGCGCTCGACGATGGAAGCTGGATGCAAGCGCTCGGTCAACTCCGAAGCAAGAGCCACGCGCACGGCTTCGGCATCCATCGCCTGGGTGAGAATTTGAATCGAGAGAATGTCGTTATAGCGATCTACGATCAGACCTGGAAGAAAATCAGCCTCGCCGAAGATCACGCGGTAGGCATTTGTGTTGCGGACGACCACCTCCCGATAGGCGATGGCATCGGCGACGCGCTGCCGAAGCATAGCGGTGAAGTCAGCGACAGGTTCATGCGAGATCAGGCGAATGGCGATTTGCGACGAACTGGAATAGAGAGCAGTGCCGAGGGCCTGTCCGCGATGATCTGTAACTGTGACTAGAGCGCCTGGCGGGACTCCCTCGGCTGAAACGATATCGGAGCGGTAAACCCATACGTGGCCGCTCTTCAGCCGGGACGTACCGCGGGGAGAAATCTTAACTGTTAAACCGGGATTAGGAACCGCGGACTTTCGGACCATGCTTCCGATGTTAACTGACAAACTCAACAGGAACACGCAACCTGGCGGCACGAACGCTAAGAGCCGCTCGCCGCGGTCTTGCGGAGAAGGAAGATCATCTGCTCCGCATTGTTGTCGAGAGGAGCTTTCGCGAACGAGCCGTACTCCGCTATCGGCTCCAGTGCCGCCAGCCGGAAAAGTGCCCGCAGGTGCGGGTAGGTGAAGTAGCTCAGCTTGAAAGCTTCCGTCTCCTCGCCAACCGAAGCGCCGGCGCGAAGCGTGCGATAGATAAATGTGAAATAGAAAATCTGATTGATCTTGTCGACCAAATCTTTCCTGAAGTAGCGGCGCACGACTTCCCTCGAATCGGAGCCCGGACTCCACTCAAATTCCAACACTTCCTCACCCATCTTCGACATGATCAAATCAAACTTCGGATAGAAAACATCGAAGGCCAGCACTCCACCCTCGCGAAGGTGCGAGGCGGCCGAGGTGAGCGCGCTGACCTGGTCTTCGACCGTATGCATGTGCTGCATGGGCCGGAATGGAATAATCACCAGCGGAAACTGTACGCCAAGCCGAAAATCGCGCATATCGCCCTCGTGAGGCGTGACTCTCTGGCGGACCTCGCGCATTTCACCGGCGAGATGTTTCTTCAGAATCTCAAGCATGGGGCGGGAGTTGTCTACGCCGTGGATTTCGATTCCTTTGCGGGCGATAGGCAATAGGACGCGGCCGGTGCCGCAGGCCACCTCAAGGACCGGACCACCGATTCGTTCCGCCAGTTCGAGGTAGAACGGCAGGTCGACCAGGTCTTGCTTTGCGGCGTAGGCGCCGTCATAGTATTTGGCGGTCACATCGTAGGAATCGACTGCTGGGCGCATGGCTTTCACCGAAGATGTCCAGAAATCTTAAACTAGAGCGCTGCGTTTAGACCGGGTGGAGTGCGGGGAATGGACTAGCTGGCGGCTTGCTCGGTGGGAACCGGAGCCGGTGCTCCCGACTTTGAGGTTCGGGTGCGCATCTCATACTGTGCCGCTTCTAGATCGACGTGCAATGAATCCAGTGCTGTCATGGGCATCTCGGTGCCCCAAGTTTCCATCTCGTGTTCTGTCCAGCTGCCGTTGAGGCGGATCGCGCCGGTAATGTCTTCCGGGAACGCATGGCGGAAATCGCCTTCGCGACTGAGAATATCGCCGATAAGGCGCCCGGTGTGCATGTCGAAAACGCGGCGGCTGGCCTGGCCTGCAGCATTGGCGAAACACAGGAAAACCTCGCCGGCATCGGCAAACTCCTGGCGGTAGTACCAGGCCTGGGGAGCGTCGATCTTGGGGTGATGGCGGCGGGAGCGTTTGTGCTCGGGCTCTAAAGCCTGCATTTCGTTGGCGGGATTGAAGTAGAGGACGCGCTGGCAAGAATCGCAGACCACGGTTTGCTGACCGGTGCGGACGTCATTGTAGATCTGTGGCCGCAGCATGACCTGGCAACCCATGCACTTGTGGTCGCGCACTTCAGAGATGCCGCTGCCGCGAAACTTGGACACCCGCTCGTAGTGGCGCAGAAGATCTTCGCCGACGCCGGCCCGCATCTGATCCCGTTTGGCGCGCCACTCAGCCAGCTGCTTTTCGTCCTCGGCCGTGCGCTGGCGGGCTTCGACTTTCTCTTTTTCGATCTCGGCGGCTTCCGCCTTAAGTTCGGCCTGCGCGGCTTTCACTTCCTTGTCGCGCGCATCCGCATTCACCATCAACTCAAGAATCTTGTCTTCAGTGGCGGCGATTTCTTTTTCCGCAAACTGGATCTCGTGCAGCAGTGCTTTGTATTGTTCGTTGGTTTTTACTTCGAGAGACTGGTCACGGTATTTGGAAATCTTGCCCCGGAGGTCCGTGATCGTTGTGTCGTACTTGCGGCGGGAGGCTTCGTCGGCCTTGACGGCGGCCTGGGCTCTTTCCAGTTGGGCTTTGGTGTCGGCCAGTTTGTGTTCAATGGCGGCGACGCGTTTGGGAAGTTCGGCGATTTCATCCTGCAGGCGGCGGATTTCCTTGTCCGCTTCTTGCAGGCGCAACAGGTTTTCTATCTCTGGAAGCATCCCGGGACGGCTCGCTTTGATTCTACCACGCGGAAACCCGGGCTCCTCTCGCCTCGCCGCGCAAAGCAGGCGTGCGGGAGGCCTTGGCGGGTGTAAACTCGTTGATTCGTGCCCCTGCGTGTTTATCTCTAATTTTCCCATTTTGGAGTTTCTTCGTGAAAAAGCACATCTTAGTTTCCGCTCTGGCTCTCATCCCCGCGCTGCTCATCTCTGGTCTGCTGCCGACGCTTTGGGCGCAATCGTCCTCGTCTGTGAAACCGCTGACCATTGAAGCGATTTACGCTCCCGGGGGTCTGGCCGGGCGTGGCCCGGAAAACTCCGAGTGGAGTCCCGATGGGACCAAGCTCTCGTTCGTCCAGCGCGACGACGCGGGTGAGCACGGAGAACTGTGGTATGTGGACGCGGCCACGGGCGAGAAAAAGATCCTGGTCAGCGCCGCCAAACTGGCCTCGCTCGCGCCCGACGCCACCAAAGTGAAGGACGAACGTGAAAGAGAGCGCCTGACGCGCTACCACGTCGCCGCTTACGTGTGGGCGCCAGATTCAAAGCATCTGATCTTCGACTCCCAGGGGCAGCTATGGCTCTATGATTTGACCACCGGTACTGCGGTGCAGTTCACTTCGGCGCCCGATCCGAGTGGTGACCCCAAGTTCTCCCCTGACGACAGCCATGTTTCCTACGTGCGCAAGCACAATCTCTTCGTGCGACCAATTGGTGGTGAAGGCGAAACGCAGCTCACAAAAGATACAAAGGACGATCTGTTCAATGGCGACATCGATTGGGTGTATGCCGAAGAGTTGGATGTACGCAGCAATTATTTCTGGTCGCCCGACAGCAAGCAAATCGTCTTCCTGCACATGGACGAAACCAAAGTGCCGACGTATCCCATCGCCAACTTGATTCCCACTCACCCCACGGTGGACAACGAAAAATACCCCAAGGTGGGAGATCCAAACCCCACAGTGAAGCTGGGCGTGGTCAATGCCGGGAGAGGGAAGGTGCGCTGGATTTCACTGACCAGTGATGAGGAGGCTTATATCCCTCGTTTCGGCTGGGTCCGCGATGGAGTGATCTGGGCCGAGGTGCTGAATCGCACCGAGGACAAAATGGATTTGTACTTCGTCGATGCGAAGTCGGGGAAGTCGCGCATCGTTCTTACAGAAAGCACCCCCGGCGCATGGATCGACTTCGAGCACGTGGAAGTTCGTTTCCTGAACTCCAGCGGCGGATTTCTCTGGCCGAGCTGGCGCGACGGGAACATGCATCTCTACTACTACACTTTCGATAAACAAAATCCGATGGGCGCAGACGCCAAGCTGGAGCGGCAGTTGACGCACGGGGACTTTGAGGTGCTAGGGATCGATGGAGCGGACGAGGCAACGGGCACGGTGTTTTTCTCTTCCAACCAGGGCGACCCGAGGCAACGCCATCTTTTCTCCGTCAAGCTGGATGGAACTGATTCGCAGCAGCTCACGCGGGATGAGGGGCTTAGCTTCGGCAAGTTTTCTGACGGCGGCAAGCATTACGAGCTTACCTTCGTGGGGCCAACAACAGATGCGCGGATGACGCTCTGCGCTGTGGGCGGAGCATGCGCTCCAGTCTGGCAGGCGCGCGATGCAGTTGCGGAATATGGCTTGCGAGCCCCGAAGTTTCTGGAGTTCAAAGCGGAGGATGGCGCAACGCTTTACGGACGTTTATTGCTTCCTCCAGAGATGCCCGCCAGTGGCAAGATTCCGCTGATCGTCAATATTTACGGCGGACCAGGCGGACAGATGGTCTTGAAAGGACCGGCGGACCCGTTCGACGAGATCCTGGCACGCAAAGGCTTCGCGATCTTCTCGGTGGACAATCGCGGAACTCCCGGCCGTGACCGCAAATTCCAGACCGTGATTCGCCACCAGTTTGGCGCGGTCGAGTTGAAGGACCAGCTTACCGCTCTCGATCAGCTTCTCACGCAGTATCCGCAACTCGATAAGGACCGCACGGGGATCTGGGGATGGTCCAATGGCGGCTCCATGACGCTCTATGCCATGACGCACTCGGACCGCTTCCGCGCCGGGGTTGCGGTGGCGCCCGTTACCAATCAGATTAATTACGACAGCATTTATACCGAGCGTTACATGGGCCTGCTCAAAGATGATGCCGCCGGTTATGCCGGGTCTGACGTAACCAAGGAAGCCGCCAATCTGCATGGCGCGCTCATGCTGGCCCACGGCACTGGCGACGACAACGTGCACTTCCAGAACAGCATGCAGATGATCGACGCGTTAATCAAGGCGGGAAAACAGTTCCGGCTGATGATTTATCCCAACAAGACCCACAGCATCTCAGGAAGCGATGCCCGTGAGCACCTGTTCCACATGATTGAAGATCACTTTGAGCGGGAGCTGAAATAAACGTTACTTGCGCTTGTCGGGCTTGCGGGAGGAACTTACTCTCGTCGTGCTTTCTTTCGCGGAACTTTCTTTGCCGGAACTGTCGTTCGAAGAACCTTCCGACGAAGAGCTGCCTTTGGATGAACTATCTTTCGAGGAAGCCTCCGGTCTGGACTTGTCCTCTTTTTTCGAGTCTTTGCCGGCGCCGTCCGACGAAGGCGCATTCGACTTCTTGGCGTAGTCGGTGACGTACCATCCCGATCCCTTAAACTGCACCGCGGGAGCCGAAATCATCTGCTCCACCCGGCCGCCGCACTCCGGACACTTCTTCACCATCTTGTCGGAGAATTTCTGGATTTTCTCGAAGCGGTGACCGCACTTCTCGCA
>Ga0187871_10002136_pt1 | contig 16383 bp, 13 predicted proteins | sample June2016WEW_16_1_FD_132988 | JGI IMG/M metagenome (GOLD analysis project Ga0187871, IMG submission 132988) | Peatland microbial communities from SPRUCE experiment site at the Marcell Experimental Forest, Minnesota, USA - June2016WEW_16_10 | ecosystem: Environmental > Terrestrial > Soil >...
CAGAGAGGTGCGCTACACCGACCCGCGTCGATTCGGGCGAATGGCTTACCTCACGGAGGCGCCGCTTGCCAAGGAACTGACGGCGTTTGGCGCGGATCCGCTGGAAGTAAGCGCGGAGGAATTCGCCACACGAATTCGCTCGCGTCACGCGCGGATCAAGGCGCTGCTGCTGGATCAGTCAGTGCTTCGGGGTGTCGGCAATATTTATGCGGACGAGAGTTTGTGGTGCGCCAAGATTCATCCCGCTCGGCTGGGGACGAGCCTCAAGGCAAAAGAAGCCGAGACGCTGCGCAAAGCGCTGCAGGATATCTTGAAGAAAGCGATCGCGATGCGAGGGTCGTCTATTTCCGATTTTCTTGACGCTGATGGCGAGCCGGGCGAATATCAGCGGCGCCATCGTGCCTACGGCCGTGAAGGGGCACGTTGTTATCGTTGCGGCACGTTGATCCGGCGTGCGATCGTAGCCGGCCGCAGCAGCCATTTTTGTCCCAATTGCCAGCAGGTGCCGCGTCGACGGAAACGCTCAGCACGTCGGGCTGGCTCGCCGGGTCGAAGGTCCCCTCGAAACGCATGAGGGACGATCGTGCGTCTAATTCCATAACCTGTGTGGGTATCGGGGATTCGTGGGTTGTCGGGAAGCCGCCACGAATAGTCGGGTTTCTTAGACATCAAGCAGTCCAATAACGAGGGAGAACGGATGAACTCACGTCGGGTCGGTGTGCTCGTGCTCGGATTTGTCGTGGTCTTGGCAGGGGTGCGGGCCGGGTTAGCGCGGCCTTCGCCCGACGAAAAGAGTCCATTCGCGGCAGCCGATTCCCGAATCATCAACGAAATCCACGATAGCAGCGAGGCGATGGCCAACCTCGAATATCTCTCCGACAGCATCGGCGCGCGCATGACGGGTTCCCCTCAGCTCAAGCAAGCGAACGACTGGACCAAGGCGAAGTTCGCTCAGTATGGGCTGACTAACGTGCACCTGGAGCCGTGGACGATCGCGCGAGCGTGGACGCGCGGAACGGCCCGCGCACGCATCGTTACTCCGGCCGAACATCCTCTGACCATTGCGGCGGCGGCATGGTCGCCAAGCACTCCGGGAGCGGTGCAAGGACCCGTGGTCTATTTCGATGCAATGAAGAAAGAAGGCTTCGCCAAGTTTCACGGGAAACTCAAAGGCGCGATCGTTATATACCAGGAGCCGGAAAGTCTGTCGCCGCCGAAACCCGTCGATCCGAATCGCGCCGCGACCCGCCCGATGCAACAGCCGCCTCCACGCATGGGCGAGCCGCCGATTTCCGATCCATACGATGCCTTCATGCTGGCGGCGAAAGAGCGGACGCAATTTTTCAAGGAAGAAGGTGTCGCCGCCGTTTTGCGCGACTCGGACAAACCGCATTCGTTGCTGAACATGACCGACATCAGCCTGGAAAGGTATGCCCCGGGCGTGATCCCGACGGCGTTTATCACCGGCGAGGGCTACCGGATGATCTTCCGTTTGCTAAAGCACGGGCCGGTGCAAGTCGAGATCGAGATGACCAACACCATGGGCGACAAGCCCGTGGAGGTTTACAACACCGTCGCCGACCTCCGCGGGTCGGAGAAGCCCGACGAGATGGTGATCCTCGGCGCACATCTTGATTCGTGGGATCTCGGCACCGGCTCGACCGACAACGGCACCGGTTCGATGGCGGTGCTCGAGGCGTCGCGCGCCCTGGCGAAATTAAACCTCAAGCCGAAGCGCACCATTCGATTCGTGTTGTTCACGGGCGAGGAGCAGGGACTCTACGGTTCTGAGGAATACGTCAAAGCTCATCAGCAAGAGTTGGAGAACGTCTCGGCCGTGCTCGTGCACGACACCGGAACTGGTCGCGTGTTGACGCTCGGGCTGCATGACAATTATCAGGACCGCGAACTTGTGGACCAGGTGCTTTCGCCGCTTCGCGAATTGAAGCTTCTCGAGCCCAGCATGGCGCGATCCTACGGCACCGATCACCTTTCCTTTGATGAAGTAGGCGTCCCTGGATTTTTCTGCATACAGGACCTCGCCGAATATCGCCTGACCCATCACAGCCAATCCGACACCTTCGACAAAGTGTGGAAAGACGATTTGAATCAAGGCGCGGAAGTGCTGGCCGCATGGGCTTACAACACCGCACAACTTCCGGTCATGCTTCCACGGCGGCCGTTGCCCTACAATCCGGCGCCAAACGCGAAGAAGCCGGAAGAACCTAAACCCGATCCGATCGAGGCCATGGACACGAAAATTATCGAGCAGGTGAAAAACGATGAGCCGGAGTTGAAAGCCGATCTCACCTACCTCGCGGATCGCATCGGGCCGCGATTGACCGGTTCGCCGCAACTCGATCGCGCCAGCCATTGGACCCAAGAGCAATTTAAGGCGGCAGGCTTGCCGAGCGTCCATCTTGAATCGTGGAGCATCGCGAATAGCTGGGCGCGCGGTTTTGCCACAGGAAAAACCCTGGCGCCCGCGGAACAATCCTTAACCCTGGCGACGGGAGGGTGGTCGTCGAGCACCGAAGGCACGGTTCGCGGTTCCGTCGTCGGCGTGGCCTACGAGAAGCTTGAGGACTTGGAAAAATATCGTGGCCAATTAAAAGGCGCGATTGTGCTCTTGGGACACCCCAGGGAAATGGAGCTTCCGCGGAACCCGCTAATCACCCCGTGGGATGAAGAGACCATCCCTTTAGCGCACCCAAAGGGCGATAGGCCGTACATGACCGGCGACTACCAGAAGTTACGGACTGCGCTGACGAAGATGGTCGAGGACGAAAAGCCGCTCGCGGTGCTAATCGGCTCAGAGAAAGACTACGGGTTGATGAACATGAGCACGATGTCGCGCGACTATGCTCCTACGGCAGCTCCCGTGGCCTATGTGGAACGAGAGAACTATCTCCAGTTATGGAGGTTCGTCGAACAGGGGCCAGTACAGGTGGAGCTAAACATCAGCGGAAAGTTCAGCGGAAAGCCCGTGGACGTCTACAACACGGTGGCGGAGATTCGTGGAACGGAAAAATCCGACGAAGTCGTCATCATTGGCGGCCACTTGGATTCCTGGGATCTGGGAACCGGTGCAACCGACAACGGTACGGGATCGATGGCCGTGCTGGAAGCCGCTCGCGCCTTGCAGAAGCTTGGCGTCAAGCCCAAGCGCACCATCCGCTTCATCTTGTTCACCGGCGAAGAGCAGGGACTGAACGGTTCGAAGGCCTACGTGAAGGCGCATGCCGCCGAGCTGGGAAAAATTTCGGCCATGCTGGCTCATGACAGCGGCACAGGAAAAGTGTTGACCGTGGGCATAATGGCCAACTATGGCGCGCGCGAAACCGTGGATCACGTCCTCTATCCACTCGCGAAGGCCTCGGGCATCGAACTCGCCGAGCCAAGTCTGCGCATCGAGGGTGGCACCGACCACATTCCGTTCGACGAAGCGGGCGTGCCGGGATTCTGGTGCGTGCAGGACAATGTGGACTACGACAAAACGCATCACTCGCAGGCGGACACCCTGGATCGCGTGCGCTGGGATGATCTGACCGAGGGCGCGCAAGTATTGGCTGTCTTCGCCTACAATGTGGCGCAGCTCCCGGACATGCTCCCGCGCAAGCCCGCGAAGCCAACGCAGCCCTAGCCGCTTTGGTTGGAATTGTTCACGCTGGCCAAGCGTTGTCTGGAGCCCAATCAGCGATGAGAGCCGTGGTGCAGAGAGTGAGCCGAGCCCAGGTCACCGTAGGGGATCGCGTCACCGGCCAGATCGGCGCGGGCCTGATGATTCTTCTCGGCGTGGGACGCGAGGATACTTCCGGAGTCGCCGTGTGGATGGCCGAAAAAATTGCCAACCTCCGAATCTTCGAGGACGAGCAAGGGAAAATGAACAAGTCTTTGCTGGACGTGAAGGGCGCGGCGCTGGTGGTCTCGCAATTCACCTTGTACGGAGACGCGCGCGGCCAGCGGCGCCCGAGCTTTCTGGCGGCCGCTCCGCCAGACAAGGCCGTGGCGCTGTATGAAGAATTCGGCGCGGCATTGCGCAAGCTCGGCGTTACAGTGGCCACAGGAGTGTTTCAGACAACGATGTCCGTGGGGCTAGTCAATGAAGGCCCGGTCACAATCCTCCTCGATTCCGACAAAACCTTCTAGCGGCGGGCTGCGCAAGGGTGTTGCGAAGGCGCGCTGGACCGAAGCCACCGTCTTGCGCGAGCTGCGCGGACTTGCAGACCCCCGCGTGCGGGAAAAGATGGCCTATTTCGGCGTCAACGTTCCCAAGGCGCACGGAATTTCTGCCCCGGTGTTGCACGCGCTGGCGCGGCGGATCGGCAAAGATCATGAGCTGGCGAAGCAGCTCTGGGATTCCGGCGTTCACGAAGCGCGAATCCTGGCTGCGCTGATTGGCGAGTCAGCGAAAGTGACCGCGGGAGAAATGGATCGTTGGGCAAACAGCTTCGACGCCTGGGACGTCGTGGACACGGCATGCTGTTATCTGTATGCGTTCACCGCTCCCGCGTGGAGTAAGACAGACTCCTGGAGCCGGCGCGACGAGGAATTCGTAAAGCGGGCGGCATTTTCGCTGGCCGCGTATCTCAGCTACAAAGACAAGGAAGCACCTGATGAGCGGTTCAAGGAGTTCTTGGAGATTATCGAGCGAGAGGCGCACGACGACCGAAATTTCGTGCGAAAAGCCGTGAACTGGGCCTTGCGCAACATTGGCAAGAGAAATCTGCGTCTCAACCGGGCCGCGATTCGCGCGGCGGAACGCATCCGACTCCAAGATTCTCGCTCAGCGCGATGGATTGCCGCGGACGCTCTGCGCGAATTGAGAAGCGATGCGGTGCAAGCTCGGCTCCGGCGAAAGCAGACCTGACCGATGCGCAAGACGGCCAAACCATCCGATCTCAAGATTCGCCGGGCAAGAAGCGACGACTCCGCACGCCTCGCGGTCCTCTGCACCGAATTGGGATATCCCGCTACAGCAAACGAGATGAAGGCTCGGCTGAGCCTCATAACGCCACTCGCCGATCATGCCGTCTTCGTAGCGGAAACTTCCGAGCGCGAAGTGATTGGCTGGCTACATACCAGCGTCTCCTATCTGCTGGAAGTTCCGCGACGCGCGGAAATCAACGGCTTGGTGGTCGGCGAAGGGCAGAGAAGCAAAGGAGCGGGAGCACTGTTGACAAAAGCCGCCGAGGATTGGGCGCGGAAGAAAAAGTGCCTGAGCATGTCCGTGCGTTCCAACGTGATCCGCGAGCGCGCCCACGCTTTCTACCAACGCCGCGGCTACGAACACTACAAAACGCAAAAGGCGTTTCGAAAGCCGCTTTGACCCGATGCCCTGATCGCGGGAGTTAGCGCGCGTCCGGTTTGCTTTCGATTTTGATCTCGAATATTTCAGCCCAATCCTTGCCGGTAACAAACAATCTGCCCCGCTTCGCATCGTAGGCGATTCCGTTCAGTACATCCTCGGGTGCGTGTTCTTCTTTCCCGACAAGAGGCGTCAGGTCGATCCATGCTACTACCTGCCCCGAGCGTGGATCGATGCGCGCGATTCGTGGTGAGTGCCAAACATTCGCGAAAATCTCCCCGTTGATGTATTCCAGTTCGTTCAGATTCGTGACCGCTTCGTTTTCCGCATAAACTTCCAGTGTCCGGGTGACCTTGAATGAGCTCGGGTCAATGAACTGAAGTTTGTTCGTCCCATCGCTCAGAATCAGCGAGGAATCGTCATGAGACAGGCCCCAGCCTTCCGAATCGTAATGGAATTCGCCGACGCGGCGGAAAGTGCGGAGGTCGAAGATGAAGCCAATTTTCGTCAACCACGTCAGTTGGTAGATCTTCCCGTGAAATATCGTCAATCCTTCGCCAAAGTATTGGGTTGGCAAGCTGATGTGTTTCAGTACCGCCCCAGTCTCCAGCACTGTTTGGCGCAGCGTGGATTGGCCCCTCCGCCCGGTGCTTTCGTAAAGACTTCCGTCGAAATACTCAAGTCCCTGCGTGAACGCATGGGGATCGTGAGGATAGGACTTGACCACCGTCACGCCAAGGACCGGCACGATCTGCGGGTGCGCTCCGTGCGCCGCGGTCGAAACAGGAGGCCGCTCTGCGTCTCCGCCTCGCGATGTGACTCCGCCAACCAGAAACAACGCGGCGGTCAACGTGCGAACCATACACCCACGTCGAACATTCCAATTCATTCGTCCTCGATTCATTTTCCGGGCCGGCCTCACAGTCTGTTCGCCAACGAAAGGGCAAGCCTGCATCCGTGCCGCGACGACCTCAGAACGCCTATGGCTTCAGCCGCCGAGGCTTTGTTTGTTGGCCGCCGCTCAACGCAGGGATTATCACTTGGAACCCAGTCGACAGCGTAGTGGCCAAGTGTATCGCAGTACGATATACTTTATAGGTGTCCGCCGAAATCACAACGGAAGAATATCGCGCGCTGGCCGAGCTTCGCTGTCGCATCCGTCATTTTTTGGGCGAAGGCGACGCCGCGGCGCGTGCGGCGGGGCTCGAGCCCCAGCAATATCTGCTGTTGTTGATGATACGCGGTCTTCCCGAGGGTAAAGAAGCCACCATCCGCATTCTGGCCGAGCGTCTCTCGCTCAAACACCACAGTGTCGTAGAACTGATCGACCGGCTCGAGGCCCACGGGTACGTCCGGCGGACTCGAGGCCGCGACGATCGCCGGCGCGTGATGGTTTCCCTGCTCCCGCGCGGAGAGCGCATGCTCGAAGACGTGGCACGCCAGCGTATCAACGAGCTGCGATCGTACGGCCACGAATTGGTGCACGCCATCGACCAACTCCTGGATCGACCTCAAAAACCGCAGAGCCGCAACCTCGCGAAAAAAGTTCCTTTAAATCGAGGACGAGAGAAACGTGCCTATCACTTCCGACAAAACTGAGGGCAAATCCCAACCGGCGGGTCGCAGCGCCTCATGGGAGGCGCTCGGCGACTTCACCACCACGGTCCGCGTGCTGCCGATCTCCGCTCTCGCTCTCGCGATCGGAGTGCTCGCGGCCTTCGTGGCACTGGTACTGCTGCGCCTGATCGGATTGTTCACCAACCTATTCTATTTCGGCCGCTGGAGCACCGCGTTGGTTTCGCCCGCCGGCAATCATCTCGGAATCTTCAGCGTCCTTGTTCCTGTCGGTGGTGCGTTGATCATCGGCGTAATGGCGCGCTATGGATCGGAACGCATCCGGGGCCACGGCATACCGGAGGCCATCGAAGCGATTCTAATCAACGGTAGCCGGGTCGAGCCGAAAGTCGCGTTCTTGAAGCCGCTTTCGTCCGCGATTTCGATTGGTTCCGGCGGCCCGTTCGGCGCCGAGGGCCCGATCATCATGACCGGCGGCGCGTTCGGATCGATGATCGCTCAGTTGTTTCACCTGACCAGCGCGGAGCGGAAAACGCTCCTCGTCGCAGGCGCGGCCGCGGGCATGTCCGCGACATTTGCCGCGCCAGTCGCCTCCGTCTTGCTCGCGGTCGAACTGCTTCTGTTTGAGTGGAAGCCGCGAAGCCTGATTCCCGTCGCCCTTGCCAGCGCAATGGCCGCGGTATTGCGCCGGTACATTCTCGGTTTCGGCCCCCTTTTCCCGGTCCCGGAGCATCCATTGTTCATCGGGCCGAAGGGTCTGCTGGGATGCGTGCTCGTGGGCCTGCTGGCAGGCGTGCTATCGGCGTTGCTGACTTTGTCCGTGTATGCGGCGGAAGATGCCTTTCAGCATCTGCCGATTCACTGGATGTGGTGGCCCGCGATTGGAGGTCTCGCCATCGGATTAGGCGGCCTGATTTTTCCGCAGGCGCTCGGCGTCGGCTACGACACCATTGGCGCCTTACTGCAAGGCAGCGTGACCACCCACGTCATTCTCGGCGTCTTGCTCGTCAAATGGTTTATCTGGGCCGTCTCGCTCGGCTCCGGCACGTCCGGCGGAGTTCTAGCCCCGCTGCTGATGATGGGCGGAGCGCTCGGCGGACTCGAAGCCATGTTCTTGCCGAACGAAGGCATGGGCTTCTGGCCGCTCATCAGCATGGGTGCGGTCCTGGGCGGCACGATGCGCTCGCCCTTCACCAGCATTGTGTTTGCGTTCGAACTCACCCACGACGCCAATATCTTCTTGCCGTTGCTAGTCGGCAGCGTTGTAGCCCATGGATTCACGGTGCTGACGTTGAAGCGCTCCATTCTGACCGAGAAGGTCGCTCGCCGCGGGTTCCACCTGAGCCGCGAATACGCCGTCGATCCTCTCGAGATTTTGTTTGTCCGCGAAGTCATGCGCACCAACGTCGTCGTATTGTCTGCGAAAAGCACTCTGGGAGAGATGCAGCACTCCCTCCGCAGCGATCATCGGCAGAGCCAGCGACTCCTGCCGGTCGTGAATGAGCAAGCGCAGTTGGTCGGCGTCCTGACCCGCCGGGACATCCGCGATCGACTCCATCGCGACGGAGATCCCGCTTTGCGACTCTCCTTCGGCGAGTTGGTCCGGCCGGAAACCGTGGAGACTTACCCCGACGAACCTCTTCGCGTTGTGGTGTACCGCATGGCGGAACTTGGCGTCACGCGAATGCCCGTCGTCGAAAGCGGCACGCGAAAATTTCTCGGCCTCGTTTCGCTGAACGACCTCCTCAAAGCCCGCGCCCGGCACCTCGAAGAAGAACGCCGCCGCGAACGCACCTTAAAGCTGCGATTTCTCTTGCCGGGAGGGCGCGTAACCCAGGAGACGGAAACCCCCGCGCGAAGCCATCTAGATAACTGAAATGTCGGAAACCGCGACACAACTCGATGCGGTTCCCGTGAAATGGTGGAACGTCCCCGCCCGAGAATGGGTCGCTTTTCTCAAGCGTCGCGAAGAACAAGTCTTCCTCGTCTTGACCCTGGTCATCGGCGCCCTGGTAGGTCTAACGGTTGTTGCCTTCATCTTGCTGACCGAACACGTCGGCGCGCGAATCTACCCGCCCGGCGGCGCTGCCTGGCACAGGATCCTTGCGCCCGTGGTCGGTTCGCTCGCCATGGGCTACCTGCTGTTCAAATATTTTCCAGATGCTCGCGGCAGCGGCATTCCCCAGACCAAGGCCGCACTCTACGCCCGTGGCGGCCGCATCTCGCTCGGCACCGTCTTTGGAAAATTTTTCTGCACCTCTGCCACCCTCGCCAGTGGTATCCCCCTCGGCCGCGAGGGCCCATCGGTCCAGGTCGGCGCCGGACTTTCCTCTGTGCTGGGCCGCGCCCTCGGGCTCAGCCCCGAGAAGATCAAGGCTCTCATTCCTGTAGGTGCCGCAGCCGCCGTTGCCGCGGCCTTCAACACGCCCTTGGCCGCCGTACTGTTCACCCTCGAGGAAGTCGTCGGCGACCTCCACGCTCCGGTGCTCGGCTCGGTGGTTCTGGCCTCCGCCACCTCTTGGGCCATGCTGCGGTTGCTCCTCGGGAACGATCCGCTCTTCAAGGTCCCCGCATACCAACTGGTCAGTCCGTGGGAGTTCGGCATCTATGCCGTTCTCGGAGTCCTTGGCGGTCTGGTATCGGTAGCCTTTACCAAGCTTCTGGTCGGCATGCGAGAACGCTTCCTGCGCTTCCCCCGCAAGACCGTCTGGTTCCAACCGTTAGCGGGCGGGTTGCTCGTGGGCATCATGGGCTGGTTTGTGCCGCAAATTCTGGGCGTCGGCTACTCCTACGTCGGGTCTGCCTTGAACGGCGGAATGGCTCTGAAGCTCATGTTGCTGCTCCTGGTGCTGAAGTTCTTCGCCGTCGTTACCAGCTATGCCTCCGGAAATGCGGGAGGCATATTCGGTCCTGCATTGTTCCTTGGAGCGATGTTGGGTGGGTCCGTGGGAACCGTTGCGCACAACTTGTTTCCGGCTCACGTTGCGACCCCCGGAGTCTACGCTCTGGTTGGCATGGGGACTGCCTTCGCGGGCATCGTTCGTGCTCCCATGACCTCGGTCGTCATGATTTTTGAAACCACGCGCGACTACTCCATCATCGTTCCCCTGATGATCTCCAACTTAGTCAGCTTCTTCATATCGTCGCGCTTCCAGCGCGAACCCATCTATGAAGTCCTGGCTCATCAGGACGGTATCCACCTTCCCGGAGCCGAATCTCGCTCCGTCGAGGGCCAGCGGCGGGTGATCTGTGCGATGCGCCCGGCTACGGAGATCCTGGATGAGGACTTGACGGTGCAAGGCGCGATGGAAAAGGTTCACGCCAGCGCGTTTCACGGTTGGCCGGTAAGCGACAAGTCCGGCGTTGTCGGAATAGTCAGTCTCAGTACCCTGCAGAAGGCCATGGTGGACAGCGGTGCCAGCCGCAAGCTCAAAGAGTTTGTCGATGCCCGCCAGTTTCCCCACCTGCACGTCGACCATCCGCTCAGCGTCGCTCTCGAACGCATGGGCACCACGCACCTCGATGTGCTGCCGGTCGTAAGCCGCGCCGACGTCCATAAGCTCGAAGGCGTTGTGACCCTCCAGGAAGTCCTGAACTTCTACGGCTTCGGCGGCACCATCGGCTCCTCCTAGCTCACTGCCGCAACTGGTAGCGCCGGCATCCTGCCGGCTCCGGTCAACCGTCGAACAAGCCCGGTTCTCCAGCGAACCCACCCCCCACAAGCAAATCTGTCATCCCGAGGGTACCCGACGAGGGTAGCCGAAGGATCTCAACCAACACCCAGGCAATCACTCTGCTAACCGCCCTCGCGTATTAACCCTAGCTTATAGTAACGCATTGATTTATACTCCACCTCGCCTACACGCCCCACCCCACTATGCTCTTCAAAACGCTAAGCGCCTCCGTCTACGGTATCGACGCCTATGTAGTAGAAGTCGAAGTAGACGTAGGCTCCGCCCGCATGCAGGACTTCAACGTGGTCGGCCTGCCCGACAACGCCGTGAAGGAAAGCCGCGAGCGTATCAAATCGGCCCTGCGAAACTGTTCCTTTGAGTTCCCGCACGGCCAGGGCGTAACTATAAATCTCGCCCCCGCCGACGTCCGCAAAGAAGGCTCGGCCTTCGACCTGCCCATGGCGCTCGGTTTGGCTGGTTGCATGGGCCACTTCTTTGGCAAGCCACTCGATAAGTGCATGTTCCTCGGCGAACTTTCCTTGGACGGCAGTGTGCGCTCCATACGCGGCGCTCTTTCCGCCACGTTGGCCGCCCGCGAAATGGGCCTAAAAGCCATCGCCGTCCCGGAATCCAACGCTCGCGAAGCCGCCGTAGTCGAAGGCGTCGACGTCTTCGCCGTGAAATCCCTGCCCCAAGCCGTCGACCTGATCAATTCCCCCGAATCGTTTCTCCCAGTTCGCGTGGACGCCAAACTAATGCTCTCCGAAGCCGCCCAGTACAACGTAGATCTCCGCGACGTCCACGGCCAGCAAGCCGCCAAACGCGCCCTGGAGGTCTCCTGCGCCGGCGGCCACAATATCCTCTTCATCGGCCCGCCAGGCGCCGGCAAGACCATGCTGGCCAAGCGCATCCCCACTATCCTGCCCCCGATGTCGCTCGACGAAGCTATCGAAACCACCCGTATCCACAGTGTCGCCGGAGTCCTCGAAGACAGCCGCGGCCTGGTAGGCACCCGCCCCTTCCGCTCCCCGCACCACACCATCAGCGACGCAGGCCTGATCGGCGGCGGCGCAGTCCCCCGTCCCGGCGAAGTCTCTCTCGGCCACAACGGCGTCCTCTTCCTCGACGAACTTCCCGAATTCCAGCGCAACGTCCTCGAAGTCATGCGCCAGCCGCTCGAAGACGGCTCGGTGACCATCTCTCGCGCCGCCATCTCCGTAACCTTCCCCTCACGCTTCATGCTCGCCGCCGCGATGAACCCCTGCCCCTGTGGCTATTTCGGCGACCCCACCCGCGAATGCCATTGCACGCCTCCGATGATCCAGCGCTACGTATCCAAAATCTCCGGCCCGCTACTCGACCGCATCGACATCCACATTGAAGTCCCTGCCGTGAAGTATAAGGAATTGCGTGCGCCAACTTCCTCCGAGGACTCCGCGGCCGTCCGCGGCCGTGTGATTGCCGCGCGCGAACGGCAAACCGAGCGATACCGGACCGAAAAAACCACCTATTCCAATGCCCAGATGATGCCCAAAATGATCCGCAAATTCTGCGCCATCTCCGCCGACGGCGAAAAACTCCTCGAGAACGCCATCACAAAGTTGGGCTTGTCCGCCCGCGCCCACGACCGCATCCTAAAAGTCGCCCGCACCATCGCCGATCTCGACGCCTCCGACAACATCGAGCCGCGCCACCTAAGCGAAGCCATCCAATACCGCACCCTGGACCGCTCCTACTGGGCGTGATCAAGCCGTTCCCAACGCTAGAAGCAAACCGCCGCATCACTACAACCCCTCCGTGCCCTCTGTGCTCCCGTCTCTGTGCCCTCTGTGTTAACTCCGAATCCTTAGCTTTTTCCGTCGCTATGTCGCCACGCCCAAAACGATCCTCCCGTCTCCACCCACCCTGCTCATTGACTCTCTTTCTATCTATGTGTTACCCATAATGCGCCCAAGTACAGCCCAATTTGGGTCGCAGTGATAGGCCGCATGGCGCCTGACACCAAGCACCTCGAAGTCACTTTGGAAACGCACGTAGAGAGCGTGAATTTAGCCGAGGAAATGTGTCTCCGCGTCGCGGAGTCCGCAGGCTTCGGCGAGGACGATTGTTACCGCATCGGTATGTCGGTACGCGAAGGCGTCATCAACGCGTTCCACTACGGCAATCAAGAACGTCCCGACAAGAAGATTCATCTGGCGGTGGTTATCACGCCGGAAAAAATGATCATCCACGTTCTGGACGAAGGCAAAGGCTTCGACCTGAGTCGCGTCCCCGACCCGCTCGCACAGGAGAATTTGCTAAGCACGTCGGGGCGCGGCATTTTCCTGATGCGCGCTTTCATGGATGAGTTTGAAGTCGTCGCGGGGCGCACTGGCGGTGCCGAAATCATCATGTCGAAAAAATTGCCCTCGGGAAGCGATCCCACCGCGAATAACCAGGGTGGGCAAAACGCGTCGCCGCAACAGGGGGCTTAGGCAGAAACTATGGATCTGCGAGCAACCTATCGGGATGCGGGTACCGTCACCGTCGTGGATATCGGCGGTCGCATTACGCTTGGCGAGGGCAGCGCGCTCCTGCGCAAGACGATACGCGAGCTCCTCGATGAAGGCCGCACGAAGATCCTTCTCAACCTCGCCGACGTGAATTACATCGACAGTTCCGGTATAGGCGAGCTGGTTACGGCGTTCACCACGGTGAAGAAGAGCGGCGGGGACCTGAAGCTCCTGCACCTCACCAAAAAGGTTCACGACCTCCTGCAACTCACCAAGCTGTTCACCGTCTTCGACGTCTACTCCGACGAAAACACCGCCCTCAACAGTTTTCGCTAAGCGGGAACCGCCTCAATCCGGAACCCCGAAAATCATGTGGTATAATGTTTCCAGGAAAAACTGCGAGCCGCTCCAGAGATTTTATTTTTACAATCCGTCATTCCATTTCCAGCTCTTCTTACTCGACTTCGCTGTTGGCTTAACCGCCAAAACCACCGAACTCTGTTTTTCAGCAGTGCACCGGCCCGTGGCCTAGCAGTCTGGGCGAGAACGTCGGTATTCGCCCGGGCAAGCCTTAGCGTGCCGCAACTGTCAAATCCCAATCCGTCGTAGGGACGGGGCTTGCTCCGTCCGGCGTCAACCCGCGGCGCGCTGCGCGTCTGAAGGCAGACGCCATTCGCGACATTTTCCGCATCCAGTCAAGCCGAGCCCCAACGGCCCTCTGATCAATCCGCCTTCAGTTGCTTGGCGCGCTTTTCGAGGTCTTACGCGGGTTCCTAACTGCCATGGCATCAATATCGGCATCGCCGATCAATGCAAATCGCCTTAACTACTATTAGAATCAACAGTTGCGCAAAAAACCGAGCTAGGGACGAAAACTCGCCGCCCGGGAAGCATGGACGGACGCGTCCGTCCATGCTTCGTTTAGTGCCACCCTCGCCAGATGCGCTCGCCTGCGGCAGAATCATAACGATGAGGACCGCCCCCGACACCGCTTGGATCACGGAATGCGCCAAGTCTCTTGGTTTCGATCTATGTGGCGTCGCGCCTGCCGACAAGTTTCCCGAATTGGCACAAGCCGAGGCTTGGCTGGCTAAAGGCTACGCAGGCGAAATGAAGTATCTCGCCGACGCGCGTCGCAGAGATCCACACTTAGCCTTCCCTGGAATCCGTAGCGTCATCGTCTGCGCGCTGAACTACCACGCTCCTCAACCACGTTCGATCGACCTGCCAGACAAGCCGGGTGCTACCGATCCACGCGGCTGGATTTCGCGCTACGCCTGGGGCACCGACTATCACGACGTCCTGCGAACGAAACTTAATGTCTTGCGGGGTGCTATGCGTGAGCGATTCGACGAGCCATTCGAGGCCCGCGCCTACGCGGATACCGGTCCCATGCAAGAGCGCATTTTCGCCAAGCACGCCGGTCTGGGCTGGCTCGGCAAGAACACCCTGCTCCTCAACCAGGCCATGGGTTCGTGGTTCTTCTTGGGCGCAATTCTCACCACGCTCGACCTGCATCCGTCGCTCGCGCCAGCCGAAGCTCCTCCGCCGGACTTGTGCGGCAGTTGCACCCGTTGCATCGATGCCTGTCCCACTGCCGCCTTCGTCGAGCCTTACGTCATGGACGCGCGCCGCTGCATCTCGTATCTGACCATCGAGCTTCGCGGCAGCATCCCGGAACCGTTGCGCGAGCCGATGGGCCGCCATGTCTTCGGCTGCGACATTTGCCAGGACGTCTGCCCTTGGAACCGCCGTGCTCCCGTTACGCAGGCGCCGGAATTTCAGCCCAGAACATTCCCGCAGAATGCCCACGCCGTCGAAGAGAAGGTAGCGCGAAACGAATTGCCGCCAGCGAACGAACCCGACGACGCCTGCTCAACCAACTCGCTCCTTCTGCCACGCCTCGAATGGTTGGCCGCCCTAAGCGAAGACGATTACAAAGCGGCCTTCCGGAACAGCGCCATCAAGCGCGCCAAATGGCACGGCCTCGTCCGCAACGCGTGCATCGCGCTGGGAAATTCGCGGCCTGCCGCTGCTGCGCAGCCCCACGACAGAATTCTCAAGTTACTGGAACGCCTGGCCGCGTCTCCAAATTCCGCCATCTCCGAATCTGCCCTTTGGGCGCTCTCCCGCATCCAATAAGCGCCCAAGCCCTTCGCTGGAGTATCGCCGGCATCGCCGTCCCGGGCTTGGCTTTACGACGCCGCACGATATGGCGGTATAATCCCAGCGTCCGGAGCTTCACCCTCCCGCGCAGTAGGAGCATCCGATGAACCGCCGCAAGTTCCTTGTCAGCGGCACCATTGTCAGCGCAGGATTGTTTGGTACGGGCAACGCCGCAACCAGCCTTTTACAAGCAAGCACAGCAGCAACAAGTTTTGAACCAACAAATCTAAAATTGGAGGACAAACCCGTGGCATTCACAGTGCCCCCGCTGCCGTACCCGTTCGACGCGCTCGAACCTCATATCGACGCCAAGACGATGGAAATCCACCATGACAAGCATCACGGTGCTTACGTAACCAATCTCAACAAGGCTCTCGAGGGCCATCCGGAGCTGCAATCCAAATCGCTGGAAGACCTGCTGGGAAACCTCGACGCCATTCCCGAAAGTATCCGGAATGCCGTCCGCAACAACGCCGGCGGCCACTGGAACCACTCACTTTTCTGGACGCAACTGAAGAAGGGCGGCGGCGGTGAGCCCAAAGGCGATCTGGCCGCGGCGATCAAATCCGCGTTTGGCTCGTTCGCGGACTTTCAGGCCAAGTTTGCGGCCGCGGGTGTCGGGCGTTTCGGTTCCGGCTGGGCTTGGCTGGTGGTGAAGGACGGCAAGTTGGCCATCGATTCCACTCCCAACCAGGACACGCCAATTTCCCTCAAGGCTAAGGCGGTGCTCGGCTTGGACGTCTGGGAGCACGCTTATTACCTGAAGTATCAGAACAAGCGGCCCGACTACATCGCCGCGTGGTGGAACGCCGTCAATTGGGACTCTGCCGCGGATCTTTATTCAGCAGCCAGGAAATAATCGGCCAAACGAGACGCGGACACAGAGAAAAGGCCCGGTCCGAAACTCCGGACCGGGCCTTTTTCTTTCTCTCAAGGAACTTTGGTTATAAAACCGATCAGGCCAGCGCGTGCCGCTTGGCCATCGCGATCGGACCCACGCGCGGCGCGCTGTGATAGCTCGGCGGCGCAGCGGCATACGTCCTGGCCTCACGCGAACCAATCGATTGCGGGCCCATCGAAGTCGGCGAGCGCCGCGTAGCCTCGCGCACCAACTCCATTCGTCCCCGTACCCGAAACTTTGTCAAAAGCGAAGAGACGTGGAACTTCA
>Ga0187871_10002140_pt1 | contig 16356 bp, 12 predicted proteins | sample June2016WEW_16_1_FD_132988 | JGI IMG/M metagenome (GOLD analysis project Ga0187871, IMG submission 132988) | Peatland microbial communities from SPRUCE experiment site at the Marcell Experimental Forest, Minnesota, USA - June2016WEW_16_10 | ecosystem: Environmental > Terrestrial > Soil >...
AGAGGCAATCGCGCGGGAATAGGGCCGGCGCCTCGGAGTCAACCTCAACGCCAGGGAGAATGATGCGGAGTGACGTCCGTCCAATCATGTTGTTCGCTGGTCTCTGCCTCGCGGCTTTTGTATTCATGGAGACCGCCGTGAGTGGCGACGAGATCACCGCCCGCGCCCGCAATCTGCATTTTTCCTCCATCGTCGTGGACACCCACGCCGACACGACGCAACGCCTCATCGATGGCGATTTCGACCTTGGTCCGCGCAATTCGAAAGGGAGCATCGACATTCCGCGCATGAAGGAAGGCGGACTCGACGCGATTTTCTTCTCGATCTGGATTCCCAGCAAGGTTACCGGTCCAATCGCCGTCAAGCGCGCCCTGGAGCAAATCGACGCCGTTCGCGAACAAGTCCGCACACATCCTCAAGATTTGGTTCTTGCTACAACAGCCGCCGAAGTGCGCGAAGCACGCAAGCAGGGCAAAATCGCATTGCTGATGGGTATCGAAGGCGGCCACATGATCAACAGCGACCTCAACGTTCTGCGCAAGTACGCTGCTCTGGGCGTCCGTTACATCACCCTGACACACAGCGGCAACTGCGAATGGGCCGATTCTTCGACCGACAAGCCTGTGCACAACGGGCTCACTGATTTCGGTAGGGACGTCATCCGTGAAATGAATCGCCTGGGGATGATGGTCGACGTCTCGCACGTTAGCGACAAGACCTTTCGCGACGTGCTGAGCGTCAGCAAGGCGCCAGTGATCGCATCGCACTCCAACTGCCGCGCGTTATGCGATCATCCGCGTAATATGAGTGACGAAATGATTCGCGCGCTCGCCGCTAAAGGCGGCGTCATCCAGATCAACTATCACGTCGGCTTCCTCAGCCAGGAATTTCGCAGTGCGGAAAGATCTCATCCGGAGATAAATCAGTCCATCGCCCTGGAAGTCCAAAAGCGCTGCGGCGATAAAGAGGGCTGCCAATTAATGGAAGGCGACCGGATCACGAGGGAATATGTCGAGCAGGGCAAACTGCCTCGCGTCGATTGGACGAAGATCATCGAACATATCGACCACGCCGTGAAAGTGGCCGGAGTCGATCACGTGGGCCTTGGCTCCGACTTCGACGGCGCCAACATGCCGTTCGGCATGGAAGACGTCACGGGCCTGCCGAAAATCACGGAGGCCCTATTACGAAAAGGCTACTCCGAGGGTGACGTAAAGGAGATTCTCGGAGAGAATACGTTACGGCTCATGGCGGACGTCGAGCGCATCAGCAGGAAACTGAACTCGGCGAAACGAAATTGAAGTGGGTTAGGCCGGGCGCCGCACCCTTTCCGGTTTTCAAAGGGCGCGGGTTTAGCCTCGACGATCCTCAATAAAACGGAGAGAAATCGAAAATGAAACCACGCACCTTCGGCACGAAAGCGAACAGAGCAGCAAGAGCGGCTGTCGCTGTAGCCCTGGCGCTTTTCGCAACTGCGGCCACTTCCTTCGCGCAAACGCCGCCCCCCGCAAAGAGCTCCAGCGCGCAGGGCACCACCGCCAAGAAGACCACCGCCGCCGCCCGCCCCGCTTACGATCGAGCACTCTTGCATCCCGCGCTGTTGAAAGAAAAGGCGCCCGACGAGTACAAGGTGCAATTTTCGACCACGCGCGGCGATTTCGTGGTCACTGTAACGCGCTCGTGGGCGCCGCTCGGCGCGGATCGCTTCTACGATCTGGTGAAGCACCATTTCTACGATAACGCCACTTTCTTCCGGGTGCTTCCGGGTTTCATGGCGCAATTTGGCATCAGCGCGTATCCCGCGGTGAACAAGGTCTGGGAGCCCGCGGTGATCAAGGACGATCCGGTGACGCAAAGCAACGTGCGCGGCTATGTGACGTTCGCCACCGGCGGTCCAAACACGCGGACAACTCAAGTCTTCATCAATTTCGGAGATAACAAGCGATTGGATCACGATGGCTTCGCGCCTTTCGGACTGGTTACCGACGGCATGAAAGTCGTCGACATGTTCTACGATCAGTACGGCGAAGGGGCGCCCTCAGGTGGCGGGCCGGACCAGGATCAAATTCAGAAACAGGGCAAGGAGTATCTCGACAAGGGTTGGCCCAAGCTCGATTACATCAAGACGACAACGATCATCTCGCCTGTGCCAGCCCCAGCGACCAAGCCTGCTGCGGGAGCGAGCTCGAAAACAAACGCTCCAGCAGCCCAAAAGCCACAGTAAAACGCATAAGTATTCGTCTCCCCGCGTAGATGTATCTATTTTTCGCATTTGACATCTGAGCGAGCGACCCGTATCCTGGACTCGCATATGACTCTGTTCAGCCAGACCGTGTGTTGTCCTTGCGCGTGCGACGCTGCGTGTCGCAGGACGCCCATCTCTGGCCAGAGGAGTTTCCGGACTTAGTTAGCAAGTAAGCGCGAGTTCCGAAGCCCACGTGCCAGAGGTTCAGGCAGCGTGGGTTTTTTGTTTTTAGGCGAGCAGAAATCGCGAATGGCTGAAATCGCTAAAGAAACCAAAGCGCAACGCATCGAACGCTTCAAGCGCGAAAAGAATGCTTGGGAGCATTTCGACCAAATCCGCGAGTTTGCCCGCCAGGGTTATGCCTCCATTCCGCCGGAATGGTTCGGCACCTATCTAAGGTCGTGGGGCATTTACACGCAGGGTGACGGAGTTGGCGTCATCGGCGGCAAGAACGGCGAAGGCAAATCCACGCCGTTTTTCATGGTGCGCATTCGTATTCCCAGCGGACTGCTCACGAGCCAGCAGACCCGCGCAATCGCCGATCTCGCAGAGCGCCACGCTCGCGGCGTTGCCGACATCACCGTCCGTCAAAACGTCCAACTGCACTGGGTCACCCTGGAATCCCTCCCGGATGTGATCGAGTCTCTTTGGCACGCCGGATTAACCACGGTCGGCGCCTGCGGCGACGTCGCCCGCAACGTCACCGGTTGCCCGCTGGCCGGCTTCGACGCCCATGAATTCTGCGATGCGTCTCCCCTCGCGCTTGAAATCGATCGCGAACTCGGCGGCAACTCCGAGTTCTACAATCTTCCACGCAAGTTCAAGATTTCTATCACCGGCTGCCGCTCGTGGTGCAACTACCCCGAGATCAATGATATCGGCTTCACTCCGGTCACGCGGAGGCGCTCGGCTGGCCTCGAAACCGGCTTTTCCGTTCGCGTTGGCGGTGGCCTCTCCACTGATCCACATCTCGCGGTCCGCCTCAACGCCTTTGTCCGATGGAATCAGGTCGCCCCAGTCGCTCGCGGTATCGCGGAAGTTTTCCGCGAAGCAAACGTCTTGCGCGAGAACAGGGAACGCGCCCGCCTGAAATTTCTGTTCCTCCAGCACGGCTGGACGGCTGATACCTTCCTCGCCGCTCTGCAGGAGCGCATCGGCTTCACCCTGGATCCCGCCGAGCCGGAAGAAGTTCCTTCCGACGTTCATCGCGACCACGTCGGCATCCACGCCCAAAAACAGCTAGGCCTGTCTTACGTCGGCGCCAACGTCCTGAGCGGCCGCATCACCCCGGAGCAACTTCGCCTCGCGGCCAGCCTTTCCGACCGCTGCGGCGACGGCCATGTGCGCAACACCGTGATGCAAAATCTCGTGATCGTGAACGTGCCCGACCAGCGGGCCGCACGCGTCGCCGCGGAGCTCACCGCCAGCGGCCTTCCAGTGCGCGCTTCCGCCTTCGCCCGCGCCGCGGTGGCCTGCACTGGCACCGAATTCTGCAAGCTCGCCCTCACCGAAACAAAAGGTTTCGCGCGCTGGCTCGCCACGGAACTCGATGAGCGCATCCCTGGCTTCCAGGAGCAACTCCGCATCAACGTCACCGGTTGCCCGAACAGCTGCGGCCAACACTGGATCGCCGACATCGGCCTCGAAGGCAAGAAAATCAAAGTCGATGGCAAAATGGTTGACGCCTACTATTTCTGCATCGGCGGAAGCGTCGGAGAATTCGCCTCCATCGCGCGCCCCGTCGGCTATCGCTGCGCCGCCACCGGCGTGCCTGATGCGATTGAGCGGTTGCTCCGTCAGTTCAATGAAAATCGCGACGCAGGAGAAAACCTCCGTCAGTTCTTCGCCCGCCATTCCAACGAAGACATTCGCACCATTCTTGCCGGGGGTTTCGCTGCCGCGGTTGAGCGCGACCGCACTGGCCAAACCGCCATCCCCATCGGGGTAGAGAATTAATGGGCAAGGTTTACCTCATCGGCGCGGGCCCAGGCGATCCCGAACTACTCACCGTGAAAGCGGCACGCCTGCTCCAACGAGCTACGATCGTCCTGCACGATTCGCTCGTCAGCAGGGAAGTGTTGCAGTTGATTCCGCGCGAAGCCGAGATCATCGACGTAGGCAAGCGCTGCGGCCAAAAACTCCTGACCCAAGACGAAATCAACCAATTGCTGATCTTCCACGCCAACCGAAGCCCGCAATCCCGTAGTGGCCGATCTTTAGATCGGTCCACCGATGCTTCGGTCAACCCGCAGCCACACCACCAACCGACAACTCACGCCGAAGTCATCCGCCTGAAAGGCGGCGACCCTGTGGTTTTCGGCCGCGCCGGCGAAGAAATCGAAGCCCTTCGTCGCGCCAACGTCCCCTTCGAGATCGTCCCCGGCATCACCGCGGCTCTGGGCGCAGCCGCAGCCGCCGGCATCTCCCTCACCGACCGCCGCGCCGCCTCCCAAATTGTGATCACCACCTATTCGCGCGGCTCCGATGCCGCTCCGGCCGACCCGTTCGCGGTCACCCCGCAACTCAACTGGGCCGCTATCTCCAGTTCGACGACGCTGGTGCTGTACATGCCCGGCGCCGACTACTCTGAAGTCGCCCGCCGCCTCCGCGAAGCAGGCCAGCCCGACGATCTACCCTGCGTCATCGTCTCCAACGCCACGAACTCCCAACAACAAATCCGCTGGACCAACGTAGCCAGCCTGGCCGGCGAAGCAAAACTCCCCGCACCCGCATTGCTGATCGTAGGCCGCGTAGCCACGCAACAAGTCGAAGAAATCGCCGCAACCCATTGGCGCCCAGAACCAAGCGAACGCCAATCCAAACACCCAACAATCAGCTAAGAACTGTAGCTGCCCTCTTAAGAGGGCGGAGTTTAGCCTCACGAAAATCAAACGACGACCGAGGTCGAATTCACGAGAGAGGTCAACAACAATCAAATGAGCGGCAACACCCAACCACTCCTCCCAAAGAAAAAATTGCTGTCGATTGACACCTGGGCCGTCCTCATCGCCCTAGCCGCCGCCCTGCTGATCCGCGCAGGCATCCTGACCCATGTGCCGTGGTAGCAGCTGATTTGGTTCCCAAAGGAGTCACCGCGATGATCGCAAGGCCCAGCAGCAAACTGTCATCCTGAGGCGACCCGACGAGGGCAGCCGAAAGGACCTCAACTTACCCTTAAGGGTGAAGTGAAGGGTTTCGCTCAGCGCGAACGCAGAACGAACGGAGGACGCAACAAGCTCATGGCATCATCCATAGCATTAACGCAGACCCGCACCGAGCAACCCGCTTTGCAATTCCTCCGCCTGATCCCTGGCGTGCTACTCCTCGCGGCCGTAGGCTATGCAGGCAAACTCCTGGAAAAAAACGTAGGCGCCTATGCCAAGTCCCACCACTGGACCTTCCCCAACATCGAATACGTCCTTTGGGCCATCCTGATCGGCTTGGCCATCTCGAATACGGTAGGCGTGCCCGAAGTTTTCCGCGCAGGCGTAGCCACGTACGAATTCTGGCTGAAAGCAGGCATCGTCCTCCTAGGCGCACGCTTCCTCCTGGGCGACGTCCTGAAACTGGGCGGCGTAAGCCTGGGCTTAGTCGCGCTGGAAATTGCCGGAGCCACCGCCTTCATGATCTTTCTCGGCCGCGCCTTCGGTCTCCGCCCCAAGCTCACCACGCTTCTCGCGGTAGGCTCCGCCGTCTGCGGCGTAAGCGCCATTATCGCCACCCAAGGCGCCATCGACGCCGACGAAGAAGACTCCTCTTTCGCCATCGCCGCCATCCTCGCGCTAGGCGCGCTCTCGCTCTTTACCTTCCCGCTGATCGGCCACTGGCTCCATCTCAGTGACCATGCCTACGGTCTGTGGGCCGGTCTGGCCGTCGACAACACCGCCGAGGCCACCGCCGCGGGCGCGCTCTATTCCGACGCCGCCGGCAAACTCGCCGTGCTAGCCAAGACCACCCGCAACGCCATGATCGGCTTCGTAGTCCTCGCTTACGCCATCTACTGGGCCAGCCAAGGCCAAGCCAAAACCGTCACGAACAAAGCCGCCTTCCTCTGGCAAAAATTCCCCAAATTCGTCCTGGGCTTCCTGCTGATCTCAGTCCTCGCCACCTATCATTTCTTCACCAAAGATCAAGTCACTGCCGTAGCGAATCTGTCCCGCTGGGCCTTCCTCCTGACCTTCGCCGGCGTTGGCCTGCGCACCAACTTCAACCAAATGCGCAAACAAGGCCTGCGCCCCTTCGCTGTAGGCGCCATCGGCGAAGTCGTAATAGCCATCTTCACATTAGGTTTAGTAGCGGGCGCCGAAAAACTCTTCGGCTTCTAAAGTTCCCCGGGCCACAAAAAGAAGGGGGCGCCAAGTTGGCGCCCTCTCTGGATCTTCTCCGTGTCCTCTGTGCTCTCCGTGTCCTCTGTGCTCTCCGTGTTAAATCCTCTCCTGGTTTTTTCCCTCAAATCCCCAAAACGGCAACCAATTCCTTCACCGACCCAGCCGATTTCTGTAAAGCCGCATTCTCCTCTGCAGTCAGCTTGATCTGAATGATCTCTTCCGCGCCCTTCGCACCAAGCTTCACGGGGACGCCGACGCACAGCCCCTTGATGCCGTATTCGCCGTCGAGATACACCGCGCAGGGCAGGATTTTCTTTTTGTCTTTCAGGATGGCTTCGACCATTTCAACCGCTGCCGCAGATGGCGCATAATATGCCGATCCAGTTTTTAACAAGTTGACGATTTCGGCGCCGCCTTTGCGTGTTCGCTGCACGATAGACTCAATCCGGTCCGCCGGAAGCAAATCTGGCAGCGGGATTCCCGCCACCGTCGAATATCGTGGCAAAGGCACCATGTCATCCCCGTGCCCTCCCAAAACGAACGAGTGCACATTCTCCACACTGACTTTGCACTCCATCGCCACAAACGCGCTCATCCGCGCCGAATCCAAAACGCCAGCCATCCCCAAAACGCGCGCCTTCGGAAATCCGCTGACCTTAAACGCCGCCTGCACCATCGCGTCCAACGGATTCGTCACCACGATAATGATGCAGTTCGGCGAATGCTTCACAATCTGCTCGACCACTGCCTTCACCACGTCATAGTTCGCTTTCAGCAAATCGTCGCGAGACATCCCCGGCTTCCTCGGAAATCCCGCCGTAATCACCACCACGTCGCTATTCGCCGTACCGCTATAGTCCCCGCTGGCCGTAGAAAGCCCGGTAGCGAACGAATCCGTCCGCGTAATCGGCCCCGACTCCACCATATCCAGCGCCTTCCCGGCCGGCGGCCCATCCAGAATATCCGTCAACACTACGTCCGCGAGTTCCAAATCCACAATCCGCTGCGCCGTAGTCGACCCCACAAACCCGCCACCCACCACCGTAACTTTCTTTCGGCTCATCCGTTCTCCGTCCTTTTTCTTTCTTGATTCTTCCTTCTTCGCTGTTCTTTCTTTTTCTCCGTGCCTCCGTGGCAATCCCTTCTTCCTCCTACTTCGCCGCAGCCATCCCCTTCATGTTCTCAATAATCGCCGAAGCAAACGCCGAAGTCCCCGCCTTGGTCGCCCCGGGCATCAAACGTTCCAAATCATAAGTGACTTTCTTCTGCTGAATCGTCCGCGCAATCCCATCCTCAATCAATTTCGCCGCTTCCCCCCACCCCAAAAACTCCAGCATCATCGCCCCCGATAGCATCACCGACGAAGGATTAATCACGTCCTTGTCCGCATACTTCGGCGCAGTCCCGTGCGTAGCCTCGAACACCCCAAACCCATCCCCAATATTCGACCCCGGTGCCATCCCCAACCCTCCGACCTGCGCCGCGCAAGCATCCGACAAATAATCCCCATTCAAATTCGAAGTCGCCAAAACACTGTATTCATCCGCTCGCATCAAAACCTGCTGAAACACCGAATCCGCGATCCGGTCATTGATCATCAATTTCTTCTTCCACTGGCCCTTCCCATGCGTAGCATAAATCGAAGCCAAAGTTTTCTTCACCTCATCGTAGAGCGTCATCTTGAACGCGTCGGTAGCCTGCTCCAACCCCGGCTCAATCATTGCCGCATTCTGCTCCACAGTAAGCTGCGGATTCTTGTCCAAGTTATCGACAATCCAGCTCTCCCGCTCCGTTATCGTCTCCGCGCGAAACTCCTCCTGCGCCAGCTCGTAGCCCCAATCGCGAAATCCGCCCTCGGTAAATTTCTGAATATTCCCCTTGTGCACCAAGGTCACACTCTTGCGTTTATTCGCCAAAGCATATTTGATCGCCCGCCGTACCAATCGCTTCGTTCCCGTAGGCGAAATCGGCTTGATCCCCACGCCGGAATCCCACCGAATCTGTTTCTTGCCACCCTTCAACATGTCGTTGTTCAAAAACTCCAGCAATTTCTTCGCTTCCGGCGAACCCGATTTCCATTCGATCCCGATATAGACGTCCTCGGTATTCTCGCGAAAAATAAACACGTCCATTTTCTCCGGCTCCCGCACAGGGGAGGGAACTCCCGGGAAATACCGCACCGGACGCTCGCAAGAATACAAATCCAAAAGCTGCCGCAAAGCCACGTTCAAAGACCGAATCCCGCCCCCCACGGGCGTAGTCAAAGGTCCCTTGATGGCCACTCGAAAATCCCGAATCGCGTCCACAGTCTCATCCGGCAGCCATTCCTTGAATGCGTTGAACGCCTTCTCTCCCGCAAACACCTCAAACCACGCAATCTTTCGTTTCCCGCCGTACGCATGTTCAACCGCCGCATCAAAAACGCGCCGCGAAGCCTTCCAGATGTCCCGACCCGTCCCGTCGCCCTCAATAAACGGGATGATCGGATTGTCCGGCACCTGCAATTCGCCGCCGCTGTATCCAATCGCCTTGCCGTCAGCAGGAATCGCCTGACCGTTGTAAGCGCTCTTCATAAGTTCCCAATCCTCCCAGGAAGTAACACAATCCCAACTAACCGTGGCACATACTTCAGTCTGCGTCTCCGCCTTCCACAGATCGCAAATTCCCGAGTCCCATTTCTCACGATTTTGCGCCTACTCTAAACACTTTCAACTAACCGCGCGAACCTGAAAACATATCACAACGAGAAGGAAGATCGAAATTGAGCGTGTATACTCCTTGAGCGAAAAGCTGCGCTGCAGGCCCTTCAACGGAGGAAATCGACATGATGCTCGACTGGAACGAATACCAAAAGCAAATCGGCGCCACGCTCGCCGAGCTGATGAAAATGAGCCCGGACACCGTGCGCGGCTATCAAACTCTAAGCGCGGCGAACTCCAAAACAAGCAAGCTCGGCGAGAAAACCCGCCAGCTGATTTCACTCGCGGTCGCGGTGACCACCCATTGTGATGGCTGCATTGTCATCCACACCGACGCCGCGCTCAAAGCGGGAGCCACAAAGGAAGAAATTGCCGAAGCTCTTGGTGTCGCGGTCTCCATGAACGCCGGCGCGGCCCTCGTTTATTCGACGCGCGTCCTCGACGCGGTCGCGGCCAAATCCTCACACACCCCGTCCGCCTAGCCCATCTCCACGAAATTTGTGCGGGCGCAGCACTGCTGCTCCCCATCTCGGAAACAATCGTCGGAGTGCGACAGCCTCTTGCGGCGCCGGATCTCAGCGTAATGTCCTACCCATCCAGCGGCCGCCCAATCTCCCAGTGCAGCCCAAACGGATCGCTCAATCGTCCAAGCCGCCACCCGTGTCCCTCGCCGACAGGAAATACCTCCGTCGCACCGGCCGCCAACGCCCGCGCGAAAACCGCGTCGGGATCGGCCACCGTCAAGATCATGCGCACCGAACCGCCGCCCAGCGGCTCAGCAGATTCAGGTTTGGCCTCGCGATCCGACGCAGACTCGCCACTTACCCAAAACTCAGCTCCGGCAACCGAGAGCCTGACGACGACTCCCTCGGGCTCGGGAATTCCCAAGCGGTAGACCTCCGTCGCTCCGAACGCTGATTTGTAAAAGGTGACCGCGCGCCCGCCGTCCCGCACCGACAGCCAGGGCGCAATCGAGCACGGGATGGAAGTTCCCGAATCTGGAGACATGGTTGGGCCTCGGGAAGTCCGCGAAGATCGAACCGGCAAACTCCGATCGTCTAAAACATATTCCACAAAAACTGGTTGTAAACCTCGTGGTGGAACTGCACTTCGGGAGCCTTCACGAAGGTCCCGAGCTGTCGCGCGCAACGATCGGCTGCCGCCTGTTTCAGATCGGCGTAGCGTCCCTTCACATCTTCCCCGAGCAAATCTGTCGTCCACTTCGCCTTCCGGAAGTCCTCGAGCGCCGTGTAAATGTTGTCGGGCAGATAGCGTTCCGCCTGCCGCAAGTTCTTGATTTTCGCCGTAGTGCCTTCGATGCCGGTCTTGAAGATCGAATGCATCACCAGATACGGATTCGCGTCCGGCGCTACCGAGCGCACCTCGACGCGCATGCTCTTCTCGTTCCCGATCGGAATGCGGATCATCGATCCGCGATCGACAGCCGACGCCTTGATCTGGTTTGGTGCCTCAAAGTGCGGGTCCAACCGGCGGTAGGCATTCACGCTGGCGTTCAGCAACAAGCAGATGTCGTTCCCATGCGTCAGGATGCGATCGACGAACGACCAGCCAAACTTGCTGAGTTTTTCTTCTCCCTTAGGGTCCCAACAAAGATTCTTGCCCTTTTGACTCACGGACACGTTGGTGTGCATGCCGTTGCCGTTCACGCCCACGACCGGCTTCGGCAGGAAGCACGCGGTCAGTCCCATTTTGGTCGCCACTTGCCGGCAGATCAGCTTGTAGAGTTGGATCTGGTCTGCCGCCGCGACCACCTCGCCGTACCCATAGTTGATCTCGAATTGCGAAGGCGCGACTTCCGGATGATCTTTTTCGTTCTGGAAACCCATCGCGCGCTGCACTTCCGCGGTGGTGTCGATAAACGTCCGCAGCGGATCGCTCGGCAGCGAGTGGTAATACCCGCCGGTATTCACGTACTCGAATTTCAAGGTCTCGTTGTAGCGCGCCTCCGCATCAATTCCATTAAAAAGAAATCCTTCGATTTCATTGGCCGCGTTCAGCGTGTAACCTTCCTTGTCGTACTGTTCCTGCGCAAATCCCTTCAGCACTCCGCGAATGTCCGCCGAATAGGGTGACCCGTCCTTGTCGATCACCTCGCCGAACACCAGCACCTTGCCGGACCCGAACACATCTGCCGGCCCCCAGTAAAACGCCGACCAATCCATCGACAACCGCAGGTCGCTTTCCCGCTGTGCCGTAAATCCGCGGATCGACGAGCCGTCGAATGTCAGGTTGTCCCAGCTCTTCACCAAAAACTTCTTGTCGTAGTCCAGCATGTGCAAGCGGCCTTCCAGGTCGCTGAACAGCACGGTAACCGCCTTGATGCGCTTTTCGTCGGTCAGGTACTTGATCCGCTCTTCCTGAATCGTGTGCGCTGCAACGCGATCCATCCGCTGTTTTTTCGCCTTCAGGTTCAGCTCTTCCAGCTCATCGTATGTAAGGGCCAGGAAACTACGCAGTTCGTTCGACATGACTCTCCTCGAAATAAGTTGTTGGTGAATGCAGCGGCGGAATGATCAGCGGAAAAAGACAAGCCATAAACACGGTAGGGTACTCCGTCATTCTCACACGGGTCAAATCGAAAAACCCATCCGCCCACACGCGAAAAATCGATAGCTCAAATCACCAAATCAAATGTAGGGGCGCGCTTGAGCGCGTCCTCGCGAGCGCCTCGCGAGCCGGCCCATCTGGCGCAACCTGGCGCTTGCATCGGAACTTCTCGTAGGGCGGACCCTAGTCGTAATACTCCTGCCCAAGGTGCGTAATCAAATCCTCACCCATCATCCACCGCAACGTGTTTTTCAACTTCATGAGCTGAATGAAAAGGTCATGCTCCGGATACAATTTCGGCGCCGTCATCGGCGACTTGAAATAAAAACTCAGCCATTCCTGAATCCCGCGCATGCCAGCCCGTTGCGCCAAATCCAGAAACAGAACCAGGTCCAAAACAATCGGTGCCGCCAGAATCGAATCCCGGCAAAGAAAATCCACCTTGATCTGCATCGGATATCCCAGCCATCCAAAAATATCGATGTTGTCCCAACCCTCTTTGTTGTCACCCCGTGGCGGATAGTAGTTGATGCGCACTTTGTGGAACATCTTGCTATAGAGCTCCGGGTACAAGTCCGGCTGCAGAATAAATTCCAAAGCTCCAAGCTTCGATTCTTCCTTGGTCTTAAACGAGCCCGGGTCTTCCAGAACCTCTCCGTCGCGATTCCCAAGAATGTTCGTCGAAAACCATCCGCTCAAGCCCAGCATGCGCGCCTTAAACGCCGGCGCCAGCACCGTTTTCATCAAGGTTTGCCCGGTCTTGAAGTCCTTGCCGCAAATCGCGACGCTATGTTCTAGCGCCAACTGTTGCATGGCGGGAAAATCCAAAGTCAGATTAGGCGCTCCGTTAGCAAACGGCACCCCGCTCGTCACCGAAGCCCACGCGTACAGCATCGACGGCGCGATCGCCGGATGGTTGGCCTTCATCGCCTCCACAAACTTCTCCGGCGTCGAGTGCACTTCCTCCGGCTTCAGGAAAATCTCCGTGGACCCGCACCAGCAGGTAACCATCCGCGAAACCTTATTCGTCTTCCGGAAATTCGCGATGTCTTCTTTGATCTGCAGCGCCCATTCATACTTATTCTTGCCCTTTTTCACGTTCGGCCCGTCCAGCTTCTTCACGTATTGCGGGTCAAACGCCGCTTTCATCGGCTTAATGCCCGACAGAAACGGCTTCACCTTCGCCAAATCCTCCAGGCTCAAGACGCCGGCATTCGACGCCGACTGAAACGCATTGTCCTTATAAATATCCCAACCACCGAACACGAGGTCATCCAGATCTTCGAGCGGCACGAATTTCTTGATCTGCGGCGAGCGCCCATCGGTCCGCTTCCCCAGCCGGATCGTCCCCATCTGTGTCAGGGAGCCCACCGGATGCGACTTGCCCTTGCGGACCAGCTCCACCCCGGCCATAAAGGTGGTGCTGACCGCGCCCATCCCGGGCAACAGCACGCCCAGTTTTCCCTTGGCTGCCTCAATTTTTACAGGCTTATCCATGCCGCTCCTTCGCAGAGTGAACCTTTTTTGGTTTGTACGTGCGTGTTTCGCTTGCGCACCGAGCCCCAGCTCAGGCAATTCCGGTTGAACAAACCAGTAATGATGCGCGATCAAGGTGGGATTTGCAAATTCCAGGGCGTGGGAGGCTGGGTTCGAGGCGATGGGCTTTTGCTTGTTGTCGGAAATTAGGATGACGCGCGAGGGATGTAATAGAATCCTCGCGCTGTTCTCGCCTTTGATCTGCGGAGGGTTTCATGCGTTTGTCTCGCTCCTTCAGAAGATGGTTTGTTGTAGCCGTGGTGGTCGCTGCGTTGTGTGTGGCTGGCTTGCTGTCGGCGGGCCGCGGCGACTCGCGGTTGGGCACACGCCTTGTGGCAGCGGCTAGTGGCGAGGCGTGTCCGAACGACGATAGTGGGTTGAAACTGCCTGCTGGATTTTGCGCGACGATATTTGCCGACGAGATTGGGCACGCGCGGCAGATGGTAGCTGCGCCGAACGGCGTGCTGTACGTCAATACGTGGTCGGGGGAGTACTACGGAAACGATACGCCGCACGCGGGCGGATTTTTGGTAGCGCTCCAAGACAAGGCGGGAGCAGGGAAGGCCGGCGTGAACGAGCGCTTCGGCGAAACGGTGCAGACGGGTGGACATGGCGGGACAGGCATCGGGTTATATAACGGCGCGGTTTATGCGGAGAGCAATGATCGAATCGTGCGTTACGCCCTGGGCGGGAATTCGATCGTGCCAACCAGCGTAGCCGTGACCGTGGTATCGGGGCTGCCGCTGGGCGGCGATCATCCCATGCATCCCTTTGTGATCAATCCGGAAGGGATGATGCTGGTGGATGTGGCGACCGCCACCAACGCGTGCCAGTTGCAGAATCGGACCCTGAAGTCGCCGGGCGCGGATCCGTGCACGGAGCTCGAGACCCGCGGCGGAATCTGGCGGTACGACGCCGGCAAAACGGATCAGGCTTTTTCGAAGGCCGCGCGCTATGCGACCGGGATTCGAAATGGCGAAGGATTCGCGATCGACGCAAAAGGGCGGATTTTTGTCACCCAGCACGGACGGGATCAACTGCATTCGAATTGGCCCGACCTGTATCGGCCGGACCAGGAGGCGACCCTTCCGGCCGAAGAGGTGCTGCTGTTGAAGCAAGGCGGCGACTACGGGTGGCCGGAGTGCTACTACGATTCGTTTGTGCAGAAACTGGTGCTGGCGCCGGAGTACGGCGGTGACGGCGGCAAGAAAGTTGGCGTGTGCGCGGAGAAAATTGCGCCCGCGGCGGCGTTTCCAGCACATTGGGCGCCGAATGCGATGGCGCACTACGACAAGAAGGAATTTCCGGCACGCTATCGCGAAGGGATGTTTATTGCGTTTCATGGATCGTGGAATCGCGCGCCATACCCTCAGGGTGGGTACAACGTCGTGTTTCAGCCATTCTCAGGCAATCACGCGTCGGGGAATTGCGAGATTTTTGCCGATGGATTTGCGGGGGCGGTCAAGTCGCCGGACGGCGCCGCCCATCGGCCCAGCGGGCTGGCGGTCGGCCCGGATGGCGCGCTGTACGTTTCTGATGATGTGCGTGGGCGGATCTATCGCATTGTGTATCACGGCGGAAGCTCCGCGAGCGGCATGGAAGGTGTGACGGCGTGTCCGAGCCCGACGGAGGGCGCCGGCGAAATCGCCGAGGCGCCCGCGAAGCCGCCGGAAGGCACGCACCCCTACGCAGGAGTTCCCGTGCCGGAAGGGGCGACGCCGGAAATGGTGGCCCTTGGCGAGAGGGTTTATCACGGTCAGGTGGGCGGAGCGGCATGTATGGGTTGCCACGGCAATAGCGGTCAGGGTTCGACGCTGGGTCCGGCCTTGACGGGGAAGAAATGGCTGTGGTCCGACGGGAGTTACGCCGGAATCGCGAAGACGATACGCGAAGGAGTGCCGCAGCCAAAGCAATATCGCAGTCCCATGCCGGCGATGGGCGGGGCGCAGCTTACGCCCGAGCAGGTGTCGGCGGTCGCGGCGTATGTGTGGAGCTTGAGCCACCGATAGCTACGATCGAGAACGTACAGAAAATGATCGTCGCTCCCCACGTAAACCGTATCGGCGGTCACCTCGGGCGACGACGATGGAAAGGTTCTCACCGGCGTGGACGGAGCCGTCAAGGATGGCCTTTTAGGTTCAGGACAAGCCGGTGCTACCAGTGCGGCTCGCGGCTAACCGGATTCGCGGAACGTGAACCGCCAACCGTAGCTTGCGAGCTGGGAAGGAGTACCCAGATTCAAAATTCTTCTGTACACTCTGTCCGCTATGACTACCGTATCGCGACGCAACCTCATTAAGACGGCCGTTTCTGGAGTCACCATGGCTTCCGTCCCAACGGCGGCTTGGCCGCAACAGAGCACTCCGATCAAGCGCAAAGGCAACATCAAGCAATCGGTTTCGCGCTGGTGCTACAAAGACATTCCGCTCGACAAACTTTGCGCCTACTCCGCCGAAATCGGCTGCAAGGCAATCGACCTGTTGAATCCCGACGAGTGGGACATGCCGGCGAAGTACGGCCTGGTCTGCGCCATGGGGTACGCCGACGGCGGCACGATCAAGAGCGCCATGAACCGCGTCGAAAACCACGCGCGCATCGAAGAAGGCTTTCGCAAGTACATCCCGCTGGCGGCCAAGGCCGGGGTGGTCAACGTGATCACGTTCTCCGGCAACCGCGAAGGCATGTCCGATGCGGAAGGCGCCAAGAACACCATCATCGGGCTCAATCGCGTGAAGAAAATCGGCGAAGACCATGGCGTCACCATCTGCATGGAACTGCTGAACAGCAAGGTCGATCACAATGACTATATGTGTGACCACACCGCGTGGGGCCTGCAGGTGGTGCAAGCGGTGAATTCGCCGCGTGTAAAGCTTTTGTACGACATCTATCACATGCAGATCATGGAAGGGGACCTGGTCGCCACCATCCAGAAAAATATCGACTGGCTCGCCCACTTCCACACCGGCGGCGTTCCCGGGCG